>AMWB02059968.1_pt1 | contig 11797 bp, 13 predicted proteins | sample 200311 | NCBI WGS metagenome assembly AMWB02 (sample SAMN02737377, study PRJNA173069) | bioreactor metagenome | biome: anode biofilm in microbial fuel cells | place: USA: California | collected 2010-12-16 | reverse complement strand
GAAGTTTATAAATGCGACAATTCTGACCCAGCAGACTTAAAGACCGGAAGTTCCAATATTTCTTTTGCTAACTCAAACCCTGACACAATAACGATTGCAGGCGACACGTGGGATTTTTCCCCGGAACCTTATTATATCAAAGTGTCAGGCACAACGCATAACGACGGTATTTATGAGATCGCTGATTATGACAACGGGACAATCACTTTACTTGCAAGCGAAAGTTTAACCGCAGAGGCCAGTACGTCTGCTGTTTTATCAACTATTGGGCAAATGTACGGCAAGATCGCTAATGATGAAAATGGAGGAGTCTTGACAGATTTGACTCCCAATGGTCACAGTTCGGTTCCTCGTTCATCTACTCCAGCCCAAATTTTAACTGATCTAAACGCCATGTCAGAACTATATTGGCGCCGTTGGGCTAAACCTATGAACAACTGGCGGAATGATCGGTTGCATGGGACAAAAATATTTACCGTAATGCACCAGGATTTCGCCAAAGCGCAATCGGAGAAGATCGCCAGATGGTACGGGTTCATGTCCGAGGATTATGCGACGCACTATGTAGATATGATAGCCGGGTACGGGGATATGCCTGTTGTTCTCGGGTTATCCGGGGAAACGTCCATGCCAATATGGACAAATACCTACTGGCATTATGCGGCCATTGATACCCCCAAAGGAGCCGAAGGGTATGTTGACGCTATCCTGTACACATCCATTATAACCGGGGTAACAGACGCTTCCGGGAATACGGGGAAGAATGTTATTGACACGGACACAAGCGATACGGTTGTAACTGATAGGCCAACCCAATACTCGACGACAAGTTTGAATATAGCCGATAATGCTTGCTCTAACGACTTTTGCGCCACGGTGTTCTGCAACATGGACGCCGATCCGGTTATATGTTCGGATGTGGCGTTTTATGGGAATAGAGAAGGCGGCGTTTCTGGTGGGGACGATCTCCCTCAAACCCAAATTGTCCTTGTTGATGAAGGTGTGACGGGGAACGAGATAAATTACGAATTGCGTTCCTACAATAAACTCTATGACGCTGACGGGAAATTTGTTAGCCCGTGGGAACATGAATACGATTACAGGAAACTCTGGTATGTATCCGGGCAAGAGAAAGCGCTGGCGCCATACGATTTTGTTGCCGGTACGGATAGCGACGGGATGTCATGCCGTATCGGGAACCTCCCCGACGGCACTACCGACACCATAACTTTAACAAACTATTGCACCGGTGGACATTATACCTGTGCTAATACGCGCGGAAGAAATTGTTACGGATACAGGTGTATAAATCTAAACCATTGGTTGCCGGTTGGGACTCATTATGTGATAGGGACTAAAGTAGAATACGGAGGATGTCCCACTGAACCTACCGGTAATCTTTCTCAGGCTATCCGGGGCCAGGAGTTTTACGACGATTCTTTAACTAAATTTACATACCAGAACAGTTCCGGGGATTATTGCTTCCTGGGGAATGACTGGTGGTCATTCTGGGATTACGGGCAAGGGTATACCGAAAACGTAAACTTCGGGTGGGCCACTTACTCAGATAACCTTTATGACGGGGATGAAGCAACTGAACTTGGAGCCGACGACACCGGAGAAACCCGAGACGACGAAGAAGAAGATTATGGGGATTTTATCACAACAGCGTCCTCTCTTACTGAAAATCTTTACCAATTACTGACGAGCGAAGAAGAACCAGTTTTTTCTAACTCGTATTTCTTAGGAAGGTGTTTATTAGAAGGGCAGACACTACTTAAATAGGGGGTTCCTACATGCCTGAACATGATTGCAACCATGAAACCGATTGGGCAGAAACTAAACGGATTCTTTCTGAGATATCTAAATACTTTAAAGAGAACGGGGAGTTTAGTCTTCCAACAAAAGTGAAGCTGCTTTGGACTGATCGAATATCCAGAAACAGGATAGCTGAAAATTTTGGGACGTGGGCGTTCAGGGCTTTCTTAATCTGGTTGATTTGGAACAAAACACCAACGCCATGATTGTAAATAAGCATGTTTTTATTATTAACTTTTTGAAGTATATTCTCCGCGTTCTTGAAAAAGACTTGCCGGAAAACGGATACGAAGGGGAGTTGTGGGATAAGGCGCTTGAGATATTAACCAAGGACAAAACACATATTGATACGGCCTATAAATGGCCAGGGAATAACCAATAAGGAGGGCATATGTGGCAAAAATTAATAGGGTTGGCATTGGCACAGTTGTTCAAGCTCCTTGACCCGGAAACCATCAAAGATTTCGTTGATGCCGGGCTGGATAAGCTCGAAGAAAAGTTTATCCAAGGAGAAGTTGACACCAATAAGGAGGCGGCTGTCCGTGGGGGAATTGATTTTATCCGCAAGATGATGAATATCGAAGACAAAGAATACGGTACGGATAAATGAAACGATTTCTTGAAATGGTTCCGGTTATCGGATTGTTCACGCTATTGCTCGGCCCGGCAGCGTGGGCCGGGCAATGGTGGTTATTCACGGTCTTTTTGGTGTTTGGGGTTATCTTCGGACTTGTTGAGTTTATTGCGGTAAAGAAGACGGGAGATACAGTCTCCCAGCATTTTTGGGCGCTTAAACGGGAATCTCCGCGCAAGGCGTTAGTTATTACCGCCGGGATGGTTGTGGCATGGGCATTATTAATTCTACATTTTTGGTGGCATAAATGAACGCACAAATCCTTTCGATCATTGGGTCAATATTGGTTTGCATAATCGGTGCATGGAAATATATGAGCCGCAAGAACGAGTTTAAACGCAAGAAAGCAGAGGAAGCTAAAAATGATATTGAGAAAGCGAATAGCGAGGGTGGTACTGCTTCTGATTTTCTCGACGGGTTTAATAAGTTGTAGCCATACAAAAGCTGTTTGGGTGCTTGACCAACAGGAAATTGTTAAGGTTAAATCCGGAGAACCAGTAACTCCTGCTTTTGACGGATGGATGTTGAGCAACCGAGCTGTCTCCAGGGTCATGGATTCGAAAATTATCGACGTAAACAATAAATAAAGGATTCTCGGAAATGATAAGAGAAAAGATTTTTGCCGCGGTAGTCGAACGGTATGCCATGAATGACCCGGCTGGCCTCGCTAAAATCGAGGACTGTTTTAACCGCACATTGCAAGACATGAGCAAAGCGTCCTTGCCGGACGGGACGCCAATAATCCTTGATTGCCTTAAGGCCAGCAAATCGATCCCTGTTGCAGTAGGGGCATATTATTCAGCGTTGCCGTCTATCTCTGGCGGCGATACCTATGACTTTGTTTATTGTACAGAGAAAAAGTTATTTATCCGAGATGCGACAAAGGCGTGGGGGCTAACGAAGCGGACTCGCGCATGGTTTGATTCGCAATATGATGACATCTCGTTATCTTCATCTTCCCCAGGCGACCCCTCTGATTTCTGTATTGACCAGGGGCGGATTTATTGGGGGCCGAAAAGTAACGCCGTGCTCACCTTAACATTCCCTTATACCTTTCTGCACCCCAAAGTATATTCAATAATAGACACGATTTATTACCCTGACAGATTCGAGGAATGTGTTGTCCAGGGGACACTATACTTTCTGTTTGATGATCTTGACAACGAAGCTAAAGCCACGAAACATTTAGGGCTTTATCAAAATGAACTTTACAAATCTGCCGGGGTTGACGCCAGGAACATCGGGGCGACAGGATTTGTTAAATATAACGATTTTTAAAAAGAGGAGGGATATATGGCCTGGGCTGACGATTTTGACATTACCATGCCGGATGGGGATGTTAATAGCATTGACGAAGGTGACGACCAAATACGTGGGGATAAACGGGCAATTCAAGAACGGATGGCTTGGGCATATGGGTTTGCTGCATCCGGGGAAACAGATAACCTTAAGATGGGAGTCAATCGTGTCCCCTTTAATGAAAATTCAGATAACCCGGTAGCCGTAGCTGACCAGATAATTCTGTTCGCCAAAGAAGCCGCCGACAAAGCAGAGCTTTTTATGATTGATGAAGATGAAAATGTCCGGCAGCTTACTTCTGGCGGAAGTTGGATTGGCGGGATGGAGAAGGAAGTCAAGATGTGGTTTGGGGCACTCGCTGACTTGCCGGCAGGGGTTTACTTGTGCAACGGTGAGGGTGGGCGTCCTGATTTAAGAAACCAATTTATCATTTGTGCGCAGGAAGATGATGAGGGGGTCGCGAAAGCAGAATTACTTTTTACTGAATGGGTAAATGCGGCGGATTATGTCGAGGGCGATCTTGCTTCTTGGGGCGGGGCGAATTATATCTGTATCCAAGATCATACCTCTAACGCTGCCACAGATCGCCCAGGAGACGGGACAAATTGGGAAAGTTATTGGACGGAGCTGGCCGCGTCATTATATCAAGCAGGCGGAAGCATTTTTCATTCCCATTACGCAGGAGGATACTGTATTCCAGATCACGGTCATATTATGAACATGATCGGCACGACTTTGGGCGGCGGGTCTGTAGCAAGCGGTCAAACCCAAGATAGAATATATTCTGAAGGGGTGCTATGCGAAGACGAGGAAGATAGGCCCAAAATACTTGGGCAGTCAGGAGAGAGCGTGCATCTTCCCCCGTTCTACGCGTTAGCTTTCGTGTCAACATATAACGTAGATTGATGAGGAGGGCCTATGTTTTCCGGGAAAAAGAATAAACCTGAAATTAAAAAAGGGCCGGTGCTGGCCTGTATTCATTATGGCGTTTGTTCAGAAGGAAAATGCCATTTCTGGACATCATTTGAAACGACAGTCATTGACAAGCAAACTAAAGAAGCGAAAACGGTCACAAGGGCAATGTGTGGGTTCAAGTGGATTCCTCAGTTAATGATTGAGACTCGGAACTCAATAGACAGGATAAATAATGGCATACACGCTAAATCAACCAATCCCAATTAAAGGGCTAGACACCTCTGGCCCTGGTACGTTAATTGACCGGCGGGCAACCCCTAACTGCCAAAATGTTATTATTGACCGGGCTGAGATAAAGAAACGGGTAGGGAAAAGTCTCGTCGGAGGGCAGGCCACTGGCGCTATTATGTGCCTGGCGGAATATGAACGCGGGACAGGGAAATGGTTTCTGCGGATTATGCCGACCAGAATCGAGTATCTTGATAACTCAGTCGCTATTTGGCGGGACATTAGTGGCGGGGGACTCGCGGGGTCCGCATCATACCCGATTGACTATACCACCACGCAGATTGCCGGACAGAATGTCTTTGTGTTTACAAATTACCTAGAAGCCCCTTATAAGTGGTTGGCTTCCGGGAATGTCGCTGCCTTAGGTGGCAGCCCGCCAAGATGTAAATATATGATCCAATACAAGGGATATTTAGTGTTGGCATATATTAATTATAGTGGGATTGTTTACCCTCATAAAGTCCAATGGTCTGACACTGACGATCCGGAAGACTGGACAACTGATAACGCAGGGAGCGATATCCTTGATGATGACAAGGGAGAAATTACCGGGCTGCAACAACTTGAGAACCTTTTAGTCGTCTGCAAGAATGAATGTATCTATAACGGATATTTAACGGGCGCGAGTCCAGTTATTAAGTTTGATATGACTGAAACAAAGCTCGGGTTTATCGTTGGGCAGACCGTTAAAGAAATCCCAGGGAGTAAGCTTGTTGGGTTAAGCAAATATGGCCTTGTCGAATATAACGGGTTGCGCGGGCAGATAGTAGCCTCTGGGGTTATGGACGATATTATCCGGGATATAAGCGCTCAATACGTTTATAGGTCTTTTGCCGTCGTAAAAAATGAGCTTCGGGAATACCATCTGTTTATCCCGACGGGAGATTACACATATCCGTATCTTGTTTATAAATACAACTATTTAACAGGACAAGTGCACAAAGATACTGTTGAAAATATTTCTGCTATTGGGCAACGTGTCCAACTTACCAGGCAAACGTGGAACAGCATAACTTCGTCGTGGAACCTTACCCCAGGGATATGGAACCATGTTATTCGCAATTCCTTATATCCAAAACCCATTTATGGGGATGCTGACGGATATTGTTATCAGGAAAACACTGGCAGTTATAACGACAACGGCGTAGCCGTTGATGCTTTTTGGGACAGCGCGGACTTGATCGGGTACGAACCAGACAAAGACACGCCAAGACATTCCCATTGGGTCGAGATCGACGCTGACCTATATGGCGACAAAGTAGATATTTTCTATTCCCAGGATGAGGGGAATAAATACAGATTCTTAAAGACGCTTTATCTCCAGTCAAGAGTAAAAAATTATCGGTTCAAAATTGATAAGGTCTCAGAGAAATTGCGCGTGCGGTTTAGAAACAACCATTCAAACAGTTTTTTTGCGCTGCGTGGATTTAATGCCTGGTATTTCCCCAGGGAGAACTTGAGGTAATAATATGGCGAATAGATTTAACGGGCTAATTATCCCTAAGGTGCCGGACACGATTCCCGATAATGCCAACCAGGACTTACGTAAATATCTCGAAGATTTAAGCAGGATGTTGAAGTCTTTAATTGTCTTGCTTATCCAGAAAGAAGAGCAGGGAGAATAATGACGACGGGATTGATAAATCATAACGGCAAGATTATTGAGGATTACGAAGAGAAGGTCATGGGCTTTGAGGAAAAATTGGCTCAATCCCCGGGGGCCCTTATTGGACATGAGAATGATGCTGAGCAGTTCCCCTTAAAACATACCTTTGTTGACGGCGCTTATGTAAGGGAAATATTTATGCCGGCTGGATCCTTGTTGACCAGCAAAATTCATAAAGTCAGGCATCCTTTCTTTGTCCTGAGAGGCTGCTGTTCTGTCCTTACTGATAAGGGCGTCCAGAAAATAACCGCGCCGTATTATGGGATTACTGAGCCGGGGACAAAGCGGGTGCTTTATATCCACGAAGACACTGTTTGGGTTACGGTCCATGTCACAGATTCTCAGGACCTTGAAGTTATTGAAGAACAGATTATTGCCAAAACATTCCAAGACTTAGCGATATCGCAGGAAGAAGTCTTGAAGTTAAAGGAGGGGTGAGAATATGTCTTGGGTTGCCGTAGGGGTTGGCGGGTTGGGAGCAGGGGCTATTGGGACCGCAGCTAGCAAGAAAAAGAAGACCATGACGCTTGAAGAAATGATGACGTCAAACCAGAAGGATGCTGAAAATTATCTGACAAATTATTTTAAGCAATACGGGGGCAATTACACCCCTGGCGCGAGCTATTCCGGGCTATCAACAATGATGACCCCGACGGAACAAGAGCAACAAGGATTGACGTCATTAACCCAGCTTTTATCAAGCGGGATGCCTTCCTCTCTGACCAACGCGGCCAATGAGGTTAATAAACAGCTTACTGGCGGGTATGACCCAACAACGTCGGAATATTACAAAGCGTCAAGGGCATCACTCAACAGAGAGCGGCAGAAAGCGCTTGCCCAGGCCAAGAACCAGGCCGCCGCCTATGGATATCGAAGTTCAAGCGCTGAACGCAACGCCCTGGGGGATGTTGAAACTGACACTTACAATAAAGTTGCCGAACTTATTGGACAACTCACAGAGTCAGAGCGGAATAGGACAAGCAACGCCGTGAATCAGGCCCTTAATGTGGCATCCGCTCAAGAGAGCATCCCTCTTAATCGTATCGCGGCAAGCCAGCAATATGGCGGATTAACAAGGACACTTGAGAACGTGGGATATCAAGATTTCCTAAGGAAACAGCAAGAAAACGCTGGGGTGTTGGATGTCGCGAACAGCGTGCTTAATAACAATGTGTCCTATGGGCAGAAAAGTATGCCATATTATCAGAACTCGGCATTTGGCGATATCTACAATGAAATAATTGCCCCGTTGGCCCTGCGGGCCGCGACTGGTGGGTTTTCATCATAAAAGGGAGGAGGTGAGCAGGATGGCAGGCGTAAATGACCTTATTAACGCAATCCAGTTTCAAGAGCAGAATCGGAGAGACACCTCTCCATGGGCTATGATAGGCGAACTTTTACAGAATGAACTTAGGAGAAAGCAACAAGAGCAAGACTACGCGAACAGATTGGCTACCAATGAGAAGACTCGAAACCAACGTCGGCAAGAGTATCTTGACCTTATATCCCGGGAAGATATGCCAGAGGGGTTAAAAGTGTCATCAGATAGCCAAGGCCGGATATCATATAGCTGGCAAAGAAACAGGCCTATGGGCGGTGGAAACTCCTTATATAAAAATGCATGGACAGTTGCTTCTGATATGGCCGGGGAAGATTCTGACGTCATGGCTAAGGTTGCAATGATGCCCAAGGCGTTTAAAATATTGCAAGGGGATTTTGCCGGGGCGATTCCACCATGGGAAGAAGGCGATGTAGAGAGCGCTCTAGCAGAATTGTCCCCGGAAGAAAGACAAGCCGCAATAGCCCCGCCCTCTGCCGGGGTCGGCCCCTATTTAAAAAACATCAAGAAGTCCTCTTCGTCTGCATCGTCCTCTTCATCTGCATCGCCTGGTTCATCTGCGCAACCATCCACTGCATCGGTAAGCGTAGTTATGCCTGATGGCCAAACATGGGCTGTCCCAAGGAATAAAGTCGCCGAAGCCATTAAACGCGGAGGAAAACTTGTCCAATAAATACGACTTGGGCGATTTAGGAGCAACGATCGTTGCACCGGAGAAAAGCCCTAAGGTAAAAGACTATGATTTAAGCGATCTCGGGGGGACCCCTATTGCTCCCGTTCAGCCCGCATTGCTCCCTATTACTCCACATGACCTCACAGACTTAGGCGCTACGCCCATCACAGTCCCTCCATTAGACCGGTTTGCTGAAAACATCTTTAACCCGGCCATGAAGATGGCTGGTGAAGTATCTAAGGGTGTTTTACGCGGATTTCAAGGGGTAGTGGCGGGAACTGGAGGATTAATTGACATATTGGGTCAAAATATGAAGATTGATGATAAGAAAGCGTTTGAATATAAACGTAGAGGGATCATGTCCCATGCTGATATAAATAAACGGAATGAAATAGCGGAGAAGTTGTCAAAATGGGGAACAACTGCAAAAGATTTTTGGCAGAACGCATCACAAAAAGGGATGGCTGCCCCTGATGTAGAAACATTCCGAGGGACGTTTATGGAGAACCCTTCTTGGACAAGAGGCGTTTCTTTAATTGCAGAGGCAATCCCATCCTTAGGGTCTGCTTATGTCGCGTCGGCAGTTACCGGCAACCCGGCGGCTGGCCTAACTTATTTAGGTTTACTTGAGGGTGAGCCGATCCACGCAGGGGCAAGAAAGGCCGGAGTGCCATTAGGAAAAGCAAATGCCCTGTTTGCTGCTTCTGCCACTGGATCAGCAATATTAGAACAAGAGCCGTTAAGGTTCTTTTTAAAGGGGGGCACGGGGAAAGTTATTAAAGACATAGTTATTGGTGCGTTAAATGAGGGTGGAGAAGAGGTCTTACAGGGCGCATGGAATAATCTTATTGAAAAGATAGGGTATAACAAAGCAAAAGATTTAAGAGATGGGTTGATTGAGGGTTTTATTGGAGGGGCCGGGAGTGGTGGGGTCATGGGGGGGTTGACAAGCGGACGCCCTGTTATAGTTGATGCACAAATAAACGAGGCAATAAACTCCGGGGTGGATCCTTCATCAGTACAAATTATTCAAGATGAGATTCAAAAGAAGATAATTGAAAAAGCCCCAGAGGTCGAGAAAGTTTTTACGGAAATCGAGAAACCAGAACTTACTGGGAAGCCGGGCGAGATTGTTATTGACAAAGCAACCGGGAAGCCGTTGGAGATTAATGCCAAAGAGGAGGTGATTGAGGAAGCGAAAAAGTATCCTAGTGCAGAAGAATTTATTAACAAACAGAAGGAAGGAAAATGGTATCACGGAGGGCCGAAAGGATTAAATGAAATAATTGAAGGGTATGCGACGAAATCATATTCCGAAGCGAAGAAATATGCTGATGATGTAAATGGGGCTGTTTATGAATTAAATCCAGAAAATGTAATGCCAGCAACCGAAAAGGATTTCCCCGGTAATGTTCAGATTTATAATTTAGACCAATTGGGGATCGTTGATAAATCTCCGGCTATCATTGCAAAATCACCAGAACAACTTGCCGCCATTTGGCAAGAAGCTCACGGCATCAAGCCAGTCGACGCCGTAACGCCCAAGGGACAGGAGCCCCCGGAAGCCATCCTGGGGCAGGCGCCGTCAGTGCCTCTACGCCCGGAATCCGTGGAGAAGGTGTCGGCCAAGGCCGTCGAGAAAGAAAAGGAAAGCCAAGCTAACGAAGTAAAAGAAGAGACCCGGATGAGTAAACTTGTCGAATCGTTCAGCTATGCCTTGAAAGAAGGCATCAATCTCCGCAGCCCGGTACAGCTACGGGAATATGCCATGCAAGCCGTTAGCGGTGATGCGAAAGAGTATTACGACGAGATTTACGATGCCATGGAAGTGGCGCTCAATAAATATGCGCATGGTAAGATAACGGGGGATCTGACGCATCAATTATCCGAAGCCAGGACGCTTGAAAAGAAATTGGCGCTACGGAGTCGGTCGCTGGAAACAATCAAGAAACAGCAATTCTCTACCCCGTTGCCGCTGGCGGCGGCCGCCAATTACGTCCTTGACCCGCAGCTGGGTGATGTTGTGCTGGAGCCAACCGCAGGCACCGGGAACATGATTATCCCGTTTGAGCGAGAAGGGGTGACATATCATGTCAACGAATTTGACGCACGCCGTATTGATGCTTTAAAAGCTGTAGGAAAGAATCCAATGACACAAGACTTCTTGGCATACCAAGGCCCGCAGCCGACCGCAATAATCGCCAACCCGCCATTCGGCGCACTTTCTACTGGCAAGTACCGGAAGTTTGCCGCTGATTTCAAAGCAACGAATCTTGACCAGCGGTTTATTGCCAAGATGCTGCAAATCCTTCCGGAAGGCGGGCGGATCGCCGTTGTGGTGTCGCAAGGAACCGGAACCGGAGTAAGTGGCGTACCGTTCAGGAATTGGATTAAGAAGAACCATACCTTACTGGCGGCCCTCGAATCTCCCCCGGAAGCGTACAAATACAGGGGAAGCCCTAAAATCGGAACGGTGCTTTTGGTGATTGAGAAAGGGCGCACTCGGGGCGATATTTCGCCGGTAGTCCTGGAAACATCTGCCTATGGCACAAATAATGAATTGAATTGGAACACCTATGCCACCGCCCTTGGGAAAGTTTCGCAATCTTTCCCGCGGTTGCCTTTATCTGAAAAAAGCAGTATAATTAAAGTGAAAGGAGGGGTTGAAAATGTTACCCCCGGACCTGCTTCCACAGTTGAGAGATCTGTACAAAAACCCGCCGAACGACCCACTGAAGTATCTCCATCTAGGGGCCGAGCCGGAGGAAGCCAGCAGTCTGCTTCTAAGCCCAGTGGACGGACTGCCAGCGTACCTCCCGCGAACGAAACACGCGATACAGACGTTCAAGAAAAGCTTCAACCGAAACATGCCGGAGGTGGATCTGGAGGGATCCAACCGAGCGCTGTATCTGGAAAGCGTATTGGGAGTTTTGTTAGCTATACGCCCAGAAATCCTTATGGGGTCGTAAGCCATCACCCTTCTGTAATTGTTGAATCGCAGGAACTTGCATCAGTTGATTATCCAGCCATAAAGTACCAGCCAACCAAAGAGCTTCTTAAGAGTTATCGCAATAAGAATCTTTTAACAGAGAAAAACGCTTTCTCAGTTATTGATGCCGGCGACCATGTTCCCCTGATTAATGAAATGGAGCTTTATAAACGTAA
>AMWB02163141.1_pt1 | contig 11799 bp, 14 predicted proteins | sample 200311 | NCBI WGS metagenome assembly AMWB02 (sample SAMN02737377, study PRJNA173069) | bioreactor metagenome | biome: anode biofilm in microbial fuel cells | place: USA: California | collected 2010-12-16 | reverse complement strand
TATTGAATCAAGCGACGAATCTTTAATTAAATCTTATCATGAAATAGGTGTCAAATCAATACTCTACAAACCGGTTGACCAAAATTTATTTTATAAAGAAATTACACATGCTCTTAATTGATAATTAAACATAAACTAAATTCTATTTAAAGTTGGGGTTTATTATTTTTCAATCGTTTAATAATATTTATCGGAGGTAAAGTGAATCTTGCTGTAGTTGGAACGGGATACGTTGGACTTGTATCCGGAACCTGTCTTGCTGAAACAGGGAATAATGTTATTTGTGTTGATATTGATGAAAATAAAGTTGAGCAAATGAAAACCGGGCAAATCCCGATTTATGAACCTGGATTAGAAGTTTTATTTTTAAGAAACATTGTAAAGAAAAGATTATCCTTTACAACGGATTTACACGAAGCTGTTCGTAAATCAGACGTTATTTTCCTTTGCCTTCCAACACCACAAGGCGGTGATGGTGCTGCTGATCTTAAATATGTTTTAAAAGTAGCAGATGATTTAGGGCTTTTGTTTAAAGCTGAACCTGATTTAGGTTTTAAAGTTCTCGTTGATAAAAGTACTGTTCCGGTTGGTACAAGTGATAGGGTTCGCAATGTAATTAAAAAACATGCACCAAATTTTGATTTTGATGTTTGCTCAAATCCTGAATTTCTTAGAGAGGGTATTGCTGTTGAAGATTTTATGAAGCCCGAAAGAGTAATAGTTGGAACGAGCAGCAAAAAAACACGGGAAATTATGGAAAACTTATACGAACCATTTATTCGCACAGGCAATCCGATTTATTTTATGGATGAAAAATCTGCTGAGATGACAAAATATGCTGCAAACTCCTTTATCGCTATGAAAATTTCCTATATGAACGAGATAGCCCGATTATGCGAACTTACCGGAGCTCAGGTTGATAACGTTAGATTGGGAATCGGGTCAGATTCAAGAATAGGAAAAAGATATTTGTTTCCCGGCATTGGTTACGGTGGTTCCTGTTTTCCTAAGGATGTACATGCATTAGTAAATACTGCAAACGAAAACAAATATGATTTTAAAATTTTAAAATCAGTAATAGAGATAAATAAAAATCAGGTCAATCTTTTCTTTGATAAAATCTATAATCATTACAACGGAAGTCTTAAAGGAAAACATTTTGCTTTGTGGGGATTGGCATTTAAACCAAATACGGATGATGTTCGTGAAGCACCATCTCATTATCTTATTAAACTTTTATTGGATGCAGGCGCAACATTAAAAGCATACGATCCCGAAGCAAATCAAACAACAAAAGCAGTACTTGGTGATATTATACAATATGCAGAAACCCCCGATGAAACATTACAAGGTGCAGATGCTCTGATTGTTGTTACAGAATGGAAAGAATTTAGAAGCCCGGATTTTGATAAAATTAAAAAAGGACTTAAATCTCCAGTAATTTTTGATGGAAGAAATCTTTATGATCTTGATAAGATGAAAGAATTAAAGTTTACTTATTATTCTGTTGGAAGAAGCGTGGTAATTTGTTAATTTAAGTTTTAATTATTGAGCAAATAATGAATTATTGGACTGAATTAAGCATAGAATATGCAAATCAAAGGTCATATCTTGACGATCTTTTTAAAGTTTATCCAACTATTCCTGAAGGCATCAGAGAAATTAACGAGGACCGCTGGACTAACATAGAAAAAGCATTCAAAAAGAAAAATAATATTGTTTTTATTAAAGAATTGCTTAAACTCAACCTATTTCCAATCAAAGATAGTTACATAGCTTATCTAAAACGCGACCCTTCTTCATTTGAGCGAAACCCAAAAACGATTAACCGTATTTGTGGAAGACTTTATGAAATGGGCCTGGATAAAATATTTGAACGATGTAGTGAACCCAAAGAAACTAATCGACAAATCGGACCGTTTTTCAGGCGATGGTTAAACAGTAAAGCTTTAGGGATTCAGCCAGTTGGATTAGAAGCATTTAAAAAGAACAGTGAAGATGCAATCTTAAATGGGAGCGACAAACAATTGATGGATTTTGCAGCTAGTGAATTAAATTATAGACATTCAAAAGGTCTTGATTTTATTGGGCGTTTCAAAGGGAAATACGTTATTGGTGAAGCTAAATTTTTAACGGATTTTGGTGGACATCAAAATGCGCAATTCAATGATGCAATAAGCACAGTCCAGTCAAAGAATATTCGGGCTATAAAAGTGGCTATTCTTGATGGAGTTTTATACATCAAAGGCAATAACAAAATGTACAAGGATATTACTACCAAATACAAAAATCTTAATATTATGAGTAGCTTAGTACTGCGAGAGTTTTTATATCAGATTTAGAAAAATGAAATTAGAATACGCAAATAAAAAAACAGAGCAAGAAATATTTGATCTTATACCTGATGTTGAATTAGAACAGGTTAATTCAAGCCAAAGTCCCAATTTACTTATTCAAGCAAATAATTTGGTGGCACTAAAACAGTTAATTACTAGACATAATCTCACCGAAAAAATAGATTTAATTTACATCGATCCACCATTTGCAACTAATAATACTTTTACTATTACTGATGGACGGGCAAATACAATAAGCAACAGTTCAAATGGTACTTTTGCATATAAAGACACATTAAAAGGTGCTGACTATATTGAATTTATTCGTGAAAGATTAGTGTTTCTAAAATTATTGCTCTCAGAAAAAGGCTCAATTTATCTTCACATAGATTATAAAATTGGGCATTATGTAAAAATTGTTATGGATGAAATTTTTGGGATTGAAAACTTTAGAAATGATATTACCCGCATTAAATGCAATCCTAAAAATTTTAGTCGCAAAGGTTATGGAAATATCAAAGATTTGATTTTATTCTATTCAAAATCAGACAACTTAATCTGGAATGAACCCATTATTCCCTACACGAAAGCAGATGAGACAAAATTATTTCCTAAATTTGACAAAGACGGAAGGCGATATACAACAATACCTTTACATGCTCCGGGCGAAACACAAAATGGTAAAACATCACAAAAATTTAAAGGTATTTTACCACCAGAAGGCAGGCATTGGAGAAGTGATGTAATTATATTAGATCAATGGGATAAGGAAGGGCTTATTGAGTGGAGTGATAATGGGAATCCAAGAAAAAAAATCTATTTTGAAGAGCAGAAAGGCAAACGGATGCAGGATATTTGGGAATTTAAAGATCCTCAGTATCCAGTTTATCCAACTGAAAAAAATCCTGATTTGTTAGACACCATTGTAAGAACATCATCTAACGAGGACAGTATTGTGTTGGATTGTTTTTCAGGTTCAGGGACGACGTTAAAAGCAGCCCAAATCAATAGCAGACAATGGATTGGCATAGACCAATCTCATGAAGCAATTAAGGCAACAACTAAAAAACTAAATAAAATCGAAGTTGATATGTTTATTTCAAAACCTGATTTTAAGCTATTGATTGATAAAAAACTTTCTTCAGACAAATATTATTATGCACTAAGTGTTTAAATTTTATAATTAGGTAAGCCTAAATAATGTAATCAGTTAATATCAGTATTTAAAAACAATTAAAATGTTAAACCAATCAGAATTATCATCACTTATAAAAAGTGATCCGATCGATCATTTTCTTCTTGTAAAAAAATGCGAATTAAGACTAACAAAAGGTGGCAAAGAATTTATTTCCCTGGAGCTTGGCGATAAATCTAATTCATTCGCAGCTAATCTTTGGGAGGATGTTGCCGGATTCAAATCAATCAAAAATTCATTAGTTGTTGGAGATATTGTTAGGATTACTGGTTCAATGGATGAGTACCAGGGCAATCCCCAAATTAAAATTGAATCTATCCGTTTGTCCAAGCAAAGTGATAATGTAACCCCAAAGGATTTCCTTCCCAGGTCTTTACGCGATCTTACCGTTATGAAAAAAGAATTTATAAGCAGGTTAGAAAAGATTGCTAATCCAGATCTGAAATCTCTGTTGCAAAATATTTTTTCTGATGAAAGATTTGAAAAGTATATTTCCGTGCCCGCAGGCAAAATGTGGCATCACAGCTATATTAGCGGATTACTTGAACACACGTTGGAGATTATAAAAATTTGTGATTTGATGTGTGATATTCATCCGGAAATAAGCCGTGATCTTGTGGTTTGTGGTGCAATGCTTCACGATTTTGGGAAGATTGAAGAATTGAGTTACGACCCTGTTTTTGAATATACGGATAAAGGAAAACTACTCGGACATATTGTTATTGCTGCAATGATTGTTAATGATGAAATTAACAAAACACCTGATTTCCCTGAAAACTTAAAAAATAATTTGCTTCACTTAATTCTTAGCCATCAAGGCAAACTTGAGTATGCATCACCCGTTGTGCCTAAAACTTTAGAAGCGATTACTCTTTATCAAGCGGATGAACTAAGTGCAAAAGTTAATGCGTATAAAAATGTTATTGCTAATGAACTTAAGCCTGGTTCTAACTGGACTAAATTCATTTCACTCGCTGGTACAGATATGTATTCGGGCGGGTTATTAAAAAACCCGGGTAATGAAAATAATATAGACAACAAAACATTGTTCGATTAATCTAATTAATAAAAAGGGAACTAAAATGAAAAGGATTCTACGACTTACAGCAATTTTTTTGCTGGCAATTTCGGGGTACTCAATTTCAGTTGCTCAATCGGTGGATGAACTTTTAAAACAGGGGGATCAGTATGTTGAAGAATTTAATAATCAAAAAGCGCTGGATACTTACTTGCAGGCAGATAAATTATCTCCTAACAACTGGGACGTTTTATGGCGCATAAGTCGTGCTTATATTGATATTGCTGAACATTTACCTGATAAAACAGATGCTCAAAAAGACGAACAGGAAAAAATGTATAAGAAAGCATTTGATTACGCTAATAGATCTGTTAAGTTAGCTCCCAATCAGGCAATAACTTATGTGCGCCGTGCAATTGCAAATGGTAGAATTGCATTATCGCAAGGCGTTTTTTCTGCAATCGGAACTGTTAATGATGTTAAAGATGATTGTGATAAAGCAATACAACTTGGTAATGGCGGTAACTATGTGCAGGCACTGGCATATTATATTTTAGGTAGAACCAATTTAAAAGTTTGTGAAAAACCTTATCTCGTTCGTTTACCCTTAGGATTGGGCTGGGGAGATACAGGGGATGCAGTTAAAGATTTAGAAATAGCAGTTAAATTAAAACCCAATTTTAGGATGTTTCTTTATGAACTTGCAAAAGCATACGTTGAAGAAGATGAATATGATAAGGCTAAAGAAACTTTAAAGAAGGTTGAAAAAGCACCAGTAGCTGATGAAGATGATAATAAAGTCTTAGAGGAATCAAAAGCACTTTATGAAAAAATAAAAAATGAATAGCCAGTTTTAATTATTATGACTTTCCAAAATCTCAATAGCCCTCCCCTTTGGGGAGGGTTAAGTGAGGCTTTTCTTCATAAACTATCTCAAGCCCAAAAAATTTTATTCTTTACCGGAGCGGGAATTTCTGCAGAATCAGGCATACCTACTTTTCGTGGGCAAAACGGATTGTGGAAAAAGTTTAAACCTGAAGAGCTTGCAAATTATAACGCATTTATACGCAATCCGGAATTGGTTTGGGAATGGTACAATTATCGTAAAAAAATTATTCAACAGGCTAAGCCTAATGACGGACATTTAGCAATTGCACAAATGCAGGGTTTGTTTGATGATGTAACAGTTGTTACTCAAAATATTGATAACCTGCACCGTAAAGCAGGCAGTAAAAATATTTTTGAGCTGCACGGAAACATTGAAAGAAATTATTGCATCAAGTGTCATAAATATTATAATGAAGACCTTGATTTTTCAAATGGAGTTCCGAAGTGCAGTTGTGGTGGTTTAATTAGACCTGATGTTGTTTGGTTTGGTGAATATCTTCCTCAGGATCAATTTGAAGGTGGTGAAACTGCGGCTATCCAGAGTGATATATTTTTTGTTGTGGGTACTTCTGCTGTTGTTTATCCCGCTGCAAATTTAATTTATGTAGCTAAAAAAGCCGGTTCGTTTATTGTTGAGGTAAATATTGAAGAAACAGAAATCTCATCAATTTGTGATGAATCTTTTTTGGGTGAAGCTGGAAAAATTTTACCAGAAATTGTTAAATATCTAAAATCATTTAATAATAAAACCATTTGAGAATTTTTGTGCTTTTGAGATTTAGTGGCAAAAAATTTCTCGCCACAAACTTGCCTGCGGTAGGCTGGAACACGAAACCATAAAATACCACAAAACAAATATCAACTAATTTTTCTTTGGCACTATTAAACTTAACACAGCAGTAAACACCGCTGCTCCAACAATTGACCATATTATTGGATAATTTATTCCCCGGATTTCAAAAGATAAGAAATCAGGAAAATTAAATTGTCGGGCAAGTATAGTTCCGATGTAAGCGCCAATAAATCCCACAACTATAGAAATTATACAACCACCTCGTTTAAATCCAACAAGCGAGCGCCCGATACCGCCAGTTATGCCCGCAATTAATAATAATAATAAAATTTCAAACATTGATGCCTCATTCAATTTTTTGATACTTATAAAATAGGTTTTATTCTGATAAAATTCTTGTGATATTTAATTTAATTGTTAATTAACATTATCCCGAAAACGTGAGGTGAAAAGATGAATCCCCGTTGTTTTATGATATGTGAACTGGTAATGAAAAAAAACGTAGCAAAATAATTAACTAAAAATTAAAAAATAATTTAACCCGAAGTAGATTTATGAAGTAAAACATTTTGACTATTGTTATCCGCGGGAATAAGACAGCCCAAAAGGTTATATGAAGAAAGGAAGAAGTTACGATATTGGAGAAACGTTCACTTTAAAAATTTGATGTTTATTTCATTGACTATTTGATACAATAAAGTTTAATTTAAGATAAGAAAATTTATAGAGGTTAAATTATGAAACATGTAGCATTGTTTTTATTAGTTGCTGTATTTTTCACTCCCTCCTGCGATGTTTTGGAATCTGATGATGACAATTGGACAAAAGATAAAGTTATTACTTCTCCGGATGAATCTAATATATCGGATAGCATTAAAATCCTTATTAAAATTGATGCAGCAACTTTAGCGCTAAGAGATGTTATAAAAGACTCTGAATTAAAATATCAACTATTAGAAATTCCGCCTGACTTGATTGAGTTATATTATCGTGGACTAATTTATATTTATAATACAATGAAGTATCCACCTTATAATAAACTAAATGGTATTCATGTGTTTCGTAATCCTCCCGTTTTCGGTATTACCGTTTTATTTGATACTTCTTATGCCTGGACAAAAGCCTGGAAACGTGGTGAACGTTTAACTGGCAATCCTCAGATTGACGCATTAATGGAAAACTACAATTTGCAGTTAAGTTACTGCTGTTACGATGCTGCTTCAATTTTTTCATTTAACCCCATTAACACTTACGCACTCTCAAATAAATTTTTGGGGATTCCGGGCGTTAGAATATCCGAACCAAACTTTTATATGGGTGATGGTGCAGATATTAAAGCTGAAATTAAAGATATATATTTGCTTTATGTTTTTACGGTTGGATGGGGCGATTGTCCATCCGGATGTTTAAGCCGTCATTTCTGGGAAATATCCGTAGAATATGATGGTTCTGTTACTTTATTAAGAGAATATGGAGACCCATTATCGAAGCAACAAATTTAGAAAAAGGTTTTATCCAGATTTACACTGGTAACGGGAAAGGTAAATCAACCGCTGCTATTGGGCAGGCTGTGCGTGCCGCCGGCTTTGGACTTAAAACATACATTGCACAGTTTATGAAAGAATATCCTTACAACGAATTAAAAAGCCTGGCGTATTTAAACGAGTGGATCACAATTGAACAATTCGCCGGCGATGATTTTGTCTATCGTAAAGAGCTTCCAAATAAAGTAGAAATGGATAAAGCCAGGCGAGGATTAGAAACTGCAAAGTCAAAAATGTTAAGCGGCAAATATGATTTGATTATTCTTGATGAAATTTGTGTTTCAATCCATTTTGGATTATTTAATGATGAAGAGATCCTGACTTTTATTAAAATGAAACCTGAAAAAGTTGAGTTAATATTAACCGGGCGTTACTGCCCTGATAAACTTTTAGAAGTTGCTGATCTGGTTACGGAAATGAAAGTAATAAAGCATTATTATCTAAATGGTATTTTGGCAAGAAAAGGGATTGAATCTTAAAAAATAAAAACCTGTTTTCTGATTTTAAGTTAAATAAAAACAACAATTTATTATGAATTAAGGAACTTTTTTGCGCTAAACTGGATTATAACTTTTGTCTATAACTTTGTTTAAAATTATTAATAATGAAAGAAATCAAACAACAGCAATTTCTTAGTTTTTACAATGCCCTTGTGGATGGTGAAAAAGACAAGTGTATTAGCATTGTTCAGTCTTTAATGGAAGAGGGGGTAGAACTTAAAGATATTTATATCGATCTTTCCCAAAAATCTTTATATCGTATTGGAAAACTTTAGAATCATAACGAGTTATCAATTCCCGAAGAACATCTCGCAACCCAAATTATTGAAGCATTAATAAGTCGCTTTGCACCAGTTTGTCAATCCGAAACATCCCATAAAGTGGTTATAAGCTGTATAGATAAAGAGTTTCAGGAAGTAATTGCTAAAATGGTTGCAAACATTTTTGAACTTGCAGGATTGAAAGTTTATTATCTTGGTGCTTCTGTTCCTACTAAAGAAATTTCTAAATTTGTTAAACAAATTGAACCGAATGTTATTGCAGTTTCGTGGAGTTTATATTTAAACTTAGGAATATTTCTTGAAGTTATTGATCATCTTACCAAATTATTTCCCACAAAAAAAATATTTGTTGGCGGACAGGCATTAGTTGAAAATTCAGTAAATGTTTTGAGGAAATACAAAAACATTAAATATATTGATTCACTAAACACTTTAGAATCTTATATTAAAAAATTAGTATAGATTAACTTCAAAATTTTTATTTATCAATTTCTCTTTCAAATCGTAGCCTGGCGAAGTTCTATTTTTATAACAGAGAAAACCCTTCAGATGGTATAATCCAAACAATATTTTTAGTGTGATTTTATTTACAAGTAAATATTTATCATTTGCCTTTTGATTTTTTGCGCTATAAATTTAAGCACGCTTAAAAATTAAATTAGAATTACTTAAATGAGCAATATTTCACAAGAAGATTATTTAACCGCAATTTACAGGAATCTTGATGAAGCGGGAGAGATTAAACCAAATATTTTAGCTTCAAAGCTTGAGATTTCAAATGCAGCAGTTACTGATATGTTGCGTAAACTTTCACGCGATGGATTTGTTGATTATCAGAAATACAAAAGTGTTAGATTAACAAACGATGGAGAGTTATATGCAAAAAATATGCTCCGAAGACATCGTTTATGGGAAGTTTTCCTTAATCAAACCTTAGGAATGCCGTGGGATAAAATTCATGATGAAGCAGAAAAACTTGAACATTCTTCTTCAGATGAACTGATAAATCGTTTAGAAGAATTTTTAAAATTTCCGTTGATAGATCCGCACGGATATCCTATACCGGATAAAAATGGTAAAATAAAAAAATCAAAATCAGTTAAAGCCATTACAGAATTTAACATAGATGATCATCTTATTGTTGTTCGTGTTAACGATGATGTAAAAAATCTTTTATCATATATTACGAAAATTGGAATTACACTCGGGAAAAAGATATTGATTAAAGATAAACTTGAGTATGATAATTCTATTCTTCTTATGATAGAAAACAAAGAAATAAATATTAGTAACAAAATTGCTTCTAATATTTTTGCTGAAAAAATTAAACGATAAAATATTTTATGGTAAACCAATGAATGATCCATTAATACTTTTAATAATCGGTGTTACAATATTAACTTTTTTTGTATTGCTCTTTTATCCCAATAGAGGACTAATTGCTGTCTGGAGAAAATCGGTGTATGCAAATAAGAAAACCTTAATTGAAGATGCGCTTAAATTCCTTTACAATTGTGAATATAATAATACAAAATGTTCACTGAACGGAGTTGCGGGCAATCTTTCCATCTCGGCAGATTCAGCCACAGATGTTCTGACTAAACTTGAGTCAATGGGATTAGTTTCTGTTGGCAATGATACTTTAACTTTAACGCCTGAAGGAAGATCCCATGCTTTAAAAGTAATAAGAGTTCATCGTTTATGGGAAAAATATCTTGCGGATGAAACAAGCGTTAGAGAAAATGAATGGCATCAAAAGGCTGAAGAAATTGAACACATATTAACCCCGGAACAAGCAGATCAGTTAGCGGCTCAAATCGGTAACCCGGTTTTTGATCCACATGGAGACCCTATCCCTACTGCTTCCGGCGATCTTCCACCTAAAAAAGGCAAACCTCTAACCGAGATGAAAGTTGGTGAGTTTGCAAATATAATTCATATAGAAGATGAACCGAATGCCATTTACAGCCAGATACTTGCTGAAGGATTATATCCCGGTATGCAGATTCGTATGACAGAGAATTCTGATAGACGAATAAAAATTATAGCAAATGGTGAAGAGTGTATTTTTTCTCCTCTGGTTGCTGAAAATATTACGATTGATATTCTTCAGGTTGAAAAGCAACACATCGGCAAATTTAAAACACTTTCTTCCTTAAAAATTGGTGAAACGGGAACAATACTTGGTATTGCAAAAAGTTTACGAGGGCAGCAAAGAAGAAGATTAATGGATTTTGGAATTGTGCCCGGAACAAAGATTAAAGCTGAACTTGAGAGCTTAACAGGTGATCCGGTAGCATATAAAGTTAGAGGAACCTCTGTTGCGTTGCGTAAACAGCAAACGGATAAAATTTATTTATCGGATGATAAGGAAAAGTAAAAATGGTAAGTGCTGATCTGAATAGTTGCGCAAATTGTCCTGTTCACAATATGGGCAATCTTAAAAAACTTGGAATTGATATGGGCAGTTTTGATTATGTTGTTGCTCTTGCCGGCAATCCAAACACAGGTAAAAGTACTGTGTTTAATTATCTTACAGGATTAAGACAGCATACAGGTAATTGGCCCGGAAAAACTGTTACCCGCGCAGAGGGTGGATTTGCCTATGATGATAAAAAATTTAAACTTGTTGATCTGCCAGGTACGTACTCGCTCTTATCAACAAGTACTGATGAAGAAGTGGCTCGTGATTTTATTTTATTTGGTCAACCGGATGTTACTGTTATTGTTGTTGATGCTACCCGCGTTGAAAGAAATTTAAATCTTGTTTTGCAAATTTTGGAAATTACAGACCGTGCAGTATTGTGTCTTAATCTTATGGATGAGGCACGAAGAAATGGTATTAAGGTTGATGATAGAGTTCTGGCAAAAGAATTAGGAATACCTGTAGTTCCTGTTTCTGCACGTCAGGGCGAAGGGATGAATGAATTGTTAAATATGATTGAGGAAGTAGCTACGGGAAAATATGTTTGCAAACCATATCGTTTAAAAAGTAAATCCCCTGAGTTAAATATTGCAATTGAAAAATTAAGTAGAGAAATAGAACTGGAATTTCCCGGGTTACCAAATTTGCACTGGGTCGCTTTACGTTTACTTGAAGGTGATCAAAGTATTATTGATGCAATACGTAGCGGTGATTTAGGAAATCTTAAAAAGGATGTCATCCTTAATGGTGCAGCCATTGAGGGATAATGAATAATAATTTGAGACTTCTGAAAAATTCATATAAGCTGTCACATTGAGC
>AMWB02061450.1_pt1 | contig 11811 bp, 10 predicted proteins | sample 200311 | NCBI WGS metagenome assembly AMWB02 (sample SAMN02737377, study PRJNA173069) | bioreactor metagenome | biome: anode biofilm in microbial fuel cells | place: USA: California | collected 2010-12-16 | reverse complement strand
CCGCGTCCTTCTGGTCGTAGGCGCCGGCATCGTCCTCGAAGGTGGCGATGGTCGGATCGAACAGCGAGTCGGTCTTCGAGTCGCGACTGACCACGCCGACCGCCCCTTTGTAGAGCTTGACGCGCACCCAGCCGTTGACGCTCCGCTGGGTGTGGTCGATCAGCACCTGCAGCGCCTGGCGCTCCGGGCTCCACCAGTAGCCGTTGTAGATCAGGCTGGCGTAGCGCGGCATCAGGTCGTCCTTGAGGTGGGCGACCTCGCGATCGAGGCAGACCGACTCGATGCCACGGTGGGCCTTGAGCAGGATGGTGCCGCCGGGCGTCTCGTAGCAGCCGCGCGACTTCATGCCGACGTAGCGGTTCTCGACCAGATCGAGCCGGCCGATGCCGTGCTTGCCACCGATCCGGTTGAGTTCGGCAAGCAGTTCGTGCGGCTTCATCTTCTTGCTGTTGATCGCGACCAGGTCGCCGGCCTTGAACTCGAGGTCGAGATACTCGGGCTTGTTGGGCGCCTTCTCGGGCGACACGGTCCAGCGCCACATCGATTCCTCGGCCTCGGCAGACGGATTCTCGAGGTGGCGGCCTTCGTAGGAGATGTGCAGCAGGTTGGCGTCCATCGAATAGGGCGAACCGCCCTTCTTGTGCTTCATGTCGATCGGGATGCCGTGCGCCTCGGCGTAGGCCATCAGCTTCTCGCGCGACAGCAGGTCCCACTCGCGCCACGGCGCGATCACCTTGACGTTCGGCATCAGCGCGTAGGCGCCGAGCTCGAAGCGCACCTGGTCATTGCCTTTGCCAGTCGCGCCGTGCGAGATCGCGTCGGCGCCGACCTTCCTGGCGATCTCGATCATGCGCTTGGCGATCAGCGGCCGCGCGATCGAGGTGCCGAGCAGGTATTCGCCCTCGTAGATGGTGTTGGCGCGGAACATCGGGAAGACGAAGTCGCGCACGAACTCCTCGCGCAGGTCGTCGATGAAGATGTTCTGCTTCTTGATGCCGAGCTTGAGCGCCTTGGCGCGCGCCGGTTCGAGTTCCTCGCCTTGGCCGAGATCGGCAGTGAAGGTGACCACCTCGCAGCCGTAGGTGTCCTGCAGCCACTTGAGGATGACCGAGGTGTCGAGGCCGCCCGAGTAGGCCAGCACGACCTTCTTCACGCCCGATTTTGCAGATTTCGTCGCCATGTCGCTTTCCTTATCCCTTGATCTTGCCCAATACCAGAAACTCCAGCAGCGCCTTCTGGGCATGCAGCCGGTTTTCGGCCTCGTCCCAGACGACGCTTTGCGGCCCGTCGATGACTTCGGCCGTCACTTCCTCGCCGCGGTGCGCCGGCAGGCAGTGCATGAACACCGCATCCGGGCGCGCCGCCCGCATCATCTCCGCATCGACCTGCCAGTCGGCGAACGCCTTCAGGCGCGTCTCGTTCTCCGCTTCGAAACCCATCGAGGTCCACACGTCGGTGGTGACCAAGTCAGCACCGCGCGCCGCGTCCATCGGGTCGGCGAACTGCTCGAAGTGGTCGGTGCCGTAGAGGCCGGCGCGCTCGGGCTCGACTTCGTAGCCGGGCGGTGTCGACACATGGACGTTGAAATCGAGCACCTCGGCCGCCTGCAGCCATGTGTTGCACATGTTGTTCGAGTCGCCGATCCAGGCGACCGTCCTGCCCTGGATCGGCCCGCGCTGCTCGATGAAGGTGAAGATGTCGGCGAGGATCTGGCAGGGGTGGTACTCGTTGGTCAGGCCGTTGATCACCGGCACGCGCGAGTGGGCGGCGAAGCGCTCGATGATCTCCTGCTCGAAGGTGCGGATCATCACGATATCGCTCATGCGCGAGATCACTTCGGCGGCATCCTCGACCGGCTCGCCGCGCCCGAGCTGCGAGTCGCGCGTATTGAGATAGATGGCGGCACCGCCGAGCTGCTGCATGCCGGCCTCGAACGACAGGCGCGTCCGCGTGCTGGCCTTCTCGAAAATCATCACCAGCGTGCGGTCCTCGAGCGGCCAGTATTTCTGATAGGCCTTGAAGCGCTGCTTGATCGTCCGGGTCCGCTCGAACAGATACTCGAACTCGGCACGGCTGAAATCCTTGAATTGCAGAAAGTGGCGCGGCGCACTCATGTCGGCCATCCTTATCCGGCCAGGAAGCCGGTCACGACCACCGCCAGCTTGTCGACCAGTTCGTCGGCCTCGGCGTCGCTCATGACCAGCGGCGGCAGCAGGCGTATCACGCGCTCGGCGGTGACGTTGATCAGGATGCCGGCTGCCAGCCCGGCACCGACCAGCGCAGCGCAGGGACGATCCAGCTCGATACCGATCATCAGTCCGCTGCTGCGAATTTCCACGATGCCGGCGACTCCTTGCAGTTTTTCCGCCAACCGCGTCCGGATGCGCTCGCCGAGCACGACCGCACGCTCCAGCAGACGGTCTTCCTCGATCACGGCCAGTGTCGTCAAGGCGGCGACGCAGGCGAGCGGATTGCCGCCGAAGGTCGAGCCGTGATTGCCCGGCTTGAAGATGCCCGCCGCCAGGCCGGCCGTCAGGCAGGCGCCGATCGGCACGCCGGAACCCAGCCCCTTGGCCAGCGACATCACGTCGGCCTTGATGCCGGCGTGCTGATGGGCGAACCATTTGCCGGTCCGGCCGAGACCGCACTGCACTTCATCCAGCATGAGCAGCCAGCCCTTGGCATCGCAGATCTGGCGCAAGCCGCGCATGAAATCGAGATGCGCGGCATGGATGCCGCCTTCCCCCTGCACCGGCTCGAACAGCACGGCGACGACGTTCTGGTTGTTCGCGGCAACCTGCTCGATCGCGGCCAGATCGTCGAACGGCACGCGCACGAACCCCGGCACCAGCGGCTCGAAGCCGGCCTGGACCTTCCGGTTGCCCGTCGCGGAGAGCGTGGCCAGCGTGCGGCCATGGAACGCCTGTTCCATGACGATGATCGCCGGTTGCTCGATGCCCTTCTGATGGCCGAACATGCGCGCCAGCTTGATGGCCGCCTCGTTCGCCTCGCAACCGGAATTGCAGAAGAACGCTTCCTCCATTCCGGAGATCGCCGCCAGGCGGTCGGCGAGTTGCTCCTGTTCGCGAACGCAATAAATGTTGGAGGTGTGGATGAGCCTGGCGACCTGGGCCGCAAGCGCGGGGACGAGGCGCGGGTGATTGTGACCGAGCGTGTTGACCGCAATGCCGGCCAAGCCATCGAGATAGCGGCGCCCCTGCTCGTCGAAGAGGTGGCAACCTTGGCCGTGGGTGAACGCCACGGGCTGCCGGGCGTAATTGTTCATCAGGTGCGACATGCTGCGCTCCGCGTGAGTGTTGCTAGCAAGCAAAGAAAAACCAGCGTCCGAAAAAGAAGACGGCGGCCTCGAATACCGCGGCCGCCGTTCATGCGGGGGTTCGATAATAAGTGAAATTCCCCGGTATGTATAGGTAGCGATCGACGCATGCAGGCACGCAGAGGGAAGATGCACCCGCCATCAAGGATTAATTTTGGATTTGCTATAATTTGCCGAATTAATCCTGATGACCTCCATGCCGGCGTTTCCGACCGGCTCCAGCACCCCCCCAAAAAAAACCAGATGCCGCACTTCGTTGCCGAAAATTTCATCATCGTCGGGGTGACGTCGGAAGGCAGGAAGTTTCGTCCCAGCGACTGGGCGGAACGTCTGTGCGGCATCATGTCGGCCTTCGGCTCGGAACGACGGATGACCTATTCGCCTTACGTCCAGCCCGGCGACCGCAACGGCGACAAGTGCGTCTTCGTCGATGGCCGCATCCATGATGTCGAGCCGATGGCTTACACGTTTTTGGTCAACTTCGCCAAGGACAACGACCTGCGCGTCGAATCCTGGTCAGGCGGCAAGCCCTAGGACAGATACCCAAACCAAGTTCCCACATGCATGAAAAAACGCCATGGCCATCCTTGCGGATGGCCATGGCGTCGGATGCGTGAGGCGCAGTGCGCCAGAAACCGCTTAGGCGGCGAGCGCCTTGATGGCGGCCGACAGACGGCTCTTGTGACGGGCTGCAGCGTTCTTGTGGATGATCTTCTTGTCGGCGATCGAGTCGATCACGCTCTGGGATTCCTTGAAGACGGACTGGGCGGCGGCCTTGTCACCGGCAGCGACGGCCTTGCGCACCTTCTTGATGGCAGTGCGCAGTTCGGAGCGCAGGCTCATGTTGTGGGCGCGGCGGACGATCGCCTGACGGGCGCGCTTGCGGGCTTGGGCGGAATTGGCCATGGATGAACTCAGCGGTTAATCTGTTGAAAGGGCGCGATTATAAGTTGAGTTGCGCGCCTTTGCAAGGCACTTTTCAGTCTTTCGGCGGGGCGGCGAACCGGTACCATCGCTGCATGAATCTCCTCCGCGCGCTGGCCACGGTCAGCAGTCTGACCCTGCTGTCCCGCATTTTCGGCTTCGTCCGCGATTTTGTCATCGCGCGCGCCTTCGGCGCCGGCGCGCTGACGGACGCCTTCTTCGTCGCCTTCAAGCTGCCCAATCTGCTGCGGCGGCTGTTCGCGGAGGGTGCCTTCTCGCAGGCCTTCGTTCCGCTGCTGGCCGAATACCGCAACCAGCGCGGGGAAGCGGAAACCCGGCAACTCGTCGATCGCGTCGCCACCGCACTGTTCCTCGCGGTGCTGCTGGTCGCGGCGCTCGGCGTGGTCGGCGCACCGGCGCTGATCTACGTTTCCGCGCCGGGCTTCGCGGCCGATGCCGACAAGTTCGCGCTGACCGTTCTGCTTACGCGCATCACCTTTCCCTATATCCTGTTCATGGCGCTGGTCGCGCTCGCCGCCGGCATTCTCAACACGTGGAGCCGCTTCGCGCTGCCGGCCTTCACGCCGGTCATGCTGAATCTTTCGTTCATCGGCATGGCGCTGTTCGCCGCTCCGCTGTTCGACCCGCCGGTGCTCGCCCTGGCCTGGGCGGTCTTCCTCGGCGGCGTGCTGCAGCTGGCGATCCAGCTGCCGGCGCTGAAGAGGATCGGCATGCTGCCGCGCTTCGACTTCGCGCCGGACGATCCCGGCGTGCGGCGCGTGCTCAAGCTGATGGCCCCCGCGGTGCTCGGCGTTTCGGTCGCTCAGGTATCGCTGCTGATCAACACGGTCTTCGCCTCGTTCCTCGCCTCCGGCAGCGTCTCCTGGCTTTACTACGCCGACCGTTTGATGGAGTTTCCCGCCGGCCTGCTCGGCGCGGCGCTCGGCACGATCCTGCTGCCGAGTCTTTCGCGCGCCCATGCGTCGGACGATCCGCAGGAATTCTCCGCCCTGCTCGACTGGGGCCTGCGCCTCACCTTCCTGCTCACCCTGCCGGCGGCCATCGGCCTGGCGTTGCTGGCCGTTCCCCTGATCGCCACGCTGTTCCAGCACGGCGCCTTCACCGCCGCCGACGTGCTGCAGACCCGCGCGGCGCTGGTCGCCTACAGCATCGGCCTGATCGGCCTGATTCTCGTCAAGGTGCTGACGCCCGGCTTCTACGCGCGGCAGAACATCCGGACGCCGGTGAAGATCGCGCTGCTGACGCTGCTCGCGACGCAGGCGATGAACCTCGCCTTCATCGTGCCGCTCAAGCACGCCGGACTCGCCCTCTCGATCGGGCTGGCCTCCTGCCTCAACGCCGCCCTGCTGTTCCGCGGCCTGCGGCAGCGCAACCACTATCTGCCGAAGCCTGGCTGGCATGCCTTCGGCCTGAGGCTGGCCGCGGCGCTGTGCGTCCTCGCCGCCACGCTCTGGTTCGGCATGGGGCAGGAAGCCGACTGGCTCGCGGCTTCGTCGCTCGCGCGCATCCTCCATCTGTCCGCCCTGGTCGCAGGCGGCGCGGCCGTCTATTTCCTCACCCTCTGGCTGCTGGGCTTTCGCCTGAAGGACTTCAGGCGTCGCAGCGTCGCCTGACGCCGCCCTGCCAGCGCCGAGTTCTCTATGCAAAACGGGCAACCCGCAGGTTGCCCGTTTTGTTGACCGCTACGCGGGTTACGCGACGAGCGGCACGATCAGCAACGCGACGATGTTGATGATCTTGATCAGCGGGTTCACCGCGGGACCGGCCGTATCCTTGTAGGGATCGCCGACGGTGTCGCCGGTCACCGCCGCCTTGTGCGCGTCGGAGCCCTTGCCGCCGTAGTTGCCTTCCTCGATGTACTTCTTGGCGTTGTCCCAGGCGCCGCCGCCGGTCGTCATCGAGATCGCGACGAACAGGCCGGTGACGATGGTGCCCATCAGCACGCCGCCCAGCGCACGCACGCCGGCGCCGGGGCCCATGAGGAAGTTCATGGCCGCCGCCGTGACGATCGGCACCAGCACAGGCAGCAGCGACGGGATCATCATTTCGCGGATCGCGGCCTTGGTCAGCATGTCGACGCAGGTGCCGTATTCCGGCTTGGCCGTGCCTTCCATGATGCCCTTGATCTCGCGGAACTGACGGCGCACCTCGATGACGATCGCGCCGGCGGAGCGGCCGACCGCCTCCATGCCCATGGCACCGAACAGGTAGGGCACCATGCCGCCGATGAACAGGCCGATGATGACCGCCGGGTCGGACAGGTCGAAGAGGAACTTGCTGCCGGCCTTGGCGGCTTCGAGGCCGTGGGTGAAGTCGGCGAACAGCACCAGCGCGGCCAGACCGGCGGAACCGATCGCATAGCCCTTCGTCACGGCCTTGGTGGTGTTGCCTACCGCATCCAGCGGATCGGTGATGTTGCGCACGGAATCCGGCAACTCGGCCATTTCGGCGATGCCGCCGGCGTTGTCGGTAATCGGGCCGTAGGCGTCGAGCGCGACGATGATGCCGGCCATCGACAGCATCGAGGTCGCGGCGATGGCGATGCCGTAGAGACCGCCTAGCGTGTAGGATGCCCAGATCGCGGCGCACACCGACAGCACCGGCCAGGCGGTGGCCTTCATCGACACGCCGAGACCGGCAATGACGTTGGTGCCGTGGCCGGTGGTCGAGGCTTCGGCGATGTGGCGCACCGGCGCGAACTCGGTGGCGGTGTAGTACTCGGTGATGTACACCATCAGGCCGGTCAGCACGAGGCCGATCACCGCCGCGCCGTAGAGGCGCATCTGCGAGCCGCCGCTGACGCCGAGTATCTGGTCGAGCAGGTGATCGTCTACGATCCAGCCGGTGAGCGGGTAGAAGGCCACCAGCGCCAGTACGCCGGCGACGATCAGGCCCTTGTAGAGGGCGTTCATGATCTTGCCGCCGGGCGAGGCCTTGACGAACATCGCGCCGATGATCGAGGCGATGATCGAGAAGCCGCCGAGCACCAGCGGATAAAGCACCGCCGATTCCGCCATCGCGCCGCTGGCCTTGAACAGCAATGCGCCGAGCAGCATCGTGGCGATGATGGTCACCGCATAGGTCTCGAACAGGTCGGCTGCCATGCCGGCGCAGTCGCCGACGTTGTCGCCGACGTTGTCGGCGATCACCGCCGGGTTGCGCGGATCGTCCTCGGGGATGCCGGCTTCCACCTTGCCCACCAAGTCGGCGCCGACGTCGGCGCCCTTGGTGAAGATGCCGCCGCCGAGACGCGCGAAGATCGATATCAACGAAGAACCGAAGCCCAGGCCGACCAGCGGATGCAGGATGTGATCGAGGCTCGCATCGCCCGCCATCGCCTTGAGGATGGCGTAGTAGCCGGCCACACCGAGCAGGCCGAGACCGACCACCAGCATGCCGGTGATCGCACCGCCGCGGAATGCCACGTTGAGCGCTTCGTTGAGACCCTTGCTGGCTGCCTCGGCAGTGCGCACGTTGGCGCGCACCGAGACGTTCATGCCGATGAAGCCGGCGGCCCCGGACAGCACCGCGCCGAGAACGAACCCAACCGCGGTGGACATACCGAGAAAAATGGCGATCAGGATTGCCAACACGATGCCAACCATCGAAATGGTCGTGTATTGACGCTTAAGGTAAGCCTGCGCACCCTCCTGCACGGCTGCGGAAATCTGGCGCATCCGATCGTTGCCGGTCGGCTGGGCCAGAATCCATTGCGACGAAATAAAGCCGTAGGCAATGGCGCCTACGGCACAGACCAACGCGAACATCAGACCTACAGACATAGAACCCCCTATTGCAAAGATAAGTGCAACCTATCATAGTATATCCACATCTGGCCGACGCCCGTCGGCAGGATGGTTGGGGAATGAAACCTCAGATCAAAGCTTGAATTCCGGCAGCTTCTTGGCGACTGCGACGTTCTTCAGCGTCACGTATTTCGGCAGGCCATCGGCGCCGTAATCCGGGTAATCCTCACCCTTCATCAGCGGCGCCAGATACTCGCGGCACTTCGCGGTGATGCCGAAGCCATCCGCGGTGATGAAATTCTTCGGCATCATCTTCTCGACGTTGGCGACCTTGGCCAGCGGCGCCATGCCGACCTTCCACTTGTAGGGCGCGTTGGAGACGCGCTCGACCGTCGGCATCACCGAGTTGTGGCCCTTGAGCGCGAATTCGACGGCCGCCTTGCCCATCGCATAGGCCTGGTCCACGTCGCTCTTCGATGCGATGTGGCGCGCGGCGCGCTGCAGGTAGTCGGCGACGCCCCAGTGGAACTTGTGGCCGAGCGCCTCCTTGACCATGTTGGCGACCACCGGCGCGGCGCCGCCGAGCTGGGCATGGCCGAAGGCGTCGCGCGTCCCCTGCTCGGCGAGGAACCTGCCGTCGGGCCAGTGGCAGCCTTCGGAGACGACCACCGTGCAGTAGCCGAACTTCTTCACCAGGCTGTCGATCTTGGCGAGGAACTTCTTCTGGTCGAACAGCACCTCGGGGAACAGCACCACGATGGGCAATTCGCAGTCCTTGGTCGAGGCCATGGCGCCGGCGGCGGCGATCCAGCCGGCATGGCGGCCCATCACCTCGAGCACGAACACTTTCGTGGAGGTCGCGCACATCGAGCGCACGTCGAAGGTGGCCTCGAGCGTCGACACGGCGATGTACTTGGCGACCGAACCGAAGCCGGGGCAGTTGTCGGTGATCGGCAGGTCATTGTCGACCGTCTTCGGCACGTGGATGGCCTGCACCGGGTAGCCCAGCTTCTCCGACAGCTGCGACACCTTGTAGCAGGTGTCGGCGGAGTCGCCGCCGCCGTTGTAGAAGAAGTAGCCGATGTTGTGCGCCTTGAACACCTCGATGAGCCGCTCGTATTCGCGCTGGTTGGCTTCGAGCGACTTGAGCTTGAAGCGACAGGAGCCGAACGCGCCCGACGGCGTGGTGCGCAGGCCGGCGATGGCCTTGACGGATTCCTTGGAGGTATCGATCAGGTCCTCGGTCAGGGCGCCGATGATGCCGTTGCGGCCGGCGTAAACCTTCCCGATCCTGTCCTTGTGCTTGCGGGCGGTCTCGATGACGCCGCACGCCGAGGCATTGATGACGGCAGTGACGCCGCCGGACTGCGCGTAGAACGCGTTCATTTTCTTGGCTGCCATGGCGCCCCCCTTACTTCAGCGCGGCGAAGGCGGCATCGCGCACGTCTTCGACCTTGCCGAGGCCGTTGATCTTGCGATATTTGGGCGCACCCGGCTGACCACTCTCGGCCCACTTGCCGTAGTAGCCGACCAGCGCCTCGGTCTGCTCGTGATAGACCTTCAGGCGCTTCAGCACGGTCTCTTCCTGGTCGTCGTCGCGCTGGATCAGCGGCTCGCCGGTGACGTCGTCCTTGCCTTCGACCTTCGGCGGGTTGAATTTCACGTGGTAGGTGCGGCCGGAGGCCACATGCACGCGGCGGCCGCTCATGCGGGCGACGATCTCGCTGTCGGGCACGTCGATCTCCAGCACGAAGTCGATCGGCACGCCGGCCTCCTTCATCGCCTCCGCCTGCGGAATGGTGCGCGGGAAGCCGTCGAACATATAGCCGGACTTGCAGTCGGCTTCCTTGAGGCGATCCTTGACGAGACCGATGATGATGTCGTCGCGGACGAGGCCGCCGGCATCCATGATCTTCTTGGCCTCGAGGCCCAGCGGCGTGCCGGCCTTGACCGCGGCACGCAGCATGTCGCCCGTGGAGATTTGCGGAATGCCGAACTTCTCCTTGATGTAATTCGCCTGGGTACCCTTGCCGGCACCCGGGGGGCCCAACAGAATCAAACGCATGGTGTCTCCTTCTCTAACGATCTTTATGGACTAATTTTATTATTTTATAAGACTCCACTCCATGCGCAGGCGAAATTACCCCTAAAGCGCACACCGCTTGAGCAGAAGTGCAAATGAGGGGATTCTGCGGGCTTATCCACCGGCAAGAATACGTCGCACCCGCTCGAGATCTTCGGGAGTGTCGACGCCAGCTGCCGGAGGATGAGCGCACTCGATGACATGGATGTGAAAGCCGTGCCACAGGGCGCGCAGTTGCTCGAGTGCCTCCCACTGCTCGAGCGGCGCCGGCGCCAGTGCGCCGTACTGGCGCAGGAAACCGACGCGGTAGGCATAAAGACCGATGTGCCGACGCGCGACAAACCCCTCGGGCAACATGTCGCGGCTCGCGGCGAATCCGTCGCGATGCCACGGGATCGGCGCACGCGAGAAGTACAAGGCGCGCCCGCCGGCGGTCGTCACCACCTTGACGACGTTCGGGTTGAAAAAGTCGGCAATCTCCGCGATCGCGTGCGCGGCGGTGGCGATCGCCGCCTCGCGATCCGCTTCCAGCGCCTGCGCGACGGCAACCACCAGCGCCGGATCGATCAGCGGCTCGTCGCCCTGGACGTTCACGACGATCGTCTCGTCGCCCCAGCCGCGCTGCCGCGCCACTTCGGCGATGCGGTCGGTGCCGGTCGGCTGGTCGGCACGCGTCATGGCGCATTCATAGCCGTGCGCGGCCACCGCAGCGAGCACGCGCGCATCGTCGGTGGCGACGATCAGCTCGGCGGCCCCGCACTTCTGCACGGCCTCGCAGACGCGCACCACCATCGGCTTGCCGGCGATGTCGGCGAGCGGCTTGCCCGGCAGGCGGGTCGAGGCATAGCGTGCCGGAATGACGATCTTGAAGGCGATCACTGCTCTTCGGGGCCGAGTTGGCGCGCCTCGTCCTCTAGCATCACCGGGATGTCATCCTTGATCGGAAATGCCAGCCGGCAAGCCTTGCAGACCAATTCGGATTGTTGCTTGCGGTGATCGAGCGGGCCCTTGCACAGGGGGCAGACGAGGATTTCAAGCAGGCGCGGATCCATCGATTTTCTCCAGAACGAATTGGGCCAGATCGGGCGCGACGACGGCGTCGACCGGCAGCACCCAGACCGGCAGCGGGGCAAGGCCGGCGCATTTTAGCGCGTCCTTTTCCGTGGCCAGGATCGCATCGCCGTCGAAGCGCAGGTCGGCGGCGACATAACGGTGGTGATCGGGGAAGCCATGGACTTCGCAACGCAGCCCGAGCGCGGCGAGATGGTCGAAGAAGCGCTGCGGCTCGCCGATGCCCGCCACCGCATGCAACCGCAAGCCGGCCAGCGCGGCCGCATCCACCCAGTTATCCGGCGCATCGAGACGATGGAAGCGGGCGCCCGCCAGGCGCATGCGGAACATCGGCACGCGACAGGCCATCTCGTGATCGTGCAGCACGACGGCATCCACGTCGTCGAGACGCCACGCCGGTTCGCGCAGCGGCCCGGCCGGCAGTGGCCAGCCGTTCATCAGGCCGCGCCGGTCGACCACCGCGATTTCGACGTCGCGCTGCAGCCGGTAATGCTGGAGCCCATCGTCGCAAAGGATCAGGTCGCACTCGGGATGCGCCGCCAGCAGCGCACGCCCCGCCGCCGCGCGGTCGCGGCCGACGAACACCGGGCAACCGGAACGGCGCGCCAGCAGGAGCGGCTCGTCGCCGA
>AMWB02007726.1_pt1 | contig 11820 bp, 11 predicted proteins | sample 200311 | NCBI WGS metagenome assembly AMWB02 (sample SAMN02737377, study PRJNA173069) | bioreactor metagenome | biome: anode biofilm in microbial fuel cells | place: USA: California | collected 2010-12-16 | reverse complement strand
CCGCTGAGGATTGAGTGCTCACGCTGGAGAAGGCTGTGGCAGATGCCTTCCCATAGAACACACCGCCATAGTTGGCGAGAATGCCCGTGCCCGTGGAGTTCTTCAGGATGAGTTTCAGGTCGGTGCTGCCGTTCAGGCCCACTTCGGTGACGCCCCTGCACAAGATGATGCCGTTAGGCGTGGCGGCTCCGCCGCCATCCATGATGCAGGACATCAGGGCACAGGAAACCGTTTGCCTCACGAGTAACGCGATGTTTCCGCTCATGGTCGTGAGGTAGCAGCTCTGCATCGTCCAGGTGCCTATGGCCACAGTGACATCGACGGCCGTGCCGCTCGCGGCATTGACCACACAGGTGTTGAGTCCACCTATTATGCTCGTGGAGCCCGCCGCGCTCACGTTGGTGAACGAACACCTGGTGCAGCTGACCGGCCCACCATAGAATGTGGTCGTTCCCGTCACAGATATGTTCAGCACAACGCAACCGCAGTAGATCGCGAACGTGCCCGAAACAACCGTGCCGAAAGACATGATCGAGAACGTGTCACTGGCGGCAGGCGCAGCCGGGAGCTTCTGACCCACGAGTGTGAGTGTCGTGGAGCTGTTCGTCTCTATGATGCGATACTGGCCATCGTTCGAGCCCGAGGTGAACTTGCACAGCTTGTTCTTGTAGGCGTCGGTGGTCCAGCCGGCTGAAGTTTTGGTCACGGACGCCTGAGTGCTGCTGTTGTAGGTACCCTGGACGCCGCTCGTCATGGTGTCGGAGACGGTGGTGGTGAGCGTGCCCTGGATGGTGAGCGTGTAGGGACCGGAAGGACTTTTGCCCCGCACCACCACGTTCTCCGTGTAGGTGCCCGCGGCGACGTTGATGACCACGTCGCCGCCGTAGATGGCCGGCACCTGAGAGAGGGCGTAGTTGATGGTCAGGAACGCATCGGTGCCGGATGCGAAGCCGTGGCTCGAATCGTCTGTGCCTGTCGGGTCCACATAGAGCGTCATTGCCCCATAGGAGCGCTCTGGAGTCCAGACGGAGTCCTCATAGCGGTAGGCTACCTTGCGGTCGGTCCTGTAGTACATCTGCCCGGAAACCGGGCTCCCAGGGAACGACGTTCCCTGGTCACAGCCGGCCTCGTAGGCAGCTAGGCCCGAGACGGTATGCTCGGCGTTCCATTCCCCGCTGGAGACATCCCTGGTGGGATCGTCCGCGATGGCACTTTGATGTGCATGTTTAACCGAGACGGTCATCTCAGCTCACCGTGATTCGCGCGATCCCGTCACTGTCGAGAAGGATCGTGTGCGTTCCGGCCACGGCGGTGACGTCAGCTCCGAAGTCCACGAAGGAGATCAGCGGCTTGTTGCTGCCTGGAGTGTCGTCATAGAAGACCGCATAGCGATAGGTGAAGCCTGCGCCGGTGACGGTCCAGGACGGATTGTCGGCGTCGAATGTCGTGACCAACCCCGACGTGGAGATCGCCGGGTTTGCCACCGCCACACCACCAGCCGCGTACCCGTTCGCGGCGCTCACCTCGGTCATGCCGTGAGCGCCGTCGTAGTATTGATCGTTCTCCTGGTCCGGTGCGTGAGCGTTCGTGAACAGAGCGCACTTGATGGTGTCGCTGTTCAGGTCTGCTTCCTTGTTCATGAGTGAGAGCGGGAACTTGGCAAACTGATTGGCTGTGATAGACATCTGCGGTCCTTTCGTCTAGCAGGAGAACAAAAACGGGCCGGTGTGAGCGGCCCCTTTCGGAGTAGGAGATATGTGCGAGCGGTCTAGTCCCAGCGCCGCCTATAGCCGATTGCTAATTCGAAGCCGGTTGTCTTGGCGGTGATGTGGTTCGTGCCGGTGACTAGCTCCGGGTATTCGCAATCATCTGCCGTGCCCGCCATGTCAGCCGAGCCGTTCTTGGTCGTGGTGCAGGCCTCCGTGTCAATCACGAGCACGTCAGCCGCGGCAAGAGCGCCTTCATAGGTATAGGTCTTGCCTTCGATCGTGAACGTGAGCCCGCCAGCCAGCGGAGAGCCGCCGACTGTGCAGGTGTAGATGGGCCAGCAGTGACCGCTCCCAAGGTTGTCCAGCGAGCCCGTGGCATCGCCCGATGCGATGGTGGCCGTCTGCTCGGTGTCGTCCTCCCACCAGGGCACGGCGGCTTGGAAGGCTAGGTCGAACTCGACCCAGCGGGACAGGTACGGGATGCTGTCGATGTTGACGGGGAAGCCGAGAGAGACGGCTGATATCTGTTGGTCCGGTCGGTCGGTGATGGTGAGAGTGCAGTAGCCCTTGGACGGACTGAGCAAGGCCTTGAGCGCCTCCAGCTTGTCTACCAGATCATCGTGGCTCGTCTCAGAAACGACGATGCAGTGGAAGCTGAGCTTGCGCGTCGAGCGCCGCACCACTTGGACGTCCGGCGCGTCTGAGCCAGGCACGTACGTCTCCTGCAGCTCCACACCGGGCAGGTCGTGAGCGCCCGAGACGCCCGGAGTGACCAGTCCGAAGGTCGAGAGATCGTTGCCGTCGTAGACAATGTTTGCCACTTATCCCCTCCCCCAGCTCGCCACTTCGACCCGCTTGCCGATCTTGCGAGAGACTTCGTCGGCGAGAGCGTCGATCACACTCGCGTCATTCGGCACGACCGATTCGAGCACCACGCGGATCACTTCCTCCCCCGTGTGGACGATCGTCTGCACGGCCTGAGTAGCCGTGGCCGCTACAGGCGTTGACGGCCCGTAGGTGTCCATGACCGGCTGGATGAGGTCTGCGATGTCGAAGTCGTGGGTGAGGGTCGGCACGAAGGCGTCCCACCACTCATCGAGAGTGGAGAGCGGCCCCAATTTCGCCGGCGAGTGGAGCTCCAGATAGTCGGCTGCAGTCTGCGCTGCAAGCTGCGCCGCCGCCTGGATCTCCGGGATGGAATCGATGATCCCCTGAGCAAACGACTGTCCCAGCGCATAGCCTGCGTTCTGGTATTGGCCGGTCTCACCCAGCAGGTTGTTCTCAGCGTCGATCACCTGCTGCATGAGCTCGGCGTACTTGGCGACCGAAGCGTCTAGCTGCGCTTGGTATGCCTGCTGGGCCTGCTCGCGTTGCTGCTCGAACTGCTGCTCCTGGAGCTTGCGTTCGCGCTCCATCGCGTCCAGCTGGGCCTGCAAGGACTTCTGCGCCGCGTCGATCTGGTCTTGCAGGGCGACACGTTCGGCCTCTTGTTGGGCCTGCAGCTTCTCCAGCGCTGCGGCCTTCTCCGCCTCCAGCGCTGCCCGCTCGTCCTCACGCTTCCAGGCCGCCTCTTGCTGGGCCATGGAATCGCGCTGCTCTTGGATCTGAGTCTCCAGCTCGCGCATCCGGGCGATGTCGGCTTCGGTGTAGTAACCCTGACCCTGCAGAATGCGGAGCTCGTCTTCGAGGCCTCCGAGTGTCTTCTGCGAGGAGTTGCGCTGTTGCTCACGGGTGATCGCCGTCTCGGCGTCCTGCATGATTTGGAGCCGGTCGTCGTAGAACTTGGTGAGAGCGTCAAGTTCTTCCTGCTGGGCCTTGTCCAGGTTCTCCAGCTGGTCGTTCAACGCCTCTTCTTGAGCGTCGACGCTGTCCTGCAGCGCCTCGTACCGCGCCTCCCAGGCGTTCTCCCACGAGTCCTGTGCGGAGTCTATGGAGTTCAGCGTGTCATCAAGCGCCCGATCCAGTTGCGACTTCTCGGCGCTGAACATGGAGTCCAGGCCGGAGAGCGCTTGGTCGCCGTAGTTCATGATGTCGGACGGGTTCGTGCTCGCGTTCATGAGGTCCAGCGCGTTCTGATAGCCGCCGCCGAGCTGCCCCATGAGATCCGGGAAGAGGCTCGACTGCAGAGCAAACGCGCTGCTGGAGTTGCTGAGCAGGTCCATCATCATGTTGGTCTGCGAGATCGCGTTCGACCAGCGGTCGGCCGCCTGCTCCAGCGGAGTCCGGGCCAGCGCCTCCAGATCGTCGCGTGCCTCGGCCGCATTCTGCTGTAGGCCGGAGAGGTTCTGCGAGAGGCGGTTGATCTCCGCCTGGTCCATGCCGCGGCTCTTGGCAGTCGCGAGCTGGAGTTCGGCCTCGGCGATCGCCTTGTCGATAAACTCGATCTCGCGCTTGAGTGTGGCCGTCTGCGTAGCGAGATCCGCGCCGGTTGCCTGCTGCATCGAGAGCCTGGCTGACTCGCGGGAGACGTAGCTGTCGGCCAGACTGGAGCGGCTGGAGAAGGCGTCGAGGATCTGTTGGTTGGCGGTGATCCCTTTGAGCCCCTTGGCCACTTCGGTGTCCGCGTTCACGCCCTTGCGGATGGCGTCCACCAGCGAGCCGATCTCGCCGGTCAGCTTGTCGATCCAATCGGCCGGAAGCACTACCTCATTCTGGCCGGTGTAGTTCGTGGCCAATGTCGTGCCCGGAGGAAGGACGCCGCCCGAGTCGTAGGTGCTGACGTGGACGTGGTCGGTGTGGGGGTTGGAGCCGGTGTATGGCGTATTCCAGTCGTACTGCGGCGGGCCCCAATAGCGCTTGTTATAGATCAGGTACTTGATGCCGAGGGAGGCGGCATTGGCAGACATCCACCGGGACATCGCATGCATGCCCGCCCCGCCCACGTCGAACGCATGGCCGGTGTAGTGATCGGAGTTCTTTATGTGCCCCTCTTTGGCGTAGCCGCCCATCCACGATGCGTAGGGGAACACTGAGACGAGGCGTCGCCATGCCGATTCTGTGGTGGGAGAGAGCCCGCCCATGCCCGTGAGCTGGCCAGCGACGCCTGGACCGAGCATCTGCATGAGGAAGTTGGGGTCCATGTCACCCGCGGCGGATTTGCCAGCAGTAGCTGAGGCCGTATTTAGGACACCGAGGGCATTCGCTATCACGCCTTGGCCTGCCAGGATTGTGAGCTGCTTGGTGAAGGCGTTCATCCAAGACTTGGCTCCGTCGGTTCCCTCGTCTTTGAGGTCGATGACCTGAAGCACGTCTTTGATGGAGTCGGGCAGATTCGAGGCGCTGACGGTCTTGTTCCAGCTGGCGGCATAGGACGTCGCTCCTGCCTCTCCATCCTCTGCGCCCATCTGTTGCACGCGCTTGCTGATATCTAAGGCGTCCTTGAGCTTCTGCTGCGTCTCGGGTGACTTCTCTTCGATGTAGTAGCCGTAAGCGTCCGTAAGGTCTTCTATCGTGCCCTGCGCAAGCTTGTCGATCATCTGAGGGTCAGCTTCCATGCTGAGGAAGTCGAGAAACGCTTGCCCGTTGGTGTCGGTCAGGCCGGCAGCGACTAGTTTGTCTCTTATGGTGGCGAGGTTGGTGATCTTCTCGGTCATCGTGCGGGCTTGCTCTTCCAGCTGCGCGAGCCACTGGGTCAGACTTGCGCTCGCGCCGTCCACGTAGCTACTAAGGGCGTCGCCTTCAAGCCCGAGTGCGCTGGCGTGTTCCCGTGCCGCATCCTTGGCATCATTTGTGGCATCCGACCACGCCTCTATCAGGTTGATATCGTCCATGGACGACTTGATGTTTTCCCAGTCGGTCGCCAGCTGTTTTGCCGCGGCAGCGCCGAGGATCATCTCTTTGGTTAGGCTCTCCTGGGATACGCCAAGCAGGTCAGCAGCCTCAGCGGCATCAACGGAGGCCGAGTTCGCCTTGTTATACTCGTCGATCCTGTCCTGCATGACGTCGATCGATTCCTTGCCGGAGGCGATCTGGACGGCCAGAGCGAGTGACTCGTAATACTGCGCGCCCGTGAGCCCCTCGACGCTTCTAGCCATCCAACCAGCTATGTTGGTGGCTTCAACCATCTGGTCACTGGTTAGCTTTATCTGCTCACGCGAGGCCTCGTTACGGATCATGCCTTCGATCTCGTAGGCGCCTGCCTCCCCGAGTGCTGCGGCATATTCCCGATATGTGGTCGTGTTGGCGACGAGCGCCTCCCGCTGTGCCGCGGTCGCATCCGTTACCTGTTTGGAGATCGTGCCGACGGTGGCGATCGCCGTGACCAGCAGACCGATGGGTCCCAACACTGCCCCGATTTCACTGGCCCACGCGATCGGCAAGGCACGCGCTGCGGCAAATGTGGACCAACCCTCTTTGAGCGTCTTGTAGCCCTCTATGAGCTTCGGCAGGAACCCGACAACCAACGTGCCGGCGGTCGCAAAAGCGGTCAGAGCCAATGCGCCACCCATGATCGGTTCTGGGAGAGCGGCAGCGAGATCGACCAGCGGCCGAAGGGCATTTATCAGCGGCGTGCCGACTTTGATGGCGAACGTCTCGATGGAGCCTTTCAGCTGCTCGAGCGAGCCATAGAAGTTGTCCAGCTTCTCAGCCGCTATATCGTGCGCGGCGCCCGTCTTGGAGACCGAACGGGTCATGGCTTCAAAGCCACTCACGCCGGCCTTCATCAGGTCATTGGCGGCCCGCATCGCGTCGGTTCCAAAGATGGTCGCGATCGCGTAGTCACGCTGTTCTTGCGTCAGCCCGGAGAGCCCCGTCTCCAGGCGCTTCAGCAACTCGACCGCGCTGACCGTCTTGCCGTTGGCGTCGTACAGGCTGATGCCGTACTGGTCCATTAGCTGCCGAGCCTTGTCGCTCGGGCTCATGAGCTGCATGAACATCTGCTTGAGGGACGTACCGGCGTCGGAGCCCTTGTGCCCTTCGTTGGCCATGAGAGCCAGAGCTGAGGTTGTCTCCTGAATCGTCCAGCCGGAGGTCGAGGCCGCGCTTGCGACCATGTTGAAGCTGTCGGCCAGGAGCGTGACCTCGGTAGTGGATTTGTTCGCGCCGAGAGCCAGAGTGTCGGCGACGGTTCCTGCTTGTGATGCCTGCAGGTTGAACGCCGACAAGGCGTTCGCGGTGATCTCTGCTGCCTGGGCCACGTCCAATTCGCCAGCGGCGGCCAGGTCCAGCATGCCTGGAAGGGCGGCGATCGTCTGGTTGACGTCCAGGCCCGCCTTCACGAGCTCGTTCGCTGCCTGGGCGGCTTCAGACGCAGAGAATGCCGTGTCCTTGCCCAGCTTCAGAGCGACATCTCGCAGCTTTGCGATCTCGCCGCTTGTTGCTCCGGCATTGGCCTTAATGCGGGAGAACTCATACTCGAAGCTGGCGGCGGTCTTGGCCATGCTGACGACGGCCACGCCGAGGCCGATGCTCAGTGCCAGTCCGGCCTTCCTCGAGTAGTCGGTAAGAGTGCTCTCGATCTTCTTACCGGCCTTCTCAGCCGCGGTCTCGGTCTTCTTGCGCCACCGCTCGGTTTCCCGATTGATGTCGTCAAGGCCCTTTATGTAGGGCTTGCCGTTGGCGTCAAATAGGATGTATAGGCGTCCTACTTCGTTGGACACACTACCTGCCTCTCATGGCTTTCTTCTGCTGGTAGGCGCGCATCGCGATGTCAGCGCGCATGGAGAAGTTGTCGAGCTCTCGGTTCACAGCGGCCGTGCCTTGCTCGCCATCGCCGAGATCCTGTTTGAACTTGGGGACGTAGGCGCCGCGTGCGGCCGCTGAGAGCGACAAGAAGTAGCGGTCTTCGTGATACGGCAGCCAGCGGGCCATCTTGCGGATCCAGATAGAAGGCCCGTGCATCAGTTCCCAGGGTGGAATGTGATATGCGAAGGCCAGGCCCGTGTAGAACCGGTCGAGATCGTCGCCAGTTAGCTCTCCTGACGACGCACCCGTTTTTTTGCCGCATCACCGGAAAGTACCTGAGCGACCTCTTCGTGCAGCTCCGCGATGATGTCCGGCCCGAGCTTGTCCAGCAGCACTTCTGGATTCTGCTCAGGCTCGATGAAGATGGCGAGCATCGCCGCGTTCATGTAGCGGGCTGTGAGCTCGACAGGCGACTCTTGTGAAGCGAGATGCTTCCGGCCTGCCTCGTCATCGCCTCCCGCTTCATCAGCAATCCTTGAGGCTTCTTCGGCCTTTTGTTTCGCCCATTCCTGCACGCGCTCGCGATGGCTCTCGATCACTTCAGTCATGCGATGGTGGTCCGATTCGAGTGGCTGCCTAAGCTTCCACACCTCTCCGTTTGGCAGCTCCAGCTCGACGATCGGACGATTGTGATACTCAGCGACTTTGATCATGCGACCCATCTTGAAAACCCCCTTATGTGTCACCCGGCCCCACGTCCTCCAGGGGGGAGAGAGAACGCAAGGCCGGGCAAGGATTGAACGCGGCTTAGTAGGACGCCACGTCGTTGATGACGGTGACAGTGCAGATCGGAGCGGTGCCGGTAGCCTCGCCGCCCACGGTGACAACAGGCTCCCCGCCGTCGGGGCTTGTGGACAAGCCGGCGAGCGGTTTGGAGTCGAGGTCGAAGGTCGGGACGGAGATCGCGATTGACCGCTCGGCGCCAGACGTGCTGGCGATGTACTTGGCGTTGAAGGACAACTGCTGAATCTCAGTTGTCACCTCGTCGCCGGGCGCTGGCACGGGCTTGCCGTACTTGGCCAGGTTGATCAGGCGGAAGTCCTCCTGGAGCATGTCCGCGGCAATGCCGATGCTGCCGGGCTTGCGGGTCAGAGCGTAGGCCGTGACACCCTCGCCCTGGTAAGGGCTCGGGTTCATGTCGTAGGCGAGCTTGACGTTGCGCAGACCGGCCTGGGCACCAACGTGCCGGTTGTAGCAGCCGGGGGAGTTGACCTTTCCAAGGAGATCCTGCATCGCAACCAGGCAGTCATCCAGGGTGACGCAGGGCTCGATCCAAGCCGCGCTCGGGTTGTTGGCAGTGGTGTCGGCAAAGTAGTGGCAGCTGGTGTTCGCCTCGTGCGCGATCAGATCTGCCCGGCTCTCGGTGATGGCCGCGATGCAGGCTGCAAGATCAGCAAGCGGCGTGGAGAAGCTCAAGGTGTTCACTGCATCGGCCGCTTTGTGATGCTTGCCGGTTGAGACTGCGCAGTGAGCGTTGTGGAGCGCCTTGTAGGCCGCGAGCTGGGTTTTCAGCGTGGCGAGATCCGTAGGCACAGTGAGGTGCGACTGGTTCGTCGGATCGCCGCCGAGGTTGTAGTACCCGCCGCCGTTGGTCCAGTGGACGGTGTCGGCCTCTTCGGACGGATAGGACGGAGCCGCTGCGACCTTCTCTTTGGCCATACCAACGATGGCCAGCTTCAACCGCAGGTACCCGTCGTCGGTGTTTGCGATATCGAAGTCGAGCTTGCCGATCTCCAGATCACCGAAGAAGGAGATCTGATCGTCGAACACCCGCCACGCGCAGAAGCGCGGGAAGTTCGCGAACGACGCCGGCGGAACAAAGGGGTGCGTGTAAGGATCGCCACCGCCCGAGGGGGTGTCGGTCCAACCCGCGTACGCAAATGCGGCGCCCATGTCCTTCGGCTGGCCAGTGACCACGATTTCGCCGCCGGTGTCGATCCTCGTGATGCACTTCTTGGACGCTCCGAACAGCCGTCCGTCGGCGATGTTGAGCGATGAGATCGTCGGGTCGGAAACGAGGTCACCAGAAAGAACCTCAAGCATGTAGGACGGCGCGGCAGGGTACACGCCCCGGGCCGATTGCTTGGCTAGGTAGATTGCGAGCTTACCGTTGGCGATCATGTCGTCACCTCCTTACGTGAGGGCTTTGTGGTTTTCTCTTCCGGAATCCCGAGAGGTTCGGGCGCCGGCGCCGGGGTCTCGGACTCGACGAGAAGTGGATGCTGGCGCAGGAGCTTCAAGTCCTCCGGGTCCTTGGTGTCATAGGGCAGATCAAAGATCCGCTCGCGCCCGTCGGGATGCAGGATGGTCTTTGCCGGCCCCTCGCGGTTTGGCAGATCAAATCGGGGCATGGATCACCTCCAATAGAAAAGGCCGCTTGCGCGGCCCATAGGGAGTCGAGTGTGGCGTTTGTCTAGGTAGGGTCTCGGTAGTACAACCGCACGTCGACGATGCGGCTGAAGCGTTCCAGCTCGGGGACAAAGTCGCCATCCATGACGTTGTCCGCCCACGAGTGGAAATGGACTCCAAGCACTGTCAGGTGCCTGCTGTCAAAGCAGGCTCGCACTGCCTTTGCGAGTACGACTGCCTTCGCATAGCTGGATTCCCAGCAAGCGAACTGCAGCCGTGGGCTGAGGTAATTGGCGAGGTGCAGATCTGGGCAACTGATCATCTGATAGACGACATAAGGCGGCTCGGCTCCTTGCGGAGCCATGCCGGCGTGGATGTCGGTCGGACCGATGATGGCAAGAACGCCCGAGTCGGCCCCCAGATGGCTGACAATCGCTTCTTCCATCTCGCTCACGTGAGCCTCCGCTTCATGACCTCGCCGAACTTCTCGATCGCCTTATCGCCCTTGGTGTCCATCGCCGGACGAAGATAAGGCTGAGCCGGCGAGCCCGGATGGTTCACCTCTTTGGCGAGCACCTGCTGGCCGTCTACCTTGAAGGCGAGCAGCTTCCCTTCGCTGGCTTTGATGATGTGCGGGCCCGCGCCCGTCTCTACCAGGCGGCCATACCAGTGATCCTCGTCCGGTCCTATCTTCACCTTGCAGGTGTTGGGCGTGGACCTGAAGACGACAACCTCGATGTGCTCGGCCAGATGCCCGACGTCGCTCGGATAGTTGCTCCGGGCGGCTTGGCGTGCGGCCTCAGCCTGGATGACTTGAGCCCCAGCCAGCGCGGCCTCCTTGAGCGCTCCTTTCACTTCGTTCTGGAGCTTCCTGATCGCCGCTTTCAGTTCCGGCAAGCCCTGGACCTTGGCCGTGATCATACGAGCTCCTTACACGTGAGCACGATCTCTCGATTGCGCTCCTGCACATTGACGGCCGATAGGATGTTGAAGTACCTCGTCCCGAACAGAACACGCAGCTCGGCGGTGACGCCGTTCATGTAGCGGAGCCGTACCCGATGGGTGACCTCCGCCTGGACCTGCTGGGCCTGGAGCAACTCTCGCCCGGAGAGCGGCTCAATTGCCGCCCAAACCGTGGCGAACGTGGCCCACGCCTGCACTGTCCCGCCGAGGGAATCGCGTGTCTCAGTCGCCTGCTGCAGTGTGATTCGATGCCTGTACGCGCCCGCGCCCATGTCACCACACCCTGAAGGGCATGAGTAGAGCATCGGCCGCGAAGGGCAGGCCGCTCAGCGCGGCCGCGAACTTGGGATCACCCATGATCTCGCGGTTCTCGTACCAGTGGCCGATCAAAAGAAGCATCGCCTGCTTGACCTGTAGCGGCACATTGGCAGCAACGCCGTAGCCGGCGACGAATTCAATGGTGATCGGCGCGGCCGGCCGAAGTGTTTCGCTGGGCCAGCTTTCGCAGTAGCCGAGAACGATAGAACCGTTGGGATGGTAGGGGTTGAGCACTGGCGCGACGCTTGCCATCTCCAGGTCGTACAGAGTCGCGGAGAAGGTGTGCGCCACGTCGGCATTGTCGACATAGGCGATGCTCGTGACCGATTGCAGCGGCGGCTTCGGCAACATGATCCTGTTTGTCAGCGGCCATTGGTCAAGGAGCATCTGCCAGGTCTGAGTGACCAGGGCGCGGCCTGTGATCATCTCGGCTTGCTGCCGGGCGACGCTGATCAGAGTCGATAGGTACGTGTCCTCTATCGTCTGCCACGCCTGTACTGTCGCTGAGGCGGAGAAGCTCGCGGTCGCATTGGCGACCACAGCCACGACGCGCACATACCGCTTGGCGCCCGTGTACTCCTTCTCTTGAACTGCGTCATCGGTGGCAGGGGTGACCTGGGTGAAGGCCCCGCCCGTCCAGTCGGTGAACGTCAGATCATCGTCCGACTCCTCGATATGCACGTCGAGAGTGGCGGTCGCGAGCAGCGTACCTGCGTCTAGATTGATGACGCAGCGCTTGCCTTGCCTGTCCACGCTGGCGCTCGTATACGTGCCCGCGCCGCGCGAAGCAGGCGTA
>AMWB02019189.1_pt1 | contig 11832 bp, 8 predicted proteins | sample 200311 | NCBI WGS metagenome assembly AMWB02 (sample SAMN02737377, study PRJNA173069) | bioreactor metagenome | biome: anode biofilm in microbial fuel cells | place: USA: California | collected 2010-12-16 | reverse complement strand
GCTGCAGACCGAAGCGGACTGGCAGGTCGTCCCAACCACCATCAAAAAAGGCGCCTCCATCGGTTCGAACGCCACCATCCTCTGCGGGGTGACTGTGGGCGAGGGCTCAATCGTGGGTGCCGGCAGTGTGGTCACCAAAGACGTCCCTCCGGATGTCATTGTTGCCGGCAACCCAGCCAAAATGGTCCGGAAACTGAGATAGTCTTGCCGCTCCGGATCAGTGTGGAGCCCACCGGCCCCGTCCTGATAAAGCCTCCAGCAAGACCTCCTATATGCCCCCAGCCGATACGCGAAACGTGTAAGCTTCTCCGCTTTCCAACTCCGCAACTCAAACCTTCCACCAACGCACCCAATTGATACACGGCGATATGAACATTACCGTCATTAATCCGTTGCAGGATCCCGGATGGGACTCGTTGCTTGAAACGAGCGACCTAACCACTTTCTTTCATACATCCGCTTGGGCTAAAGGCCTGAGTGAATCTTATGGCTACGCGCCGCACTATCTGTCGGTCGTTGAAGACGGAAAACTCTGCGGCTTGATGGCGTTGATGACGATCAGGAGCTGCCTGACCGGCAAGCGTGGGGTGTCCTTGCCGTTCTCGGACGAATGTCCTCCAGTCGCCACGGATCAGAAGACGTTCGACCTGTTGCTCAATGAGTCGATTGCATACGGGCGACGGTCCGGCTGGAAGTATGTCGAGATCAGGGGAGGAACCGGTTTCCTTCCGAACGCTATCTCTGCCGCGACGTATTATGTCCATACTCTAGGACTGTGCCCCGATGAAGCCGGAGTGAGTCGACGCTTTAAATCCAACATCCGACGCAACATCCACAAAGCTGAGAAGGAAGGCGTTACGGTAGCGATTGAACGCTCGCGCGAAGCGGTTGCAGCCTTCTATGAGCTGCACTGCGGCACCCGCCGGCATCATGGGCTGCCGCCCCAGCCCTGGGCGTTTTTTGAAAAGATTTACGACCATGTCGTTGCTACCGGCAAGGGCTTCGTGGCGCTGGCAAGGTGTCAAAACCGTTGGATCGCGGGCGCCGTGTACGCTCTTTACCGGAACCAGGCGATCTATAAATACGGTGCGTCCGATCGGCGGTTGCAGCATCTCCGGCCGAACAACCTGGTCATGTGGGAGGCAATTCGCTGGTGTTGCCGCCATGCTGTCCAGAGCTTCAGCTTCGGACGCACTGAGCCTGAGAACGAAGGTCTCCTGCAGTTCAAACGGGGCTGGGGGGCTGCGGAAAGCACGCTCAGCTATTACCGATACGATCTGAAGGTCAATCGGTTCGTGGCCGGCACGACTTCGGCCAATAAACTGAATGGACTCTTCAGACGAATGCCGGTGCCGATGTTGAGGATGGCCGGTAATCTACTCTATCGCCACATGGGATGATAGCTCGCTCACATGAACGCTGATCAGCTTCAAAATCGCCTTTTTTACACCCTCAAGCCAATGATTCCAAGGAGGCTGCAGCTTTTCCTGCGGCGCCGGATCGCACAGCGCAAGCGAAGGAAATACGCTCACATTTGGCCGATCGACCCGAATTCAGGCAGGCCGCCGAAGGATTGGCCGGGCTGGCCCGATGGCAAGCAGTTCGCTCTAGTGCTCTCGCATGACGTGGATACTATCAAGGGCTATCATCAAGTCCTTAAACTAGCCGATCTCGAAGATGAGATGGGTTTTCGGTCCCAGTTCAACTTCGTGCCGGAACGCTACGCCAACGTCGATATCGACCTGCTGGACAAACTCAAGAAGCGTGGCTTCGGGATCGGTGTCCACGGCCTTAAGCACGACGGCAAGCTCTTTAGCTGCAGGGAAATATTCAACGAAAGCGCGCCCCGGATCAACACCTACCTGGAAGAGTGGGGCACCCGGTCATTCACGACACCTTCGATGATTCGCAACCATGAGTGGATGCACGAGTTGAACATGGATTTCTGTGTTTCGACCTTTGATACGGACCCCTTCGAGCCACAATCCGACGGGGCGGGCACCATTTTCCCCTATTGGGTGCAAGGTCGGCTACCCGGCCAAGGATTCCTGGAACTGCCGTATACTCTGGTGCAAGATTTCACATTGTTTGTCATACTCGGTGAAGCGAGCATCGGTTTTTGGAAGCAGAAAGTGGATTGGATCGCCAGCCAGGGAGGGATGGCTCTCTTGAACAGCCATCCGGATTACATGAACTTCAAAAAGGCCCCATGCGGCCTTGAAGAGTACGATGTGGTGCGCTACAGGGATTTTCTCAATCATATTAAGAGTAGGTATGAAAATGAATACTGGCATGCTTTGCCGTCTCAGGTCTTTCTTTTCTGGAAGGCATGTTTGCTTTCATCCTAAGCCAATTTGAACAATGACCTTAATAAAGTGCTAATCGACTGAGGCTTGGAACGAGTTGTGCATAGGCCTCTCAGGCATAAATTGCAGCTTTGTGCTTGGCAGTCTGCTCTTTGGCAAAAACCTAATTAGTGGATCCCGCAGGAAAATTCATGAAATTGATGTCGTTAGGAAAAAGCAAGTCTGAAGCTCTCCAAATCAATAGTCCCAATAACAAGCAGTTGTCTCATGTGGTATTCATTGTGGAGAACAGTACGCCTCCCCTCGACATAAGGGTCTGGCGGGAAGCGAAAACCATTAAAGAGGCGGGATACCGAGTTAGTGTCATCGCTCCTAAAATGGCCAGCTTCCCGGATAGCTATGAAATTCTGGAGGGCATCGAGATATACCGCCATCAAAGCATATCCCGCGATGGTAAAATTGGCCAGTTAGTTGAGTACGGCAACGCATTTATTCAAGAATTGATTTTGGGTATGCGAATTTTTTTAAAAGATCCATTTATATTAATTCATGCCGCTAACCCCCCTGACCATATTTTTTTGCTATCTTTGCTTTTCAGACCCTTTGGCGTAAAATTTATCTTTGACCATCACGACTTGGCTTCGGAGCTTTACCTGTGTAAATACAGAAATAAGAAGAATGTGCTTTATTATCTGCTATCTCTGATGGAAAAGCTTTCCTGCAAGCTATCGGATGCTATCATCAGCACCAACGAATCATACCGGCAGCATGTTGTCCAAAAGCACCATGTTAAGGCAGAAAAGATATTTATTGTACGAAACGATCCTGAAATTCCATCTTCGAATGGTTATCATGAGAAGAAGCTAGTCCCAAAAGAGCCAAGCACAATAAAGCTTCTTTACTTGGGTGCCATTAATTTTCAAGATGGGGTCGATCGGTTGGTTAAAATTATTTCTATTTTGGTGAATGAGTTCAACCAAAAAAGCATTAAGTGTACCGTTATCGGCGGCGGTGGTGATTTGCTGCGAGTGAAAATGATATCCAAAGAGCTGGGGATGGATCCCTATATTGATTTTTTGGGAATGATCCGTGACCGGGCGCTGATTGTAAATCACATTAGGAATTCTGACATATGCCTCGAGCCCGCACCATTTAACGGCGCGAATAATCAATCAACGTTTATCAAGGTCATGGAGTATATGTGTGAAGGAAAGCCGATTGTCGCGTTTGATCTCGTGGAGACTCGGTTTTCAACCGGTGGGAATGCCGTGCTGGTGAGGCCAACTGATTTAACGGAATTTGCAGACGCGATCGACAAACTGATCCGAGAGCCGCACCGTCGGGAGGCATTGGGTAAACAAGCACAAAAACGTATACATGAAAGCCTTAATTGGAATAACGCAGCCAATAATTTGAGAAATGCATACAAAAGCGTCTTTTCTTAATACGCAACGTCTCGGCTTTATTGCCGGATCATCGCCTCAAATTGGTATATTACTCCAGCGGTAATACAGGTTCCAAGGGATTTGCCCAAGACAGCCTTCCTAAACTGCTGGAACGGGTATGACCTATAAAAAACCAAGCGTTGCGTTCGATGCGCGTACTTCGGCAGCCATAGAGATAAATAGACGTCCATTCATCTATGGGTGACGGCCTGAGCCATACCATCCGCGGAAGGCTCAGATTGCATAATCCAACAACCATCAGAACGAGGGTATTGAAATGAATAAATTAATTTTAACAGTTTTGGCAGTAACCTTATGCATGAGTGCATTTCTTAGCCCCTGCTATGCAAAGACCATCAATGCTGCAAGCCCATCCATGGACGATGTGAACTCAGCTCTTGCCAATGCAGATTATGGGGATGTGATTGCCATACCCGCCGGGACTGCCAAATGGACGCGAACCTTATTCATCAGCAACCACAGTGTCACGCTCCAGGGTGCGGGCGTCGACAGAACTATCATTACGAATGAAGTTCCCAAGACGGGTTGGCAAGACTCCATGATTTGGATCAATAGCATTGAAGGTTTCCCGATAAGGATAACGGGGATCACCTTTGCGGGAGGCAGTACTGGCGGCAATAGCGATTATGGAGTTATTTACATGGGGGGGACCTGCAAAAATTTCAGAATCGACAATTGTAAATTTAACCTCTTAAAGGGTCGGGCCATACGGACAGCGGGGCATACGTACGGGGTCATTGACCACAATATATTTAATGCTACCAGTCCATCCATTTATGTCGTACACAATGGGTTCAACGGCGGGCAGCATGGCGACCGGTCATGGAGCACTCCGCTCTACTTAGGGGCAGCAAACGCGGTATACATAGAGGACAACTCTTTTACTTACACCGCTTCAGACACCGATCATGTCTATTCAGTGGTCGACAGCATTTCCGGAGGAAGATTTGTTTTTCGTTATAACCAGGTAAAGAACTCATATGTTATCAACCATGGACTGGAGACGGGAGGAAGAGAACGTTCTTGCAGAAGCTTTGAGATATATGAAAATACGTTTACATGCGACGGATCAAGTAATTGCCGCAATTGGTTTACGGCGATGCATATCCGTGGCGGCACAGGCGTCATTTTCAACAATCGCGGAGACGGTTATCAAAATATAGTCAGAGCGGACTACTATAGGACGAATAACTCCTACTCTCCATGGGGAAGATGCGACGATACGCCCGACAGGGTTGAAGGCATGGGACCAATTGACAATCCGCCCTCCGGAGTTGGGTATCCTTGTCGCGATCAGGTCGGGCGATCGACGGAAAGCAGCCTCAGCGGCGTTCAGGAAAGCGAACCTCTATACGCTTGGAATAACACTCTGAATGGATCCGTTGCCAATGTTTATAATTCCGGGAACATAAACATCCAATTAGGGCGGGATTATTTCAATGGCGTGGACAAGCAAACCAAGGGCTATTCACCTTTCACATACCCGCATCCTTTGACCACCGGCTCGACGTATGAATTTAGCGTCGATATTATTCCACCGCAAAAGCTGAGGCTGGTAAATTAGTTTAGCAAAGACGTTGTTGGGGCCTGGCTATAAAAATGAGTTTTAAGAGCGCCTATCCAAGGATGCGTAAATGATAACCAGCGCAAACGTGTTTCCTTATGTCATCGTTACTGCCGCTCATAATGAAGAAAAGTATATCGGACAGGTCATCAAATCCGTCATTGAACAAACCGTGCTGCCGCTTAAATGGATCATCGTTTCGGATGGGTCGACGGATCAGACGGACGAAATCGTTAAGCGTTACGTTCAGCAGTATCGATGGATCGAATTGCTTCGCCTCCCAATCCGTCGCGAACGTCATTTTGCGGCAAAGGCGCTGGCCGTTAAGGCCGGAGAAGAGCGGCTTCAGGGTCTACCCTACGATTTTATCTGCAATATGGATGCAGACATATCATTTGATCCCGCATTTTTTGAATACCTGCTCAAACAATTCGATCGGTTCCCATCTTTGGGTATTGCAGGGACCGACTATATCGAAAACGGCTTCCATTCTTCGCGGGACAGCTTTATCAGCGAACTCCATGTAAATGGGCAATGCCAATTGTTTCGCCGTGAATGCTGGGAGGCCATCGGCGGGTACACGCCGATCAAGGGCGGAGGCATTGATACGGTAGCCGTGCGGGCCGCCCGCATGAAGGGTTGGGAAACACGTTCGTTTTCGGAGAAGGTGTTCAATCATTTGCGACCGATGGGATCGGCCGGCAGAAGTCCGATCCTAACCAATTTTAAGGCAGGCCAAAAAGACTATATCCTTGGCAATCACCCCTTGTGGGAAATGCTCCGGTGCATGTTGATCATGTCCAAAAGACCTTTTGTGATCGGAGGATTTGCAGTGCTATGTGGTTATTTCGGGTGGTGGGTAAGACGGAAGTCAATGCCGATCTCAAACGAGCTGATTGAGTTTCATAGAAGGGAACAAATCAGTCGATTAAAAGGCATTTTAAAGTCTTTTTTTCGGAAACATGCGGGCTGGGTTAGCTGAGTAAACTGGTGGGCCAACCATTTGGAAAAGTATAGAGCTATGACCAACAATCTGAACGCGGGTGTCCTGTCGGCTGTCGAACGATTTATAAGATGGTTCGAACATTTCGGTGAGACGTCTTATGATCATCAATCCTACTATGCAAGCCGTTTGGGAGGAAAGGCCAAACGGCTTTATTACAAGAATTCGACCCTTGGCAAGTTGGCGGTTGCGCCCATGGTCTTAAGCGAAGCATTGCTCCCGGCCACGCGTTCCCTTTTTTACAAGAAGCAAAGGCTACCGATTGCAGACGCGCACTATGCAATGGGGTACGCATTTCTCCATCAACTGACCCGTGACGAAACGTATTATAAACGGGCCGTTCATTTTCTTGAGATATTGGAAAAAACCAGGTGCCCGTCCTATGAGCACTACGGATGGGGTTATCCGTTTGACTGGGAAACGAAGGGCGGAACGCTAAAACAACAAACGCCTTTAATTACGACCACTCCTTATGCATATGAAGCGTTTTTGCAGGTTTACCAGATCGATCAGAATCAACGCTGGCTTAAAATCCTGAAATCGATAGCCGAGCATGCCTACCGGGATGTTATCGATTTTGAAATATCTGAAGACGCCCGGGCGAGCGCCTACTTCCCAGGGGACCCGGTGGGAGGGGTAGTGAACGCAAGTGCCTATCGCGCATTTTTGTTGATGAGTGCAGCCCAGCTTTTCTCGGAAGACGACTACCGGCAAGCGGCGGCCAAGAACATTAATTTTATAATAAAATCACAGCGCCCCAACGGCTCATGGCCCTATCATGCAAACGATCCGCGAGATTTCATTGACCATTTTCACACGTGTTTTGTTCTCAAAGCACTTGTTAAAATCGAGGCCAACGCTAATGGGATATCCTGCATGCCGGCTATTGAAAATGGCATCCGCTACTATGTTCGGGAGCTTTTTAATCAAGACGGCCTGCCAAAGCCGTTTGCACGCTCTCCGCGCTTAACCGTTTACAAGCATGAGCTGTACGACTACGCGGAGTGCATTAACTTGGCAACCCTTATGCTTCATCAAAACTCGGAGTTGGACCGGATTCTCTACGGAGTTTTGAAGGATTTGCTGCAGCGCTGGCAAAAACCAGACGGCTCGTTTCGGTCGCGCAAGCTCTTTCTGGGCTGGGACAATGTTCCCATGCATCGCTGGGCTCAGTCCCAGGTATTCAGGAGCTTGGCGTTTTACCTTTATAAAAGTCAAAGCCAGTTGAATCATACATCGACTGAAGGACGGTAGCGGGTATGTGCGGTATCTGTGGAGAATATTCGTTTGCAAAAAATGCTTCTGCTGGGATGGATACCATTCAGCGCATGGCCGATTCGTTGTCGCATAGAGGACCGGATGACGAAGGCTTCTATGATTCGGCTCCACTGAGATTTGGCTTCAGGCGCCTGTCCATCATCGATTTGGAGGGTGGTCACCAGCCAATGTCGGATTGCGAACAGAAGATTTGGCTGGTTTTCAACGGTGAAATCTACAATTTTAAAGAATTGCGCGCAGAACTCGAGTCCTTGGGGCATGTATTCCAAACACGCTCTGATACCGAAGTCATAATTCATGGCTATAAACAATGGGGTGCCGATGTCCTGGCTCGTCTGAACGGCATGTTTGGTCTGGCCATTTGGGATCAAATGCGAAAGCGGCTGATCATCGCGCGGGATCCAATGGGGATTAAAATTGTCTACTTTTACGTGGATGCCCAAAAATTGGTTTTTGGCTCAGAAATAAGGGCGGTTCTGGCGGGATTGGGAGCTATGCCGGAGGTTGACCCGGTGTCTTTGAATCTCTTTTTGCGGTACCGCTATACGCCATCACCGCGCACGCTTTTCAAGGGAATACAGAAACTGGCACCCGGAACTCTCCTCGTAGTTGAAAATAATACGGTCCGCATCCAGAGATGGTACCAGTTCGAACCGACTATTTCCGACCGCGTACCCTCTGACAATGAAGCTAAAGAGGAATTGCTGTTTCTCTACAAAGAGGCCGTCAAGAGACATCTTTTGAGCGATGTGCCGGTAGGCCTATTGCTGAGCGGCGGAATCGACTCGGGGATGCTGCTGGGTTTGATGAACCTTTTCGGCAAGAATTGGAAGACCTATACCATCGGTTACGGCAAGTCCTATGCAGACGATGAATTGGAGGATGCTGCCGCTACGGCCAAAATCTACTCATCAGAACACCATTCGGTCGTCTTGCAGCAAGACACATTTGAAAGGACGCTGCCTACCATTGTGAAGTCCCTGGAAGAGCCGGTGGCGTCATCTTCTGTGGTTCCAATGTACTTTGTCAGTGAGCGGGCACGGCAAGACGTTAAAGTCGCCTTGATCGGCCAGGGGCCGGACGAGCTATTTGGCGGCTACTTGCGCCATCTGGGGGCTCATTATGGGTATTATTGGCGCGGCCTGCCCAACGGGATCCAGAACCTTCTGGCGCGCCTTATTCAATCCTTACCGCGCAATGAAACACTCAAAAGAGGTATTTATTCATTAAATGAACCCGATCGACTGCGCAGGTACCAACAGGTTTTTTCGATTCTTCCCGGTTCACTGATTGATGCGCTTTTTCGGGATGAAAGCCTGCCGCCGAACGCTGGCGATGAGATCCTGAACGGATGGGAGCCTTTCAGACCGGCTATTGAGAATCTCGATGAACTGAACGGGCTTCAATTGCTTGAGTTGAGATCGTCTTTGCCGGATGAGCTTCTGATGTATGGGGACAAACTTTCGATGGCGCATAGCCTTGAGGTTCGGGTTCCGTATCTCGACCGGGAGGTGGTTGAATACGTTCAGTGCCTGAATGCCTCATTTAAGATCCGAATGGGCAACCGAAAATGGTTGCACCGACAGGTCTGCAAAAATTTTCTACCCCCTCAGATTATTAAACGGAGAAAAAAAGGATTTGCGGTAAATGTTGTTGACCAGTGGTTCAAGTCAACCATAAAATCGAAGATGGGCACATTGCTGCTGGAAAATGAATCACTGATGTATCGCTACCTAAATCCCAAGACTGTGCAGATGCTTTTCAAAGATCATCTATCCGGAAAGGCTGACAATCATAAGATTCTTTTCAGCTTGGTCGTTTTTGAAGAATGGCTAAGAAATTTGAACAGCGTGCAAGGTCAACAGTCATAAATCTCGAGTTTAAAAGTTAGGAGTAAGGATGATTTCGGGATTGACCGGTAACCAAGAGAGCAGTTCTGCTGAGATCGATATGGTAAAAAATAATATCGTAATCAGTGGAAAATATGTGAAAATAGCAGAGATAAAGGATGAGTGGTATGATGAGGTGACGGATCCGATTTCTGCTCTAGATCAGTTAAAAATCAAGAAATCGGGGGCACATATCTTTACATTTATTCAGAAGCCGCCGGAAACCGTGCCGAAGTACAACTACCACATGGAATGGGATAACGTCGCTGCCATTCCGACTGACAGTTTTGAAAAATGGTGGAAATCGAGAATTCCAAAACAAACACGGACCAACATCAGACGTTCGGAAAAAAAAGGCGTTAAAATCGCCGTCGCCGAATATAACGACGAATTCGTAAAAGGAATACAAGCCATCTACAATGAATCTCCTCTGCGTCAGGGCAAGCCTTTTTGGCATTATCATAAGAGTTTTGACGCCCTGAAGGTGATGCACGCATCCTATCTGGAGAGGTCGAACTTTATCGGAGCCTATCTTGAGGGCGAGCTGATAGGATTCATAAAACTGGTCTTTTCCGGAAAAACCGCTCGTACGATGCATATCATATCCATGCTGAAACACCGCGATAAGTCGCCGAATAATGCCATGCTAGCCAAAGCGATCGAAATATGCTGTGAAAAAGGAATTGATTATTTGATTTATGGGAAATTGGATTACGGAAAAGTGGGAAGCCTTTCCTTGAAAATATTTAAGGAAGAGAATGGTTTCGAAAAAGTGGACCTTCCAAGGTACTATATTCCGCTTAACATAACCGGGAAAATTTTTCTAAAATTAGGACTCCATCATGACGTGGTTTCCTTGCTGCCAGAATGGGTTATCCGGAAGCTCATTGAAATCCGCAACGGATATTATCTGAAGAAACTCAACTCTTCAAAGCCCTGAACGAATCCCGCATGTTGCCGTACGAGGAAGATCAGCATCTCATCGAGGCGCAATAACCGATCCATAACGATCGGGCTCAGATAGGTTTAAACAGAGGGAAAAGACGATATGCCGGGAATTGCGGGAATCATCAGCAAGAACATCGCCAACCCTTATGATGATGAACTGGATGCGATGTTGAACTGCATGATGCATGAGTCGTTTTACCTGAAAAGGAGCTACATCCAGCGAGAAGATGGAATTTATATCGGCTGGGCCGGGCATAACGCCGACCATTCAGATGGAATGGCATTATCGAACTTGAATAATGAGATTATTTTGGCCTTCGCAGGCGATAATCCCATTAATATGTCCTTAAATGGGAAGCCGGCGGACGCCAGCCAGCAACCGGAACGTTACAGCGCTGATCAGATGGTCCGGCAATATATTGATCATCCGGCGGAATTTTTAAAGACGCTGAATGGGTGGTTTAGCGGGCTGCTAGTTGATAATACGCTTCAGAAAGCCATTCTTTTCAATGATCGTTATGGGATCAACCGGATTTACTATACCGAAGATAGCGAAACATTTTGCTTCTCATCTGAGGCCAAAGCGCTGCTTCAGCGGCAGAAAAATCTCAGAGAATTCGATTTGGAAGGAATCGCCGAATATATCGTTTCCGGCGGAACCATGATGAATCGAAGCCTGTTCAAAAACATCCAGCTTCTGCCGGGAGGATCTGCATGGGAATTTAGGAAGCAGCAGCCGATCAAGAAGAAAAGCTATTTCCATATTGATGAATGGGAAAACCAGGAAAACATCAATCAAGACGAAATTTTTCTGCAATTGAAGGATGTTTTTCGAAGAATATTACCGATCTATTTCCGGCCAGAAGGAAAAGTGGGAATGTCCTTAACGGGCGGGCTGGATACCCGGATGATTATGAGCAGCTACCCGATGAGCTGCAACGAGTTCCCATGCTATACCTATTCAAGCAATCTTCGAGAGTCACTTGACAGCGCCATCGCGCGTAAGGTGGCCAATGGTTGCGGCCAGCCCTATGAAAAGCTGACCCTGGAAACAGACTTTTTTCATAATTTTGATAACTACGCCAGAAGAACCATTTACCTTACGGATGGGTATTTGGATGTCCGAAACGCATTTGAGCTGTATTTCAGCCAAAAAGCCCGTGAGCTAGCGCCGATACGGATAACCGGCAACTACGGTAGCGAGTTGGTGCGCAATGTCGATTATATCAAGCCATCGATGCAATGTGCCGAAATTTTTAATAAAGATTTTACGCCGCTGCTTACGGGTGCGGTCGCGCGCTTTGCCGACGCCAGGAATATGCATCCGAAAACTTACGGGGCCTTTCGGCTGATCCCTTGGTACATGTACGGTCGGCTG
>AMWB02042035.1_pt1 | contig 11872 bp, 8 predicted proteins | sample 200311 | NCBI WGS metagenome assembly AMWB02 (sample SAMN02737377, study PRJNA173069) | bioreactor metagenome | biome: anode biofilm in microbial fuel cells | place: USA: California | collected 2010-12-16 | reverse complement strand
GTCAAGGGCGGCAAGAATAGAAAGAGTACCAAGTCTTTTATATTCGTAATCTCGACTAACAGTTTTGTGTTTGCCCGGTTTTGGCGGCAAATCAGGGGTAATATTTTGAATAGCCTGCCTCCCCAGCCATTCCCAGTATTATGGAGTAATTGGCCAATAGCCTATAATCACGACCTGTTTCCGGTGCTTTTATCGGAACAGATGGCCTTTAACAACTATCTGCGGTAGCCCAATCATGACAATGGATACGCTACCAGCAAAAAACAACGAATCGACCAGGGGGATCTTTTTGTTGGGAGGCCCGATGATGGGCAATTTGGCTAAAATCCTTTCGGATGGCCGCGAACATTGCGTCAGCGTTGAGGTTTTCCCGCATAGTGATTTTGAAGAATGCTTCTTTAAGCGTTGACACACGAATAGGGATTTTGTAACATTCTCCGCAACACGTTTTTCATTTTAGTATTACCAAAACACTTGGCTCATTTTTTCTATAAATAGATGTACATCTTACAAGAAGCACTCTTTTATAAGGAGGGACAATCAAATGCATATGGCCGACGCACTTTTATCACCTGCTGTAGGTGGAACCATGTGGGTAGCAACAGCTGGAACAATTTTCTATTGCTCCAAAAAAGTCAAACAAGATCTCGATGACCGTAAAATTCCTCTGATGGGGGTCCTTGGTGCTTTTATTTTTGCTGCCCAGATGATCAATTTCACCATTCCTGCAACAGGTTCCTCCGGCCACTTGGGCGGTGGTTTGCTCCTCGCTATTTTACTTGGCCCGTATGCGGCATTTTTGACGATAGCTTCAGTGCTGGTGGTGCAGGCATTGTTCTTTGCAGATGGTGGTTTGTTGGCGTTGGGCTGCAATATCTTCAATCTTGGCGTGTTTCCATGTTTTTTAGCATATCCGTTTATTTATAAACCGATTGCCGGAACAAACCCGACACCACTGAGAATTGGCATTGGGGCAACGCTTGGGGCAATCATTGGTTTGCAACTAGGGGCCACAGGGGTTGTGTTCGAAACTGTTGCTTCTGGCATATCTGAATTACCATTGAGTGCATTTATTTCTGTAATGCTGCCAATTCATCTGGCCATTGGTCTTGTGGAAGGGCTTGTTACCACCGCAGTAGTCTCTTTTGTCTGGAAGTCACGACCAGAATTACTTGAACTGACAGCGACATCTCGACCACTAGGGAACTTACCTCTAACAAAAGTTATCGCAGCTCTTGGAGTAGTCGCGGTTATCACTGGGGGAGCTCTTTCCTGGTTTGCTTCTTCCTCTCCTGATGGGCTGGAATGGTCGATGTTTAAAGTGTCTGGCAACGAAGAACTGGAAGCTCCGGAAAAAGGGATACATCATACCCTTGCTGCTTTACAGGAAAAAACATCCTTCTTACCCGGTTACAGCTTCAAAGCAGGTGCGCCTGATGCCGAAGGCTTGGCGGAAAATGCTTCTTGGCCGACAGTTGACAGTGGCACTACAACTTCTGGGCTGGTAGGAGGTCTGATGACTCTGGCCCTTGCCCTATCAATAGGTATTCTTTTTAGAAAACGTAGCAAGACAGCTTGACCCCCCCTCCTTTCACAGGGTAGAAGTGTCATTCGTCACTTCTACCCTTTTTTATGCATGAGATTAGCACAGAGAACAACTGACATGGCAAAAATTGATACTGCTTTTTTTGATCTCAGCTATTTAGAGGAGATGGCGAACAGCAACACGATTCTTCACCGAATTGATCCACGGATAAAAGTCTTAGTTGCCTCGACATTTGTAATTTGTGTCGTTTCATTTGACAAATACACAATTTCCGCCATGTTGCCTTTCGTTCTTTTCTTTGTAATTATGATGGGGCTGGCAGAAATTCCAGCCTTTTTTCTTCTGAAAAAAATAGTATTGGTTTCACCTTTTGCTATCATGGTCGGAATGTTTAACCCCTTGTTCGATCAACAACCGATTATGGTTCTGGGAACAATCACGATAACGGGTGGATGGATTTCCTTTGTGTCCATTTTGTTGCGTTTTAGTCTTTCTGTAGGAGCAGTATTCGTTTTGATTGCTTCCACAGGTTTCAATACGATCTGTCTGGCCATGGTTAAGCTTGGGATGCCGAAGGTATTTGCAGTGCAATTGCTGATGCTTTATCGCTACATCTTTGTTTTGATCGAGGAAGGCCTGCGTATATACCAGGCTATGACCCTCCGCTCTTTCCACGGTCGAACTATAGCTATGAAAACATATATACATCTGGCAGGTCAGCTATTACTGAGAACTCTTGATCGAGCTCAACGAATTCACCTGGCAATGATTTGCCGCGGATTTGATGGAAACATCCGGATTCGTCAGTCATTAAAAATGGCCAAGATCGACCTCTTTTTTTTGGCAGTATGTTTTGCAATCCTTCTTCTCATGCGCTGTTATAATATCCCTGCGATGTTTGGGCAGTTGATTACTGGAGTAACATAATGAGCCATCACATCGTTGAAGTTCAAGATCTTAGCTATACCTATGCAGATGGGACAAAGGCTGTAGACGGCATCTCCTTTCGTATCCACCATGGTGAATCGGTAGCTGTCGTTGGGGCAAATGGTGCCGGGAAATCGACTTTGCTATTGCATCTGAATGGTTATCTGACTCCACAGAAAGGTAGGGTGCGGATAGGAGATTTTCCACTTACCAAAAAAACAATAAAGGACATTCGAAAAACAGTCGGAATGGTTTTTCAAAACTCTGACGACCAGCTCTTCATGCCAACTGTTTATGATGATGTCGCATTTGGTCCCATGAATCTGGGGCTGCCTGCGGAAGAAGTAGAACAACGAGTTCTAACAGCGCTTGCTCGAACAAACGCCGCACATCTCAAGGCTCGTCCGCCATATAAACTCTCTGGTGGAGAAAAACGAGCGGGAGCTATTGCAACTGTCCTTGCTATGAGCCCAGATATTCTTGTGATGGATGAACCAACTTCAAATCTCGATCCCAGGGCTCGCCGTTCTCTTATTGACCTTTTATCTGGTTTTCATCATACCAAGATCATCGCTACTCACGATCTCGATATGGTCCTCGACCTCTGCGACCGTACCATCGTTATTCTGGACGGCAAAATAATGGCGGATGGTCCAACTTTGGACATTTTTCAAAACACGGACCTTTTGGTTACCTGTCATCTTGAAAAACCGCTCCGATTGCAGTCTTGTCCCATGTGCAACCCTAAAAAACAACAGGAAAATATTTGTAGAGAAGTTGGCTCGATGAAAAAAAGCACTATTGTATTTCAATAGCTTATTGCTTCTTCCTTCTTATGTGCAAATAATCTTACCTGAATTTCGTGGACGTAAACAGAAAAGTTGCGCTACCATTTCATATCACGATAATTGAGGATTGCTCAGAAAGACCTGACATTGGAAAATTAATTTAAGAGGTGTACTTTCCAATCTAAGGTTGCCATGGCAAATGTATTGCCACTGAAATGCGGAGCAAACCGAACTTATGTAAAATATGACAACAAAATAGATAGAATTGTAAGCTTCCTCTCCATTCAATTTTCCTCGAATTTATAACCGGCGCTGTAAACTGAATGAATCAACTCCCGGTCATGAACCTCGTTGATCTTTTTCCTCAATTTTCTTATATGACTGTCGATGGTCCTGTCACTAACCACGCGCTCATCCTGATAGATGAGATCTATGAGCTGATTGCGGGAAAAAACTCTTCCTGGTTTCCCGGCCAGAATCGTTAAGAGGTGAAACTCCACGACTGTCAGGGGGAGTGCTTTGCCGTTGATTTTTGCCTGGTATTTATCAGGCTGTAACTGTAGGAGGCCTTTTTCTGGAACCGATTCCATCACTCGTCGCAACACCGCCTTCACCCGAGCTACTACTTCCCGTGGGCTGAAGGGTTTGCAGATGTAATCATCTGCGCCAATGTTGAGTCCAGCCAGACGGGCATGTTCTTCGACCCTAGCCGTAACCATGATGATGGGCACCTGGGAAAAGCATCTAATCTCCCTGCATATTTCGATGCCGTCCTTACCCGGCAGCATGAGATCAAGAAGTATAAGATCTGGCTGATTTCCTCTCACCCAGTCCACGACCGCACTCCCCTCGTAAAGACAGTGGGGCTGAAAACCTGCCAGTAACATATAATCATTGAGCAGTTGGGCCAGGTCCTGAGTGTCTTCAACTATAAGAATTGTCTGCATCAGAATAACCTATTCCGCCAGAGGCAGGCAGACCCGAATCCAGAGTCCTCCAAGTGGAGAATGTTTTGCTTCGATGGTTCCATTGTGCCCTTTTACAATGTTGTAACAGATTGACAGTCCCAGTCCCGCACCGCCAAGATCGCGGCTGCGAGAAGAATCGACCCGATAAAGCCGATCAAACAGGCGAGGAAGATGCTCATCTGGCACCCCCGGCGCAGTATCCTGGAAATTATAAATCAACTCCTTTCCCTCTTCTTTCACATCTATCTCTATTCTCCCCCCCTCGTTGGTGTAATGGATACTGTTGGCCAATAGATTGGTGAAAAGTTGTTTTAACCTCTCATTATCAGCAAACAGAAAAACCTCCTCATCAATATCAATTGTCGTTTCAAGCAGTTGTTTTTTTACCTCCAATTCAGGTTGCAACATTTCGATTGCTTGTTGCAGTGCCCAGCATGGTTGGACTTTTGCTCGGTGATAAGACATTGCCCCCATGTCAGACAAAGAGAGCCGGTAGAGATCATCTACCAGCATTCCCAGGTGCAAAATCTCTCGATGCAGAGAATTGAATATCTCTTCTGACGGTGGATATACCCCATCTTGCAGGGCCTCAATTTTGCCACGAAGAATTGATAATGGTGTCCGTAATTCATGTGAGATATCGGCCACCCATTGACTCCTGGCTTGCTGATTTTTCTCTAGAATTTCAGCCAGACCATTAAAGTCCTGTGACAGCTGACCCAATTCATCAGCAGATCTCACATTTATCCGGGTCTGGTACCTGCCAGTAGCCAGGTCCCTGGTCGCCAGGGCCAGCTGCCGGATGGGCCGTGTCAGCAGGTATGCAAGTGGCAGGGAGAGTGCTGCAGCGATAAGCAAGGCAGCGCCCGCAACCAGCATGATCGCCATCCTCTGTTGCTTTATAAAAACCAACTGGTGCATATCAGAAAGATCCTTGGCTGGATGGACGCCGAGATACCCAACCACCCGGTTCTGATACCTGATTTCTAATGTTTCAAGGTGCATTTTGCCCGGGTCATAACCAAAGATAGTGCCTCTGTGTTCATTAAGAAGAAACACTCTGAGTAGGAAATGCGTTGGAATTTCAAAGGGTAAGGGTCCGGAATGGGTGAAGTCAGATTCCGTTTCCCCATGGCGTATTCTTTCAAGAAAACGTTCTTTCTGTTTTCCTTCCGGATAGTTGTCAACGATGAGCAACGCCATCTTTCTAGGATTGTCAACATACTCTTTCCAGCTTTTATTCTCTTTATAATGAGACTCCAGATCTTTTGCGATTTTCTTCAGCTGTTCCTGTTCGACAATATTAACATAATCAAGAAAACCACGGTCGAAACTCCACTGCATGACGAGGCTCATGTAGATAACAACGACCAAAACGGCGGTCAGGATAGCACCAAACAGCTTGTATTGGAGAGTGATTTTCACAATGATGATTTCTTTAGTGCCTTACAGCAAATTTTTCGTTCACTCTTTTTAGTACCCCCTTGTGGGGTGTTAGAGGACAATATGTTTCTCAATCAGAATCTAAACTTATTATTCACAAAAAAACAGGGCCTTATTCATTTGCACAATCTTTGCACATTCCGGACATAATTGTTTCTCAGTTGTTGTGTAAGGTTGATGTAATCAATCATTTAACCACTCTGTGAAGAGTATTGAAAGCAGATAAGAAATACCTGATATTCCTGTCTCTGACCTAATCGAGTGTTACAACACCATGACTTCATCTCAATCTACATTGTCTCTGGCTTTCTCCGGCATACTGCTTGTCATGGCGATCTCTGCCTGTACCCCGACGGCCCAAATCCCACTGAACAGCACACCGGTTTTACTGCCGAAAGCCTTCTCACAGCAGGGTCTACAGCGGTTGAATGAGCCTTGGTGGCAAGGTATTGGGGATCCCAACCTACAGATATTGATTGAACGAGGTCTGGCAAATAATCAGAACCAGATGGTTATAGCTGAGCGGCTGTTGCAGGCCGAGGCACTGGCCCGCCAAGCCGGCGCGGATCTTATGCCGAGTCTTGACGCTAACGGGTCAGCCAGTACAATCAAAACACGAAACGACGGATCAACCGACTCCAGAACCAATTTACTCATAGGATTGGCAGCAGCATACGAAATAGATCTTTGGGGCAGGCTGCAGGCAAAAGAGGATGCAGCACTTTTTGACGCCCGTGCCAGCAGTGAAGATGTTCAGACTGCAGCACTCTCTCTTGCAGCACAGCTTGCCAACGTCTGGTATCAACTTGCGGCAAGCTTCAGCCAGTTTGAGTTGCTGAGGCAGCAACAGGAAGTCAACCGGATGGGTTTGGAGCTCATCCAGTTTCGCTTCAATGCAGGTCAGATCGGCATTGCCGATGTACTCCAGCAAAAGCAGCTGATCGAGTCAACAACTGGTGAGCTGGCTCAGCAAAGATCCACTGCTAAAACACTGGAGCATCAGTTGGCAATACTGACTGGCGTCTCACCTGGAATGTTCCAGATGCCAGGCACTCCAGCACTCATCAATCTGCCACCGCTGCCGTCAACCGGTGTTCCTCTCGACCTCCTTGCCAATCGCCCTGATATCAGGAGTCGTTATGCCTCTCTGCTGGCAGCCGACAAACGGATTGCCGCCGCCGTTGCCGACAGATATCCACAGCTGAGTATCTTCGCTGATCTCAACACTTCGGCCTCGAGTGCACATAACCTCTTTGACAACTGGCTTGCTTCCCTTGCCGCCGACATTGTCGGGCCAATACTGGATGGCGGATCGCGACAGGCGGAGGTAGATCGAACCTCTGCGGCTGCACGGGAAAAGCTGCATGCCTATGGTGAAGCTCTGCTTGTAGCTATGGGAGAAGTGGAGGACGCATTGGTGCAGGAAAAAGAACAGAGATTACTCATCAACAGCCTGGAGATTCAGCTCGACCTTGCAACCAGGACACTGCTAAGTGTTAAGGATCGTTACAAACAGGGAGCTGAGAACTACCAGCGTGTCCTCATAGCGCTCCTTTCCCAGCAGGGACTGCAACGCAGTCTGGTGAGTGGCAGCCAGCAACTTATCAGTTACCGAATAGACCTTTACCGGGCACTTGGTGGACAGATCCTGGTCGACATAACTGGCATTGAACAACAAAAAGAATCTTACCTTTCATATACAAACCAAGGGCGTAACATATGAATATGATAGAAAAAGAATATACTGGACAAGGTGAATTACAGCGCCCACCACACCGGTTCGCAAGTTTGATTCTACACATTCTGATTCCCCTCTTTGCCCTGGCTTGCGGTATAGCCATCACCGTTTATCTCCTCAATACAAGCCCAAAAGCTAAACCGATGAAACCGGCACAAACCTCTATCCTTGTTGAGGTGGAGCAGGTCCGTCATGCTCCTCAACGCACTCTGGTCGGCACCATGGGTGAGGTTATACCGGCCCGGGAAATAGAGATCAAACCACGGGTAAACGGTGAAGTTGCCGATATAAGTAATGAATTTATGCCCGGAGGTTATTTTCTTGCCGGTCAGACAATGCTTGTCATTGATCGCACCGATTATGAACTTGTCGCCCGCCAGCTTGAAAGCAATGTGACTAAAGCGAAAAGTGACCTGGCCCTGGAAATGGGATACCAACGAATCGCTGAAAAAGAATATAAACTCCTTGGTGAATCTGTCAGTGACCAGGAAAAAAATCTCATCCTGCGTATACCGCAATTGGAAAAACTGAAAGCAGCTCTTGATTATGCACAATCAATGCGTGCTCAAGCCCGGCTCGATTTGGAACGTACTGAAATAAAGGCTCCCTTCAACGGTGTCATTGACTCCCGGATGGTAGATACGGGTGCCAAAATTACCGAATCGACCGTGCTTGCAAAAATCGTCGGCACCGACACTTTCTGGCTCATGCTCACTGTGCCGATTGAACAACTGCGCTGGCTGAAAATACCGGACAGCAGTGAAGAAAAAGGCTCAACGGTACACATTTTCAACCAGGGGAACACATCTCCGTCCTCTTCTCGAACAGGCCAGGTCATCAGGCTTATCGCGTCTCTTGAGGATCAGGGACGTATGGCCCAATTGCTGGTTGAAATAGACGACCCGCTCTCCCGCAAACTAGAAAACCGTGAAAAGCCCAGACTCTTACTCGGTTCCTATGTCCAGGCTGAGATAGAAGGCATCTCCATAGAGTCCGGCATTCGTGTTGAACGTACCAATATCCATGACGGCAATACCGTCTGGGTGATGGACGCCAACGGCATGCTCGATATTCGCGAGGTAGATATCACGTTTCGCGGTCGTGATCATGTTATTGTCGAAAGTGGGCTGCAAAACGGTGAACACCTTGTTACCTCGGCACTCTCTTCTCCGATAGCGGGCATTCCGCTTCGTTTGAAAGAAGGTGGTGACAAACCGGGGCAGGAACAACCAGCAGGCAAGGCTGAGGACAGCGTTGACGACAAAAGGAGGGATAAACGTGCCTCCTAAGACGAGAGTGAAAGAGCGCGGTCTCGTTGCATGGATGGTACACAACCGTGTCATGCCAAACCTCCTGATGCTTTTTCTTGTTCTGGGCGGGATTTTTATGTCGACCAGAATTAAACAGGAAGTCTTTCCCGAATTTGTTCTAGATAGGATTTCCGTACAGGTTTCCTATCCAGGATCAAGTCCCGAGGATGTTGAACAGGGCATTGTCCTGGCCATAGAGGATGCCATTGGCGGGCTTGAAGGGATCAAAGAGATTACCTCAACCGCCTCTGAAGGGAGCGCAAGGGTCAGCGCTGAACTAGAGGAAGGTGCCAATGCCCAGAAACTCCTCCAGGATATTAAACAGGAGGTCGACCGCATCGGTACGTTTCCGGACGATGCGGAAGATCCTGTTATTTCCTTAGACTCTCATACCCATCAGGTGCTGCGTTTGAACCTTTACGGCGATGCCACTGAAAGGTCTTTGAGAGAAGTAGTCGAACAGGTGAAGGACAGGTTACTCCAAGCCCCGGGTATTACCCAGGTGGAAGTCAGCGGTGGCCGCGATTTTGAAGTGAAGGTTAAAATTCCTCAGGAAAAACTGCGCATGTACGGCCTGACCCTTTCCCGGATTGCCGATATCATTCGTCAATCGGCCGTAGAAATCCCTGGGGGAAAACTTGATACTGCGTCCGGTGAGATCCTCCTGAGGATTGATAACAGCCGGGACTGGGCCCGAGACTTCAGGCGTATTCCAATTGTTACCACCACCAGCGGCACCACGGTCTTCCTGGAAGACTTGGCCGTTGTCAGTGAAGGTTTTGCAGACTCAAACACGCTGACAACCTATGAACAACAACGTTCCATGGCCCTTCTGGTTTATCGCGTCGGCAAACAGACGCCCATTGGCGTTTCGGAATCAACCAAAGAGGCAATGGTTAATATTGGGACAAGCCTGCCTCCGGGAATAAGCTGGAAGATCACCAGCGATAGCTCAGATGTCTATAAACAGCGCCTCGAACTGCTCCTTAAAAACGCCTTTATCGGGTTGACGCTGGTACTGCTCCTGCTGGGTCTTTTCCTTGAGATGAAACTCGCCTTCTGGGTTACCATGGGTATCCCAATTTCCTTTCTCGGCTGCCTGCTTTTCCTGCCCATGTTCAATGTCTCCATCAATATGATCTCGTTGTTCGCTTTTATTATTGCTCTTGGTATCGTCGTCGATGACGCTATTATAGCCGGAGAGAATATCTACGAATACAGACAACGGGGCCTTGGTTTCAGGCAAGCTGCCATCGAGGGAGCGAAAGATGTGGCAATACCCATCGCCTTTAGTATCCTGACAAATATTGTCGCTTTTATGCCCTTGATGTTTGTGCCGGGTGCCATGGGCAAGGTCTGGAAAGTTGTGCCTCTAGTCGTTATCACCGTGTTTATCATATCCTGGGTGGAATCACTGCTCATCCTGCCAACACATCTGGCGCACAGCAAGCAGGGTTCCGGTAACCGACTGGGCCGTTGGTTGAGTCGCCGTCAACAGGCTTTTGGCCGAAAATTCAACTGGTTTATAAAACATATCTACGGTGCCCTCCTCAACAGAATTCTTCACTTGAAAATTTTGACTGTAGCGCTGCTTGTAGCCGGACTTTGTATCACTTTTGGCTATGTTTTCAGTGGCAGGATCGGAATCATTCTCATGCCGCGGGTTGAATCCGACCGGGCCGTGGTAACGGCCACGCTGCCCTATGGCAGCCCACTCTCTCAGACAATTAAAGTTCGGGGCCAGATTGTCGGAGCCATTGAACGGGTGCGTGAACAACATGGCGGCGATAAGCTGATTGACGGCATTTCCGCAGAGATCAATGAAAATGTCGTCGAGGTGGATGCCTATTTAACCTCTCCTGACATCCGACCGCTCAGCACCAGAGAGGTGACGAATCTGTGGCGCACCGAGGTGGGTCCCATCATCGGGCTGCAATCGTCTCTCTTTGAATCTGACCATGGTGGTCCTGGAGGCGGCGCAGGCCTCTCCGTCGAGCTCAGCCACCGGGATATCACTATTCTTGATAAAGCCAGTAAAATGCTGGCGGAAGAACTCAGCCAGTTCCCCAACGTCAAAGATATTGATGACGGATATACCCCGGGAAAACCGCAATATAGTTTTTCCATTAATGAGCGGGGACATAGCCTCGGACTCACAGCAGCTCAAGTTGGACGGCAGGTGCGCGACGCCTTTCAGGGAGCCATTGCACTCAAACAGCAACGTGGCACAAATGAGGTTACGGTGCGGGTAAGATTGCCCGAAGAACAGCGGCTCAGTGAGTTCGATATCGAAACAATGTTGATTTCAACACCGGCCGGCATCTTTGTTCCTCTTGCTGATATTGCAGATGTACAACGAGGTCGCGCATATACTAGCATCACAAGGCGAGATGGCCGCAGGACGGTGATGGTAAACGCCGATATTGAACCTATTGGAGAATCGACAAAGGTCATGGCAGCACTGAATGCCACGGTTTTGCCCAAACTGGCAAGAACTTTTCCGGGCCTCACCTATGGCTATGAGGGAAGAGAATCGGAAAGAAAAGAGAGCATGACAAGTCTGATGCAGGGCTTTATCTTCTCACTCATGGCCATCTACTTTTTATTGGCCATTCCCTTCCGCAGCTATATCCAGCCGGCCATTGTCATGGTCGCTATCCCCTTCGGCATTGTTGGCGCTGTACTCGGCCACCTTCTTATGGGCTACAACCTCAGCCTGATGAGCATGATGGGGATCATCGCCCTTTCCGGGATTGTAGTCAACGACGCTCTGGTCCTGATCGATTACGCCAATAAACAACGCCTGAAAGGGCTTAATCCGCGAGCAGCTATCCGGGCCGCATCGATACGACGATTCCGGCCGGTGATATTGACGACCCTGACAACTTTCTTTGGCCTGGCACCGATGATCTTCGAAACTTCCAGGCAGGCCCGGTTTATGATCCCAATGGCCCTTTCTTTAGGCTTTGGTATCGTTTTTGCTACAATTATTACCCTGGTGCTGGTCCCCTGTCTCTACTTGATTATAGAAAACAACAGAGCGTTGTTGCAGCAGGATGAACTACCAGCTCAGCCAGAAAAAATATTAACTTGAGGAAGGTAGAAATGAATCAAAAAAAGCAAATAGTCGTTTGGGATCAGTTTGTGCGGTT
>AMWB02147300.1_pt1 | contig 11873 bp, 10 predicted proteins | sample 200311 | NCBI WGS metagenome assembly AMWB02 (sample SAMN02737377, study PRJNA173069) | bioreactor metagenome | biome: anode biofilm in microbial fuel cells | place: USA: California | collected 2010-12-16 | reverse complement strand
ACAGTTTTTTTGAATAAAAAAATTTTTTTATTCATGTTACAAAAACATTCAAAAAGGGATTATGGCACAAAAATGAAATAAATATTAGACCAAATATGTAATTAATTGGTTGCAAATAGATTATCTATCACAAAAATAGTTTTGCGCGGGAAAACAGATTTTTGTGAAGCTTTACTAAGAATCAGCAGAATGCCAACGAATATGGCCTTTGAGCAGGGAGCAAATCAGATAAACACAAAAATGAAACTTTTTGTATTGGGTCTATTTTTTTCGCCAACAAATATGTGAGGAGATCTTCCCGATTTAAGAGAGACGGAAAGATCAACACTACAGCACTTTGCACCGAATTTTTGTTCGTGCTTTTACGGAAGTGATTAATTCAGAGATTTAACCAGACAGATCAATGAAGTGCGTTCCCAGTGTTGTTCACTATAAAAATCAAGACGATCTTGATCATCTTTTTCTGCGAGCAGGGAAATGCACTTGATCCCTTTGTTTGCAGCCCAGCGTTCAATGGCTGACAGCAAAAGAGTGGCAACCCCTTTCTTTCTGTATGCACGATCCACAATCAGATCATTCACTACGGCATTAATAGCTCCCTGGAGCATTGAAATCTGAGCCTGGGCTGTACACATTCCGACAATTGTGTCATTCACCCATGCGACCTTCACTGTTCTGTGCTTGCCGCAGCCGTCCAGCATCAGTCGCAGCCCCCGGGCCCGTTTCTCGTCATTGAATTTAAAATCCTGTTGTGTTGCATAGGGCCGGGCCAGCAGAGGCAACATGTGATCAATATCGAGAGGACGTGCGTCTTTAATGATAATTTCCATAACTTTTTCCTTAGAATATTTTCTTAAACGCCGATGCCTTTATTGCCGCCACCACCATTGCGCCTTGTTCAATCCCCAATTCATGTACGGATTCGGGAACGATCTGGGCAATCAGGCGTTCATTACCACAGACAAGCTCAACACGCACACGATTTCCGCTGCTATAGATATCGGTCACAGCGCATTCCAAAAGGTTTCTGGCACTTGTTGCCTCCGGATGCCGTTTAAACAGAAGAATATCACGAGAATCGAGTTCAAAAAGATTATCTTCACCTTCTGCCGGTTCAGTGAGAATGAGACGCGCGTCACCCCATTTATATAAAAACAGATCCTTATAGGGTGACGCGCCACCCAGATGAATCAAATTGACATAACTTTCAAGACCCCTGCCCCAGGATTTTTTCACCAGTTCCTCAGTCGCACCGTGCTGCAGAACACGACCCTTTTGAATCACCAGAACCTCATCGGTCATCATCCGCATCTCCAGCACCGAATGACTGATGAAAATCATGGGAATACCGTAGTTGTCGAAGACATTTTTCAAGTAAGGAATAATCTGGAATTTGTGCCCCTCGTCCAAAGCCGAAAGCGGCTCATCCATGAGGATAAGCCCAGGATTTGACAGAACCGTCCTCGCCAGGGCAATGCGCTGCCGCTCCCCACCTGACAGCGTAGCAACATCTCGTGACAAAAGCTGCGTAATACCAAGCACCTTAAAAAGACCATCAGGATCAATTCGTCTATTTTCCGGCTTGACCCGTTTATATCCATAGAAGATATTTCTTTTAACGCTCATGTGCGGAAATAAATGGGCATGCTGAAACACAACACCAACGTTGCGCTGATCCGGCTTCAAATTAATCTTTTTTTTTGCATCAAAAAGAACGGCATCACCCAATCGAATATAACCGCTGTCCGGCAACTCCAGACCGGACAGCAAATTCATAATCGTTGATTTTCCGCTCCCTGACGGGCCAAAAATTCCAGTCCTTGGTGAGGAGAGGCGAAAGGCAACATCAAGGGTAAAATTCTTAAAACTTTTTTTCAACTCAACATCCAACTGCACCGCTATCGTCTCCCAAACCTGCTGTTTATGCCCTCACTAACAAGCAGGATGACAAAAGAAAGGCTGATGGAGACCAGACAAAGGGTCAGCGCCATCCGGTCGCCACCCGGAACAGAGGTATATTCATAGATTGCCAGGGGAATTGTCTGTGTCACCCCCGGGATATTGCCGGCAAGGATAACGGTTGCCCCGAACTCACCAAGATTTCTGGCAAACATCAACGACATCCCGGCAAAAATCGCCCGGCCGCTCAATGGCAGGACAATGGTAAAAAAACTGTCCCACCATCCCGCACCAAGGGTTCGTGACACGGAAACATAGGATTGGTCCACCGCCTCCATACCGATACGGATCGAACGGACCATCAGGGGGAACCCGACAACCGCCGAGGCAATGACCGCACCGGTAAGAGAGAAAACCACCTGGATACCCAACATGTTCAAAAATTTACCGATGATACCGTTGGATCCGAAGGAGAGCAGCAACAAATATCCGACCACAACCGGCGGCAAAACCAACGGCAGACTGATAATCCCTTCCACCAACGCTTTCCCTCTGGTTTTGCCGAAGGCAAGAAAATACCCGCAAGCAATACCAAAGGGGGTGGAAATCAAGGTCGCCGAACAGGCGACCTTCAGGGAAAGCACAATGGCAGACAGATCCTGGGAAGAAAGTGACAACATTGCAATCTCACTTGCCATAACCAATATCAGGGCAATGTAAAACCAAGCCGGACCATTTCCGGATGGGCCGCTTGAGAAACAATATAGTCATAAAACAGCTTGGCATCGGCATTCCCGTCACTCTCCTTTGTCATTGCAACCGGATAGGTTACCTGATTATAAAACTCACGGGGCACTTCAAACAGAATCTTGGCACTGACGGCGAGCATCGCATCTGTTTTGTAAACAAACGCACCGTCGGTCTCTCCCCGATCGGCATAGATCAGCGCCTGGCGAACGTCTTTTGCCATGATCAGTTGTCCGTTCTTGAGCATTTCATCATATATCCCCTCTTTATCCATCGCCTGCTTTGCATACTGCCCGGCCGGCACGCTGCTGGGACTACCTATGGCAACACGCGTCAATTTCCGTAAATCACCCATGGAATGGGCATCCGTACTTGACTTACCCACAAAAACCAACGCATTGTGGGCAAATATTTTTTCGGTATCTGTCTTAATCTTACCCTTTTCAATCAAATATGTCATCCACTTCGGGTTGGCAGAAATATAGATATCTGCAGGCGCCCCCTGCTCTATTTGCTTTGCCAAAGCGCCAGCTGACGCAAAATTTGGAACAATTTTGACATCCGGATGCTGCGCCTGAAACTTTACGATCAAATTATTGCACAAATTACTCAGACTTTTTGCCACTGAAACACGCACTTGGTCGGCGTGGGCCTCAGCAATAAACACCAGCACCATAAAAAGAACAAAAATGTTAATTCCACATATCTTTTTCACATCAAATACTCCTTTTTTGTATCTATCGTTTTAAATTAAAGCAAAAACACACAATTTCATTACTTTTATGTGTTATTTTGGGTCGAACTGGGGTATCAATATCCCAGATCAGCACATGGCTACGATTAGCATCGACGCAAAAACAATGTCAAGCCATATTTTCAAGCTACTATTGCCGTTTTAAAAACACATAAAAAAATAATTTTTGCAGTGATACTGAAAAGATATAAAAAACACGGGTATTTTTTATTAATAATGGAACACTGTTTGCATTCTTTTTGTAGTTATTTAACCATTTAACCAATTAATTAATGGAGAAGTAAAATGTCAGAAGAAAACGTTCAGGCTTTTTTAGATAAAGGTGCAGATGACCGCAAATTCCGTGTAAAGTACGACAACTGTTTTTCAATCGAAAAATTTTGTTCCATGGCAAAGGAAGATGGTTTTGAATTTACTGTGGAAGACCTCCAAGCAGTATTGAAGGCGAATGGAGATTCTTTCGATTCGTATGGCAATCCGCCAAAGAAAGGAATTTGGGTATAACCGCCACGGGCTGATCCTGGTCCATCCACACCCGGATTCAGCCCACAACAAAACATGAAAGCAACCTGAATAACGAATTTAGGCGTTCACGCAAAACATAAGAGAAACGGTGCTGTTTAAGGACAGCACCGTTTTCATATTTCCCCTTGAAAAAACAGGGTTAAAGGAAAAGATCGAACTAACAGAGGTTGGTAAATATAACCTTCTGGAAAAAATAATTCTGGAAAGAAATTTTTTTGGCTTCGGACGCGGAAACCATTGCTGAATTTGTGGATGTCAATATCCCACGGATTGAGGGTATAAATGAACCCAGACCATTATTCCGGGGATATCAAAGATGAAAAATTATCTGCGGTTATGAATAATTAGGATCAAATCAACGCGTTGATTTGATCCTAATTATTGTTTTGTTTACATCAGAGGCGTGTTGGGTATCAGTTCCCATATACCGCAGGGGCAGGCCCCTTTGCAAAATCCGCATCCAATGCATTTGGATTCATCGACCACGTATTCAAAACCGGTTTCCTTTTCCTTCCGGCTGATGGCCGCTTCTGGACAAACTGCCACGCAGATACCGCAATCCTTGCAATTTCCACAGGAGGCGCAGTCCTCACCGCACGATTCTATATTGTCGGCATCCTGTCGGGGGTTATAATAGGTCAGACTTACACGCTGGGTATCAATCATGGGGGCAAGACTTTCGATATCCGGCACCTGGCCCTTGAGGAGCTGATCAATGACCCTGGCTGTCCGTCTGCCTGCCCCGATGGCATCGGTGATAAGTCCCGGACCTACAGCATCCCCAATGGCAAAAACCTTTTCATCCGAAGACCGACCAGTCTCATCCACCTTGACAAATCCTCTGGTAAGCTCAATCCCTTCCCCAAGAAAGGAGAGATCAGGCACATCTCCAATGGAAATTACCACTGTATCGGCCGGCAGAATTTCTCCACTCTGAAGTTCAACGCCTTTGGCATTAATCTCTTTGGTGAATAAGGGCCAGCGGAATTGAGCACCGCATTTTTCGGCATCCTCTCTTTCCTTGCCGAATGCAGCCGGTTTCTGGACATCAATAAGGGTTATATCAACAGCACCCAGTCGATGCGCTTCAGTGGCCACATCACAGCCCACATTACCGGCACCGATGACCACGATCTTTTTGCCTGGTTTTATCTTGTCCGCCTTGGCCTGCTCAAGGAAATCATTGGCAAAGAGAGCCCGCTCCACGCCCTTGATGGGAAGGGATCTGGGTTTTTTTGCACCGGCAGCCACCACAACATAGTCATGGCTGTTTTTTATCTCATTGAACTTTTCCGCATCAATTTTCTCTCCCAGTCTTATATCCTTTATATAAGACTTTATCCGGTCAAGTTCCGCATTCAGGGTATCGGCAGGAATTCGGGATTCCGGAATTACAGCAGAAATTTTTCCGCCAATGGTCTTACCGGCTTCAAATATCGTGACGGTGTGTCCTTTCATGGTAAGTTGCCAGGCAGCAGAAATACCACCCGGGCCGCCACCGATGACAGCCACTTTTTTCTGGGTTTCTTGGGCCGGTTTTGGCGGTTTGATATTCTGGGCAGCCTGCCCCAGAAGACGAACATTGATGGGTGCCAGATAGGACATATTTCGGGTACAGGATGCCATACACGGGCTGGGGCACAGGTGACCGCACACAGTGGCCGGGAACGGCGAGTACTCAAGACCCATGGATATGGCTTCGTCAATATTATCAGCCCGGACCATGGCCCAGCGCTGCTGGACCGGAATTCCGGTAGGACAGGATGCCTGACAGGGGGAGATATATTTTCCCTGCTCCCAGACCGGGACATATCTTCTATACTCACCCTTGGTAATAACCGGCACGGTACCCTTTTGCGTTTCCTGAAGATCTCCTATCAGACCGCCGCGGCCAAGCTCCATATCCCAGACCTGTTCCCTGAACCACGACATGGACTTTCGATCCGGCCCATCGGCCTTTTCCTGGGGATTTTTGGCTTCAAACAACCGCCACGCTTTTCGTACAGCCAACTCTTTAAACAGATCCGGCTGTTTGATTTTCTTCAAAAAATCCTTAAGACCCAGGGTCAGCCATTCCCACTCCTTATCATCAAGGTCCACTTCCTTGGCATCCTTGTCCGAATAACTTTGGGCCTCGCCACGCACAAAAACCTTTCCGCCCACCATGCCTACCAGAGGTCTGTAGCCCAGAAGCTGATCCGGATTAGCCGCGTTTACGCCACAGACAACAGCAATGCCGCCTGCCATGAATTCGCCGAAGTAATCCCCTGCCGCCCCCAGCACCCACAACTCGGGTGGTTCAAATCTGGGGTTACGCTTGGTCATGGTCATGCCACGGGCGCCAATACAGCCGCCCACAAAGACCTTGCCCTGGGCTGCACCGTTCATGGCTCCGTTGGAGGCCGATCCATGCACAATGATTTCAGCACCGGCATTGAGCCAGCCAATATCATCCGAGGCCGGACCCATGATCTCTATTCTGGTATAGGGTGTGCCCAGGGAACCTGTGCGCTGGCCCGAGTGACCAATGATACGGATCTCCATCGTGTCGGGGGCTGACTCCCAGAGTCGTCCGCCAATGCCGTGCTGACCAAAAGCCTGGATTTCAAGCTTTCTGTTGCCCTTTTTGGCGTGCTGTTGAATAATCTCTTCAAGCACCCGCGAGGAGATCCGTTTTTCGTCTCGTTTACCTGCTACAAAAATATAGTCGCTTCTTTTCATATCCCGTCCTCCTTTACACCACGTACTTTATACTGAGGCGGTCAGCAATGTTTTTATCATCAATTCCCAGTGCATCGGACATGCCGATGGGAAGGGAGGTGGAACGCCCCAAGGGTGCTACAATTTTTTTGAGCTGCGTGTCAAAAGAGACAAAAATATCCACCAGACGCTGGGCCACATCTTCGGGATCAAGGCGACGGTATAGCCTTGGATCCTGGGAGGTGATACCCTTGGGACAGATGCCCAGGTTGCATACGTTGCACCGGTCTTCTTCCGTGCCTACACAGCCGGCTGCGGCCTGCATCACATACTTTCCGATCTGGACCCCGGATGCCCCGAGCATAATCAGGGCAGCTGCATTGGCGGCAATATTGCCGTTTTTACCAATACCACCGCCGGCAAAGATGGGGACCTCATTCTGTTTGCCGATGGATATCAGATTCAGGTAGTTGTCCCGGACACTGCTGGCGATGGGGTGTCCCATATGGTCCATGGAAACGGCGTATGCAGCACCGGTGCCGCCATCTTCGCCATCAATGGCAAGCCCTGCCGCATATTCGTTACGCGTCAGGTTGTTCATAACCGCAAGGGAGGTGGATGAGGCGGAAATTTTTGGATATACCGGAACCCTGAACCCCCATGCCATGGACATGGACAGAATCATCTTGGCCACGGACTCTTCAATGGAGTACTGGGTCTGATGGGTCGGAGGACTGGGCAGACTGACACCCTGGGGTACGCCCCGGATAGCGGCAATCAACTTATTGACTTTATGCCACATCAAAAGGCCGCCGTCACCGGGTTTTGCACCCTGACCGTATTTGATCTCAATGGCGCAGGGGTCTTCCTTCATATGCGGGATGGCGTGAATGATCTCATCCCAACCAAAATAGCCCGAAGCAATCTGCAGGATGACATATTTAAGAAAACGGGAGCGCAGTAACCGCGGCGGACAACCCCCTTCACCGGTACAGATGCGAACGGGCATGCCCATCTCTTCGTTCAGATAGGCAACCCCCATCTGCAAACCTTCCCACATGGTCGGGGACAATGCGCCAAAAGACATGCCGCCGATGATCAAAGGATAAATCTCCCTGACCGGTGGAATCCAGCCCTTTTCCCGAAATTGTTTCATATTTTCCCTGGGGGGGAGTACCCGTCCTAACAGGGTGCGCATCTCAAATTCATGGCGCCCGGCATCCAGGGCCGGGTCTGTAAGCATGGAAATTCTGGTGAACTTGATTCTGTCGAGTATCGACCCCGAATCGTTGCGCCGGCCGCCTCTGCGCCGGGGAACACCATGCTGGTCAATATGAAATTTCATCCTGTCCAGGCCCGGATTTTTCTTGGGCCGGATGGCCTCATTGGGACAGACCAAAGTACACATGGCGCAGCCGATGCAGGCATTTTCAACCCGGGTGTCCTGCCGGATACCGTAAAAAGTATCATAGGCATTACTTTGCTCGGCATTTTTGCCCACAGACGTCTTTATAATCCGTTTCTGAAACGGATGAAGGGAGATGGCATTGACCGGACACACAGCCGTACACTGACCACACAGGGTACACCGGTCATTATTATATTCAATCTGCCAGGGCAGATCGTTCAGACTTAAAGAGGAAGGTTCAAGGGTTCTGTTTGACGACATATATTTACCTCCTGCCGCTCAGGGCTTACAATAACTGTATCAAGGTGCATGGGTTGAATATCCATGGTTTTGTCTCTGTCAGGTATAACGGCGTCCAGTCCGCAGATCTCGGATGAAAAGGCAAACATACCCGGCTTGCCTCCCACCACGCCGGGCCGCAGTTTCTTGCGGTCCTGAACCATAAACATGGAGTGATCCGGCAGGGTGCCGATGACCATATTGGGGCCGTCGATAATTAAGGGGCGGCAGGTTTTTTTCAAATGATGCAGAAATTCGAAATTGGGATGCATCTCAAGGGCATCACGCTGGAGCGGCGTGATCACATGTTTATACCCGTCAATGCCTAAGCCCAGCTCTTCCATGGCAAAGTGAAGGATATGGGCAAACACCTCGGAATCGGACTGATAGCCCGTATAGCCAGGGACGTCCCGTGAGGAGAGAAAATCCTTGATGGGGATAAACGCCGTGTTTTCACCATTGGTCATGGTGCAGTACCCCTTGATAAAAAACGGATGGCAGGCGTAAAGATTAATGGCGTAGTTGGTGTTCTGCCGCCCCTGGGCCATGATAATCCTTGCTTGAAGCTCTTTTCTGTCAAGACCCAGGTATTCGGCCAGTTTCATGGGATCTCCGATCTCTTTGATCATGATGGTGTCCGGCCAAAAGGAAAACACGATCATGTCATTTTTCTCTTCACCCATCTCCCGAATCTTAAGCCGTACCGCCAGAAGTTTTACGGCCAATTCTTCCTGGGTCAATGCATCCCAGCCTTCGGGAAGTTCATAGGCCCTGATCAGATAGACATGTCGTCTGGGAATACCTTCCACCCGGGTTTTCGGTGGTTTCAAAGAGACTTTATGCTTGGTCATGAAACCAAGATCCATCATGAAAAGGTCCAGACGGCGGATGCCTTCTTCAGTAAAGATCCCCGAAAGAATCGGCGCATCTTTCATCTCTTCAAAGGTGCCACCAAGGTCCTGGAGCAAAAGCCCCACGCCGGAGCCATCGTGCCCTTCCTTCATCACTTCAAGGGCTTTGATGGCCAGCATGGGCGACTGAGGTTCCTTGCTGGTGATTGCAAACAGACGACACATATTTTTAACTCCTTATGGTCTTTATCTTTAAGCAGCCAAAAGACTGCGGGTCAAAATTTCGAAACTAGAAGATTAAAGGCACTTATTACGACTGTCAATCTTTATTTTCCCAACAAAAATGTTTGTGGACAGGGGGCGCCATAGAGGAATACGGACGACATTGAATAAATATTTAAAAAATTAGATTTTACCCATAGAAACACACCTATCTTCCATTAAATACAAATATGAAAAAATCTCACTATTTACAAAATACAAATATGAAACAATATTATTGTCATCTATTTTTTACACACAATTAGAAATAGTGAAAGTTACCTAATTTTTAATTTTAGAGGGAATTGAAAATCCGGCACGTTTATAAATTGAATCTATTTTGTGAAGGTCCTGCTCCAGGCTCTCACCAGGATGTATTTTGCCCAGCCATCTGGTTCTTTTCATCTGGTTGTCCAAATACCAGCAGATAATAGGAACATTGGCACCTTTGGCAACATACCAGAATCCGGTCTTGATTGTGGAGACCGACTTGCGGGTACCTTCGGGCACCATTGCCACCACCAGGTCCTCATTTTTTTCATATTTCTTAATCACGCCGTCCACAAATCCGTAGGACTTGTCTCGCTTTACCGGAATGCCCCCAAGACTTTTTAAAAAAATTGACATAGGAAAAAAGAACCACTTGGATTTGATCAGCAGTTTTGCATTAATCCCGGCAATTTTGATATAGGTCAGTGCACGGACCGTGTCCATGTTGGTTGTATGGGGAAAACCAATGACCACACATCTGGGTTCCCAATAGGCAGGCAACGGATCGTAAGTCCAGCCCATACTTGCATAAATAAATTTGCCAAGGGCACTGAACAAAAAGGGGAAAGGATTAATATTCATCGTACCCCTTCCTTCTTTTATTTTCCACCCTTTGAATTTCTTCCCCAGGAAAATCAATTTTCATATTCCGTCCGCTTTTTACTGTTTCATCAGACCTGTGTTATCGACCCGACGTCTGCTCAATTTGTTTCATCTGCGGTCTTTATTAAGGCAACGTTAGATAATGTTTTTTGTGAAGAATCACAATACCGAAAAATTGTGCCAAGCTATAAAGATACAACAGATCAGGATGTTTTCGTTTGCATTAAATTGACATCCGTGCCTGTTTTGACTAAAACCAGATATTATCTTAGATAAACACAAATTGACAAACACAATACAACTTAATTGAAACTTTCATATAAAACAAAATAAGGAATTTACCCGTGATCACAGCCAATGAGAATTACAACAAACTGAATGCATCATATTTATTTGCAGATATAGCCAAACGGGTTCAACTATACCAGGAGAGCAATCCCGACAAAGAGGTGATTCGCCTTGGCATTGGTGATGTTACCCTGCCGCTGCCCCCTGCTGTTATTCAAGCCTTTAAAAGAGCTGTGGATGAAATGTCCCAAGACGCGACATTCAGAGGGTATGGGCCGGAGCAGGGATATCTTTTTTTGAGACAGGCCATTGCAGCCGTTGATTTCCAGTCCAGGGGTGCAGATATCGATGCCGATGAAATTTTTGTGTCCGACGGGGCCAAATGCGATACAGGCAATTTCCAGGAATTGTTCTCCAATAATATTACCATTGCCATTCCGGATCCGGTGTATCCGGTGTATCTGGATACCAATGTCATGGCCGGCAGAACAGGTGGGTTCAAGGAGGGACGGTATCAGGGCATTGTTTATATGGATTGCCTGAAAGAAAAGGGGTTTATGCCCGATCTGCCCGACGCCCCCGTGGATTTAATCTATCTTTGTTTTCCCAACAACCCCACAGGCGCCACTGCCACCCGGGATCAACTTGCCGCCTGGGTGGATTATGCCCGGGAAAACAAAGCCCTTATCCTGTTTGATGCCGCCTATGAAGCCTTTATCCGGGATGAGAATCTTCCCAGAAGCATTTATGAAATCCCCGGAGCCAAAGAGGTTGCCGTGGAATTCAGAAGCTTGTCTAAGACAGCCGGTTTTACAGGAACCCGATGCGGGTTTACGGTGGTGCCCAAAGCCTGCATGATCTATACGGCCAACGGCGCCAAGGTCTCTTTACACGACATGTGGAACCGTCGGCAGTCCACCAAGTTCAACGGCGTCTCCTATCCCGTGCAGAAGGCAGCCGAAGCCGTTTACAGCCAGGAAGGGCAAGCCCAGATTAAGGCAAACATTGATTATTATCTGGCCAATGCCCGGGTGGTCCGCCAGACCATGACAGAGCTTGGGTTTGACCATGTAGGCGGCGAAAATGCCCCATACATCTGGATTGACGGCAATGGCCGGGATTCCTGGGAATTCTTTGATCTCCTGCTGGACAAGGCGGGCGTGGTCTGCACTCCGGGCCAGGGCTTTGGCCGGTGTGGCACCCAGTACATAAGAATTTCTGCATTTAACAGCCCTGAAAATGTAGCCAAGGCCATGGCCCGTGTAAAAGACGTTTTAAAATGACCGGT
>AMWB02075080.1_pt1 | contig 11884 bp, 9 predicted proteins | sample 200311 | NCBI WGS metagenome assembly AMWB02 (sample SAMN02737377, study PRJNA173069) | bioreactor metagenome | biome: anode biofilm in microbial fuel cells | place: USA: California | collected 2010-12-16 | reverse complement strand
TCCGGGCCCGTTTTTCGTCAGCCACTCCCGTGATCACGGCCCAGGTCTGGCAGTTAAGGAAGATCTTCCCGGTCTCGCATTTTTTGCTGCCGAGGGGCCTGCCGTCGTCGCGCGTAGCGCCTAAATACCACTCCCCATCCCATCCGTGTTCGTTGAGGGATTTTTTCATGGCTTCCGCGCGTTTCAGGTATTCGGCTGCTTTTGTTTTGTCCCCACGCTTTTCCATGATGGGAGCAATGCGGTTCAAGATCCCGTAGAAGAAATGTCCGAGCCAGATTGATTCACCCTTCCATTTAATGCCGACGTGGCTCAGGCCGTCATTCCAGTCGCATTCGCCGATAAGCGGTAGGCCTCGCGGGGAGAATCTTGTAAAGACTTTATCGATCGACCGGAGCAGATGGTCGTAAAGCGTGCCTGCGCTGACTTCGTGGGTTTTTGGATCAGGCAGGAATTTTACGTTCATATCGAGAATTGCGTTGTCGGCTGTTTCATCAAGATAGTTCAGCGTGATGAAATCAAGCCATAGCAAGTCGTCGGAGCAATGGGTGATCGCCCCGACATTAGTGCCGTGATGCCACCAATGATAAACCGTTCCGTCGGGGAATTGTTGTTCGGCATGCATAAGAATCTGTTTTTTTGCGAGTTCGGGCCGCGTCGCGAAAAAGATCTGACAGTCTTGAAGCTGGTCCCGGAACCCGTACCCGCCGCTTGATTGATAATAGGCGCATTTGCCCCAGATGCGCGCCGAAATGGCCTGGTATTTCATCCAGATATTTGTCATGAAATTCAAAGCTTCGTCGGGGGTCTCGACCTCGGAGGCATGAATAAAAGAATCCCAAAGGGCCTTGGCCCTGTGGAGCTCCTGTTCGGCGGCCCTGGGGTTTGAATATTTTTGAATGATGCGCTCGGCCTCCTCGCGATTGCGCGTAGAGCCTAATGTAAAAACGACGGTCTTTGTTTCTTTAGGGCCCAATTCAACGTCCACTTGAAGGCTCGCCGCCGCATCCCCCCATTTCCCTTCTGAGTCGCGGCATTTCCCCTCCACGACCGCTGCCGGAGCATGGATCTCGCCGTAACGGCCGAGAAAAGATTCTTTGTCTCCATCATAGGCGACAGGTTTCGGACTCGCGGCATGAAATCCCTGAAGGGGTTTTTCGGTCATACCCGTCGAGATGAATCCCGGGACAAGAGGAGCGCGTTTGATGCCGTGAATGCATCCATTCTTTTTGTCGATCCAGGTTTCGATGAAGGTTTTGTGGAACTCCCGGTGCGTGTCGGACCAGTTCCCGAGGCACCAGTCAAAATACGTGAAAAGACTGAGGCGGCGTTTTTTTCCGGATTCGTTCGTAAGAACGACCTTCCAAACCTCAACGGGGTCTTCCACGTCCACGAAGATCGTTTTTTCCAGCCGGATCCCGTGAAGCTTGCTTGTCAAGATCGAGTACCCTTGCCCGTGGCGCACTTCGAAAAAATCGTACTTCGGCATGCACGGCTTCCAGGTCCCGGACCAATAATCCCCGTTATCCCGGTCTCGGACATAAATATATTTTCCCCAGTTGTCGCGGATCAGGTCTTGGTCCCAGCGGGTAATGCGCGAAAGGTTCGAGTTGTCGCGCCATGAGAAACCCGACCCCGCCTGCGTTTCGATCGTTCCGTAATCCCCGTTCGAGATCACGTTCACCCACGGCCGCGGCGTATCGGGCCGCGTGATGACATATTCGCGTCCGTCGGCCGTGAAGTAGCCGTATTTTGAGGGAAATTTTTTCTCAATAAAGCTTTCTTTCTCTTGGGACTTGGTCAACATTTTTCTTTTTGCTTTTACTTTTTTAGGCATAAAGACAGATGCTCCTGTTTTGTTCTTTTTTAAAATGCTCTCGCCTACTCGGGCGACTGCAGCTCGGCGTTAACCTCGGGGACTAGTTCTTTTGCGGCTTCTACGGCTGTTTTTTTACCGCTAAAAATAAGGTCCAGTTTCGGGCGGATGTATTTTTCTTCTATTTCACGCCATTTTGGATGGAAGGGACTGAAAACTGCATACTGGACCGCTTCATTGAGCATTTTTTTATTTTTCGGAACGGAAGCGTCTTCGGCAAATGCGTCACTTTTAGCGACAGAGATGCGCGCCGGCTGGGCCAGGCCTTTTCTGGCGAACTGCGCCTGCCCCTCGGGCCCGGTTAGGGCCTTGATCACTTCCCACGCTTCCTTTTTGTATTTGGAGGATCTGAGGATCGCGTAACCGGTGCCTCCGGTCCCGAAAGCCCGGACTCCTTTGTCGTTTTTGGGGAACATGGCCACATCCCATTCAAAATTGTAGTTGCGGAACTGCGGGGTTTCCCAAATGCCTGAGAGGAACATCGCGATGCGCCCGTTGGCGAACATGCGGTCCGCGCCCATCCCAAAATTGGTGAAAGCGGATGGGGTTGGCATTGTTTCATAAAGATTGCTTAGATCCGAATAGAACTGTATCCCCATCACGGAGCGATCATCGCCGAGCAGGGTTTTTGTGGGGTTCTTGACGTTGTCAACAAGCCCGCCGCCGTTCCCGTAAACAAAATCCTGCCACGCCCATGTATAAAAACCGTACTGCGTAACGCGTCCGGCGCTATCTTTTTTGGTAAGTTCTCGGGAGATCCGGAGCATATCGCTCCAAGTCCAGTCATCGGTGGGGTAAGGAATGCCGGCCGCATCAAAAACTTTTTTATTGTAGAACACGCACGCAAAAGGAGCGATATCGCGCGGCACGGCCAAAAATTTTCCGTTGTAAGTGAAGCGATCGATGATCTGCGGGAAAAAGTCGTTTTTATCAAAACCTTGCGGGTCGGCGATGGCATAGGGCGTCAGATCCTCCAAAACGCCTTTGACCGCAAAGGTGACGAAGTAGTCGACTTCCGTGGCGATAATGTCCGGCGCTGCGCCGCCCGCGATACGCGTAAGGACCTTGCTGATGTACCCGGTATACGGCGTATGTTCAAAAATTATTTTGATCTCGGGGTGCTGTTTCTGCCAAGGCGCAAGGGCCTCGGTAATAATGTTGATTTCTTCCGGCGTTCCCCAAAAACTGACTTTTATTTCGGTAACGCCTTTGCTCCCCGTCTCGACCGGCGAACCACAACCGACCAAAACAAAGATTGTTAAAAGAATGGAAAAACTTTTCGCCAAAAAATCTTTCGGCATACGGGAACCCTTTCGTTTGAAAGGCCTTTATCGGTTTTGCGAGGAATTGTTTCTAAAATGATAAGAGCAGAATACAAAAGCGATAAAGTGGGTGGATTATAACATGACGGGTGGGACCTCTGTAAAGACTCTTTTGTCTTTTACATGTTGTAAAAATAAGCGCTCCGGAGCTACCCTCTCGGCAAGCCCATTTTCTGAAGAACACGGTCAAGGTCGTCGAGTGAAAAATACTGGATCTCGATACGCCCTTCCTTTTGGTTCTTGCGCGGGTAAAGTTTCGCCTGGGTCCCAAGGAAATGTGTGAGGCGTGTTTCAAGGTCGATTATTTCAGCGCTAAGGTGCCGGGCGGTCTTGGCTTTGCGTTTATGCGCGTTGCTGCGATTTACGATCGCTTCGACTTGGCGGACCGATAGGTTCTCCTCGACGATGCGTTTGGCCATATGCCTCTGATGTTCCGGCGTTAAAAGCCCAAGGATAGCACGAGCGTGCCCGGCCGAAAGCATTCCTTCTATCAAATATTGTTTCACTTCCTGTGGCAGACGCAAGAGCCGCAGCGTATTTGTGACCGTCGCACGGTTCTTTCCCACTCTTTTCGCGACCTCCTCCTGGGAAATGGCCCGCTCCTCCGCCAGGCGTTGATAGGCCTCCGCTTCTTCGATGGGATTCAAGTCCTCGCGCTGGATATTTTCAATCAACGCCCACTCCAGAAAATCCTCGTTCGCGACATCCTTGATAATCGCGGGCACCTCATTAAGGCCGCAAAGCGTGGCCGCGCGGAATCGTCTTTCACCACACACCAGCTCGTATTTTCCGTCTTTTCTTTGTTTTACGATGATCGGTTGCAGCACTCCTTTTTCGCGGATGGAATCGGCCAGCTCCTCGATGGTTTCTGTGTTGAAAGTTTTTCGCGGCTGGTTCGCGTTCGACGCGATCCTGGATACCGGTATCAATTGAAACGCCGCGTTGCTTGAAGAAAAAGTCGTTTTTTGTACGGCGCTTTCGGGTTCGATCGTGATGGTAGCTGTCGCGTCCGGAGCTTCTTGGACCGCGGCGGTCATTTGATCTTTGTAGCTGTCAGGGATCAGTGCGCTTAATCCTTTGCCGAGGGCTTTTTTCATTTTACTGTCTCCTTAATTGGGATCGGTTTTTAAATTTTATGAGTTCGTTTGAGCTGATTGTGTTTGTTCAGCCGCCGGTGCGGGCTCGGAGGTTTGTGTTGATAAGTTGTCGTTGGTGGTTTCCGGCACGCGATTGATCTGGGAGATTTTTTCGCGGTCTTCGGCAGAGCCAAAGCGCATCAAAAATTCTTTCCCGAGTTCCACGTAAGCTTGCGCCCCGCGGTTGTGTGGATCATAAATGACCGCGGGTTTCCCGAAACTTGGAGCTTCCGAAAGTTTCACGGATCTTGGTATCACGGTCCGGAAAGCTTTTTCTTTAAAATAATTTCGGACTTCTTCGATCACTTGCTGTGTCAAGTTTGTCCGGAAATCTGCCATCGTCAAAATCACGCCTCCGAGTTCCAGGTCTGCGCTTAAATTCTTTTTAACGAGTTGATAGGTGTTGAGCAGCTGCCCAAGGCCTTCCAGAGCGTAATATTCGCATTGGAGTGGTATTACGACATAACCGCTTGAAGTTAAAGCGTTTATGCTGATAAGCCCTAACGACGGAGGACAGTCCAGAAATATGTAATCGTAGTCGCTAGATATCTTTTTCAGTTGTTCGCGAAGAATGAATTCCCTTTTCTCCTGGTTGATCAAATGCATTTCTGCTCCGGCTAAATGCGCGTTCGAAGGAATGACCCATAGGTTCTCTATAGAGGTTTTCTTAGTAATTGTGTTTGGTTCAGAGTTATCCACAAGAAGTTGATAAGCTGTGGATTCGTTTTCGTTCTTCTCTATTCCAAGTCCGCTTGTAGCATTACCTTGCGAATCGAGGTCTATTAGTAAAACTTTCTTTCCGAGGTTGGCTAAAACTGTAGCGATGTTTATGACGGAGGTCGTTTTCCCAACGCCCCCTTTTTGATTAAAAAACGAGAATATTTTTCCCATAGATCCTCCGAATGTTTCACGTGAAACGTTCTGATTAGACTCAAATAAAAATGCTTATTTTTGTATGATATTATATCGTCAAATCTTTCGGATATTTTACTTATTTTTTTGGCTATATCAAACTAATTTTAGAGGTCGTTGAGTTCGCGCCGACGCTCAGCTGTGATTTGAATGATATGTTTTTGGTGTTCGCCGGCGAATGGAAAATGGGTTGCTTGTTTTTTGGTCACAAAACCTAGCTCCATGAAATTTTTTACTTGGCGAAAATGGTCTTAATGTTTCACGTGAAACAATTAATGTATATAAAAACGCCGTATCTTTAGTAATTACGTTACAATAGGAGTGAGTTTGGACAACTAAAAACGGGTAACTCGTTTGCATTTTGTCATGTGCGGCTTGGAAGCTCTCTGCGGAAAACTAAAAATGGAACTTCTAGGACGTCGAGGATTCCTTGGCTTTCTTTTCAATAAAAACTGCCAGGAGAGAAAGGTCGCAGGATGAGACGCCGGGGATCCTGGCAGCATGGCCGATCGATTCCGGTTGGATCTTTTTGAGCTTTTCTTTTGCTTCGCGACCGATCCCAGGGACTTCGTCGTAATTCAGATCGCCCGGAATCTTTCTTTTTTCGAGCTTCGAAAATTTTTTAACTTCACTTCGTTGTTGGGCGATATAGCCTTCATATTTTATTTCCGTTTCTACGCGATGAATTTCATCGTCGGATATATTACAAAAGTGTAACTCGTTTAAAATCAATGATTTATAAGTTATTTCTGGACGCTTCAAATACTGATAAAGCGTGTCTCCTCGGAATTTTTTCATTTTCAATTCTTGGATGTCGCGCCGGACTTTGTCCATGCGTTCGTTGAATTCTGAGAAAGTTTTTTCGTCGATAAGATCGAACTGATGCCCGTAGAACATAAGCCGTTCGTCCGCATTGTCCTGGCGTAGCAGTAAACGAAATTCCGCGCGGGATGTGAACATCCGGTAGGGCTCGTTCGTCCCGCAGGTCACAAGGTCGTCGATCAGTACGGCAATATAGGCCTCGGTCCGGTCTAAGATAAACTCGCTTTCACCGCAAAGCCGGCGAACAACGTTAAGCCCCGCCATGAGCCCTTGTGCCGCGGCTTCTTCGTACCCAGAGGTGCAGTTGATCTGGCCCGCAAAGAAAAGATTCCGTATTTTTTTGGTCTCAAGCGAATGTTTCAGCTGGGTCGGCGGCGCGGCGTCGTATTCGATCGCATAACCGAATTTCAGGATCTCAGCGTTCTCAAGCCCGCGAATCTCGTGCAACGCTGCCTCCTGAACGTCCTTGGGAAGCGATGTCGGAAAACCGTTCATATAGATCTCCTCTGTATCGCGGCCTTCGGGTTCAAGGTAGATCTGATGACTTTTCTTATCGGGGAACTTCACGACCTTGTCTTCGACTGAAGGACAGTACCGCGGCCCGACGCCTACGATCCTTCCGGCGTAAAGAGGAGAACGGCTTAAATTTTTACGGATGATTTCATGGGCTTTTTCGTTTGTGTGCGTCAAGTAGCAGGGAAGTTGCTCGACTTTGAAATGCTTCGTCCGGTAAGAAAAAGGGCTTGGGGGGTCGTCTCCTTTTTGTTCTTCCAGGGCCTCCCAACGAATGCTTTTTTGATGGAGGCGCGGAGGCGTTCCTGTTTTGAACCTAACTAACTCTATTCCGTTGCTGCGAAGCGAGTCCGAAAGCCCTATGGCGGGAGGTTCATCGCGTCGCCCGCCCGGAAAATGTTCTTCGCCCACGTGGATCAAACCCTGAAGAAATGTGCCGGTGGTCAGGATCACGTGTTCGCTAAAAAAAGTTTCTCCGTCCTTTGTACGAACGCCGTAACAAGCGCCGTCTTTGACGAGAATTTCCACGGCTTGTCCCTGCCGCAGCGTAATATTTTTTTCGGATTCGAGCGCGCGCTTCATGTAGCGCTCATATTGTTTTTTGTCCGCCTGCGCCCGTGGCGCCCATACAGCCGGGCCTTTGGATTTGTTGAGCATGCGAAATTGAATGCCGGTAGCGTCCGTCGCAAGCCCCATTTCACCGCCAAGGGCATCGATCTCGCGGACAATATGTCCTTTGGCAAGACCTCCGATCGCGGGGTTGCAGGACATGCGCGCGATGGCGTTTGCATCCATGGTGATCACAAGAGCAGGGAATCCGTTCCTTGCGATGGAGAGGGAAGCTTCGACGCCGGCGTGTCCGGCACCGACAATGATGGCGGCGTATTTGGAGGTGGAAATCATTCTGTAGTTCGGGGTGCGGAGCTCAGAGTTCGGAGCAAAAGCAAAATTTCCGGTTTTATTCTCCCAACTCCGAACTCAAGGCTCCGTGCTGAGTTATTGGTCTTCGTGGTGTAGAACGATCACGATGCGATTAATGAACGTTTGCTGGATGATCGAGAAAACGTTCTGTAAGGTCCAGTAAAGCGTTAGCCCCGAAGGCATGTTGTAGCAGATGAACCCGAAAAAAACCGGCATGATGTTCATAATGGTCTGCTGCTCCGGGCTTGACCCCGGCTGAGAGGGCATGAGTTTTTGATACCAAACCTGCGACGCGGCCATCAGGATCGGCAGGATGTTGAGCGAATTCCAGCCGAGAAAGGGAACTGTGAAAGGCAGCATGAGAAAACGGTCCGGCGCGGAAAGGTCCGTGATCCAGCCGATAAAAGGGGCTCCGTGAAGCTCGATCGCCTCGGGCAAAAGTTTGAACATCGCGATAAAGACCGGGATCTGGATCAACATCGGCAGGCAGCCCATCATGGGGTTGACCTTGTTCCGCCGGTACAGTGCCATAAGCTCTTGTTGGGATTTGGCGGGGTCTTTTTTGTGGTGCTCTTGGATCGCTTTCATTTTCGGCGCCAACACCTGCATTTTTTTCATGTTGGCGTAGCTGATGTGCGTGAGCGGCGCAAAGACCAGCTTGATAAGAAGCGTCAGGATGACAAGCGCCCATCCGAAATTATGCGTATATTGGTTCAGGAACTTCAGAATGATAAGGATCCAGGTCTTGAAAAGCCCGAAAAAACCCCGTGAAAAAACCTCTTCGAACCCGTCCCCGAAACTCTTAAGTTCTTCGTACCGTTGCGGCCCGGCATAGATCAAAAAGCTGCGTTCGCCCTCGTCTCCCGCTGAAACCGTCAAGGGGGCAAGCGTCATCTCTCCCCAAAGATCTTTTTCATCCGCCCGCGCGCTCCCTTCCAGGATCTTTCCGGTTGGTTTTACAAGCAGCGCGAAGTATTTTTTTATAAACCCGGCCCAAACAGTCTGCTCGGGAAAGAAAAATCCTTTCTTTTTGATGTGATTGAGGTCTTTTGTTTGGACCTTGTTTGTGTAGACCGCGGCGTCGTAATAGCCGTAATTTTTTTCGTACCCCTTTTCATAACTTATCCCGTAGTTCAAAATGACGGGGAAATGTTTTTCCCTCCCTGAAAGGTTCTTGATGCGGACCACAAGGTCGATCGCGGGTTTATCGCTGCGGATCGTATAGTTTTTGACCAGCCGGTATTCTCCCGGCAATTCGTAGGTGAATTCGACGGTTTCGTTCACGCCGCTTTTGCGGACCATTTTAAAAATGGTTTCGGCAAGGTCCGCCTTTTCGTGAAGAACGCTCACGCCAAAAATGCCGGACTCGCTCTCTTCTCCGGCAAAAAAATCTGTTTTGGTAAACTCTTGCCTTCCTTTTTCCCCGAGAAAAGAAAGTCCTGTGATCGTGCCGCCCAGAGTGGAAAATTCTACCCGGTAAAAAGAATTTTCGAGAAGCGCTAGGGCCGGAACGGGCGCTCTCTCCAAAGAGTCTCCCTCAGAAACCGCAAGGACGGGGGCTAGTTTTGCCGGCGCGGGAACAGATTGTGATGCCGCCGTTTGAACCGTTGCCTGCGCGGGGGGTTTTTCGTAAGCTTGAGGGTAGAACCACTTGACGAGCAGGGGATAAAAAATCAGGACCAGCATTGAAAGGACGATCGCTTTAACGGTGTTTTTATCCATATTTTTCCTTATGGAGCAGGGTCGAACCCGCCCGGATGAAAAGGGTGACATTTACAAAGCCGCCGCAGCGCGAACAGGGAGCCGGATACGACTCCTTTTTTGTTCAGAACTTCTTCTGCATAAACGGAACAGCTTGGAGTAAAACGGCAACAAGGACCTAAAAGAGGCGCGGCGCAGGCGCGGTAAAGATGAATCATAAAGATCAGGAATTGTTTCACTTTAAGACTCCCGCTTTTTTAAAAAGCCCGACAAGATCTTTTTCCATAGCATCAAAAGAGGGTTTCTTTTGCAGCGGTCGGACCTTGACCAAACATACGGCTCCCCGGATGAGCTCCCATTGATGTTTCTGGAAGATCTCCCGGACGCGGCGCTTCCAAAAGTTCCGTTTGACGGCCCGCGGATCCGTTTTCCGGGTCACCACGATCCCGATCATGGGCTTGGGTTTCGCCGTCGCTTGCCCGACCTCGCCGGCTTGACCAGCCCACAAGTAAAAAAAGCTTCCCCGAACGAAATTTCCTCTTTCGGCGAGAAGCTTGAAGGTTGTTTGCCGGCGGATCCGCTGATCCGAGCCGAGCCGTTTCTTTGGCTCCAACGTTTATACTTGGATCAGTTTTTTCCGGCCCTTTTTCCGTCGGCGCCAAAGGACTTTTCGTCCCCCGGCCGTCCGCGTACGGGCAAGAAAGCCATGCTTATTACGACGTTTTCTTTTGGAAGGCTGGTAAGTTCTTTTCATGGTCCTAATTCCTATTTAATTTCCGCTCTGCGGAAATTAGGGCAATCCCAACTACCGTTTTGGTAAAAAAAATTTAAAGTTGGGATGAGGCGAGGATTATAGTGAAGATCGTTTGGAATATCCAGTTTTTTGTTGTCGCATCGCAAAAAAACCGGCAGTTCTCCCTTTTTTCCACTGCTCCTACCGGAAAAATTTTATCCCGAAAGACACTAGACAAAAAAATTTTTTGTTGTAGACTGTGCGTGCCTGAATGGCGCGTTCGTCCTGAATCTCTAGGACGGACTTTTATTTTGCTGTTTTTTTGCTTGTGGATAACATGTTTATAAGCTTTTTATTGCTTTTCCACAAATGTATTTGTTTAGAATACGATATTAAAAATAATCAAATTTTTCTTATTAATAAGCTGTTGATAACTATATAAGAGCTCCTTTATGGATCTTCCTTCGCCGCCGTCCGAAGAAACGTTGCCGAATCTTTGGAAAAAGATCTGCTCCATTCTTTCCAAGGAACTAAGCGAGCGCTCGTTTAAAACATGGTTCGCGCCAGTCTCTCTTTTGGGGATTTCTCCGGATCTCTTGACCTTGAGTGTTCCCGACCAGTATTACGGAAAGTGGCTTGAGGATCATTATCAAAACCTTATTCTTTCCTCCGCCGAAGAGATCGTGGGACATCCTTTGAAAGTGGCTTATCAAGTGGCAGAACCGCCCAAAGCATCCCCATTACTTCCACCCTCGCCCTCCAATAAGGAAAAAGATGACCTTCTTGCGGGTTTAAACCAAAGATACACCTTCGATGATTTTGTGATCGGCCCGGGGAATCGTTTCGCCCATGCGGCCTCATTGGCCGTCAGTGAATCCCCAGCAAAACAATACAACCCTCTTTTTATTTATGGCCCTACCGGCCTTGGGAAAACTCACCTTTTGCAATCTATCGCTCATGAGATGAAAAGGCGCTTCCCGAATTTTAAAATCCTTTATATCTCCAGTGAAAAATTCACAAATCAGTTGATCACCGCGATCCAGACAAAATCCACGCCTCAATTCAGGGCGAAATACCGCTCCCTTGATCTTCTTTTGATCGACGATGTTCATTTTATCGCCGAGAAAGATTCCACCCAGGAGGAATTTTTCAATACTTTCAACGCGCTCTACGACGCTCACAAGCAGATTGTGGTCACAAGCGACCGCCCCCCAAGAGAGATCCCGGGGCTGGAAGAACGCCTTGTTTCCCGTTTTGGGTGGGGGCTTGTGACCGACATCCAGCCTCCGGACTTTGAGACCCGCGTTGCGATTTTGAAGAAAAAAATGGAGCGGGAAACTGTTGTGGTGCCTGATGATGTGGCTTATTTTATCGCGGATAAGATCCGATCGAATATTCGGGAGCTTGAAGGAGCTTTGATCCGGGTGGTGGCGTATTGTACTCTTACAAATTCAAAAATTGATATCCTCCTAGCTCAAGAAATCTTGAAAGACGCCTTTAAGGAAGAAGCTCAGAAGTTCACCATAGAGGGCATTCAAAAAGTAGTGGCGGATTATTTTAATATAAAAGTTTCTGATCTTCGCGCTAAAAAAAGAACGGTTTCCATCGTCCGCCCCAGACAGATCGCGATGTATCTTGTAAGGGAGCTAACTGGGCATTCTTTACCTGAAATTGGTGAATTTTTTGGGGGGAAAGACCACACTACCGTTCTTCATTCCTACAATAAAATAGCGGGGGAGAGGGATAAGGATGTGGGAGTTCGGAGTTTGTTGGATAAGCTTATTGGGTTGTTGAAAAAATAGCCTTCTTATCCACAAAAAAACTTTTTTATATCTCGTTCTTTTTACTTGGGTTGTGTAGGATATCCACAAAACCACAGGGATTATTACTAAGGTTACTATTTTTTAAATATAGAATAATAAAAGCATAAGGAGTGTGTGATGGAAATTAA
>AMWB02044290.1_pt1 | contig 11884 bp, 13 predicted proteins | sample 200311 | NCBI WGS metagenome assembly AMWB02 (sample SAMN02737377, study PRJNA173069) | bioreactor metagenome | biome: anode biofilm in microbial fuel cells | place: USA: California | collected 2010-12-16 | reverse complement strand
AACCTGTGCTGGCTGTCAACCATGTTGCAGAATGAGAAAACCGCCTCTGTTGAGTGTCTTGCATCGATCGCAGAGTACGCTATCGGAATCTCAACACCGTCCTCACGAATGTATTTCATGTCGACAATGAATTTTCGGTAATCCTTCCAGCAGTTTGAGGAAACCATGGTGGTGTTCGTTCCGGCGTTGCAGGGGAAGATGTAATGCTCGATGCTCATGCTCTTTCCGTTCCTGCACCATCCGACTACTTCTGCCTCAAGGCGGTTGTCCTGCACGTCTGCACCACTGGTGAGAAACAGCACATCCTTGGGGAAATGTCCTGCCGTAGAATACCTGTTGTACGCATATTTCTTGTTCTGCGACCACAGCATCATCTTTTGCTCGTCTGGTCGTGCGGTGGCAGGTTCATAGGGAAGGGCAAGCACGTTGTTGTAGAAGGAGGTCATTTCCGTATAGTCTCCGTTCTGCTCCTTGGTCAACGCCTTCAGGTATGTGCTTATCATGGTGGTCCACGACAGGTTGAATGAATAATACGCAGGTATCCAGAATCCCCTCCATGTCGGGTCGATATTCTTTGTGTTCGTGGGTATGGGAATCGCATTGAGCACCAACTCCTCACGCTGGTACTCATAAATCTTGCCTTGGCATTGCTGGCACTCGTACCACACCTCGGTGCAAATCTCTCCATCACGCTTGTATTTGAACTGTTTCCATTTCAGCTCTATGCGCTCGTGGCAGTGCGGACACTCCACAAAAAAGTGCTCCTCTGTCGTATCTGCGAGCAAGGACAATATCGGGCTGTTTGTATTGGTCGGTGTTGATGCGAATACACGCTTTTCCCTTCCGCTGTAGTTTTTCGTTCTCTGCTCCAAAAGGCTGAAACCACTTCCCTGACCATCTATGTCTGGAGGCCATTCATCATATTCGTCGCCGCCTACGAATTGGGCCGGGGTGGATTTCATGGAAGCAGACGATTCCCCGCTCGCACGATTGAGAAACCCGCCAACGTATTCAATCTTGTCCACCGTCATGCCGTTCGAGCCTTTCAATGTCGATGATATGCACTTGTTGATGGATGGGTTTCCCTTGATGAGATTGATTGTCCTCTTGAAAAAGTCCTTGCCTGTCCTGTCGTTGGGAAAGCCGAAAATCATGGGTGCGGGGCAATGTTCGATGTAATACATGAACGCCATCTGGATCGTGGTGGTCTTTCCCATCTGCGTACCCATGACGATGATTACCACACGTGCGGTCGAGCTTGGCGACAACGCCTCAAGGATTGGCTTGACATAGGGTGTTTTACTTACGTCGTATGCACCGGGAATTGGATTGGGAGGAGGAAGCATGACATGTCCGTCTGCATACTCTGCAACCGTGAGAAGCGGAGGCGGCTGCATCATCTTTGCAAAGTCGTCGTAAAGCTGAACCTGCTTGTCATTCATGTCAACAGGCACATCTTTCTCTGCTTTCGCATTATTTGTCGGTGATTGCCTTGAGGTGGTCTTGTTTCTCATTGCGTTTCAGGCTCTCCAGAATACCGTTCGTTTCCTTGGTTATCAAGGTGATGAGCTTTGTTTCAAGCGGAAGGAATTTTGATGCGTCAACATCAATGCCCTGCTCCCTGAGCCATTCTTGGAACAGGCCAAGAATCGGTTTTGCAAGTCTCACAGGCCAAGCGAGGATTGCTGACTTCAGATTACCAAGAATTGCTCCGAACGCTGAAAGAATATCGTTTCGTGCAAACAGCTCTCCTGCTCTTTGGAGTGCCTGCATTTCTCTCAGGCTTGCCTTTGCTTCGGCTTCCTTGAGAACAGCCGCCTGAAGCCTGTCCTGCTTCGACATCTTGCCTTTCGGCATTTTCACAGGCTCGTCGTCGTTTTCGGTTATATCCGGCACATCCTCAACATCTTGCAAATCATCGAGGTCGTCCAGGTCCGCCTTGTTGTTTGCTATTCCTCCACGACCCTTGAGGCTGTCACGCCTATTGTTTTCCCAGTCAACCTTGGCACTTTCCCAATGGATCATTCCCTTTGCTGTGTCTTTTATGCGCCCGGTTGCGATGGCTCTGGTGACTTGCGACTTGTTCACCCCCATGATGGCGGCGAACTCTGCCTTGGTGACGAATTTTCTTTGCGGCATCACTCCTCCGAGCCTGAGAACACTTCCTCGATGCATAAGATGTGACCATACACCGATTCGAGCATGAGTTCACCGTTGTGGTCCTTTCCTTCCACGATATGGATTTCTGCAAGCTGGTTCTTGTCAACCTTGCAACCAATCGAATACAAGTGCGCCAAAAGCTCTTTCTGGCCCTTGAACACTTGTTGCGTTCCCATCGTCAAATCCTGCACAAGATATGAAATTGCCACTATAGCACCCTCCGTTTTCTCCAATATACACCACATGTAGTGTATGGTGCAATGTATAAATTGTTTCAACACTAGCAATAGGGCGAAAGCAAACAAAGTCGTTGATTCATAAGCCTTTGTCGGTACAAGATTTGACTATGAGTACATTGGCTGATTTACAGGCTGAACTTGTGATTGTCGAGCGCAAGCTCGTGATGTTTCGGGAAGCGGAGGACGCAGTTCTTAGAGGCGGTCAGCAGTTCACCGTCGAGGACGGAGACATGCGCCGCACCGTAACACGTGCCGATGCAAAGTGGCTTTCCGAGCAAATCAGATACTTCGAGTCAAGAAAAGAGAAACTCAACTATGACATTCTCAACAACGGAAATACCGGCAGGTCCGGCATCTATGTGAGGCTCATGTGATGGAAGCATTTGACAAGGCACCAGTCAAAAAAGCCGAGAACATCTATACCCGTTCCGACGATACCAAAAAGACCGGCAACTACCGGGCTTCCTATCCGCTTGATCCTGACAAGATTGTAAACCCATTCGAGCTGAAGCAGTCGCAGGACGATGCGCTCAAGCTATCCACAGAGAACCCTATCGGAAGCGGTCTTGTGGCAAGCATGGCAGACGGTGTAATCGGAAGCGGACTCAGCCTTGAATCAGTTCCGCTTTCCAATGTGCTTACCGTATCCCAGTCGAAAATCAGCAGGAACGCACAAATCATAGAGGACTACTGGAATCTCTGGTCGAAGAGCCGTGAGGCTTGCGACAAGATGGGTGAGCAGACGTTCGGCATGATTACCCGCTCTGCCGGAATCGGACACTGGAACACAGGTGATGTGCTTCAGTTCATCGGAATCCACAACTGGCATGGAGTATACGTTCCGTATGTGAAGGTGTTCGACGGGCGATCGGTATGCAACAGGGACAATGCATCCAACACGAAGAACATGGTTTCCGGCATTGCCTTGGACGAGAATGGAAGAGCAACAGGATATACCATCAAAACCGAAATAGAGCCGTACAACTACGACTACAAGGAAGTGAAGCGGTTTGCAAAGTACCCCGGTTCAGACCTTGACAGGCTTCAGTATAACCTTGTGGTATCCGGCAGGGTGTCTCCTTCCCAGCGCAGGGGACGTCCTCTCATTCTCCCTTCCATGAACAACATCATTATGATGAGCAAGTTCAGCGAAGCCGAGATGACCAAGGCGATCATCCAATCGTACATCACTGCATTTGTTACCCGTGACAAGGATTTGGCGGAAAAGATTCCCAATCCCACCACAAGCAGCGACGGCCTTCTCAGGCAGTTGGACGAGGACAAGCAGATAGGAGAGACAGGCGAGAAGGATGCACCGATTACGATGGGACCCGGCTATGTGCAGACGCTCAAGCCCGGTGAGAACATCGAGCTTCCTGAAAGCAAGAGTCCTGTAGCTGACTTCTGGAAATTCATGGAAGGACAGCTCAAGTTCATCTGCATGTCAATCCAGATTCCCTACGAGGTCGCCCTTGAGGTGTTCAACACCAACTACTCGGCTTCACAGGCGGCGATACAGGCGGCGGCAAGGCGTTGGGATATAGAACGCAAGAGTTTTGCCATGCAATTCGTCCAGCCTGTCTACGACCTGTTCGTATGGCTCTTGCAGTACCAAGGGCTGGTCAATATGCCGGGCTTCATGGAAAAGCCGTTTGTACGCAGTGCGTGGTGCAATGCCAACTGGCATGGGCCTGTGGTGCTGAACATCGACCCGGTGAAGAACGCAAAAAGTGCTACGGCAAGGCTTGAGAACATGACCACCACATTCCAGGACGAGGCAAGAAAGCTCGGTTCTGACTTTGAGGCCATTGCAAGACGCAGGGCGAGTGAACAGGAGCTTTTGAAATCGCTCGGTCTTGTTGCAAAACTTGCTCCGGGGCCTGAAGAGATTGAAGAGCCTGAAGAGCCGAACAGCAATACAGGAGGCCAAGAATGAGCCGATGTGTGATATGGGCCATTGACCCGAACAACAAGCCGAGCAATGCACAGCTTCGTGAGGTGATTGCCGGAAGCGATACGCAGAGAAAACGCAAGCAGACATACGGATACGCAACGGAAGTGATTGACGGAATCGGCATCATTCCCATTACCGATGCTCTTTACACCTCAGACTACCGCAGGTTCTCTGCAAACATCGAGGCGATGAACGAGAACCCGGAAGTGCAGAAAATCGTGCTTGACATCAACTCCCCCGGTGGCATGGTCAGCGGAGCTATTGAGTGCGCCCACATCATTTCCAAGAGCAAAAAGCCTGTTGAGGCTTACATCGAGGGAATGGGCTGTTCTGCCGCATACCTGTTGGCATCCTCTGCATCGAAAATCATTGCAAGCGAACCCAGCGAAATCGGTTCAATCGGCGTTCAGGCATCATGGACAAACACCGAGGGCTTGTTGGCGAAGCTCGGCATCCAGAAGGTGTATTTCCATTCCAAGTTCTCTTCAAAGAAGAACCTTTCTCCTGCTTCCAAGGAAGGTGCCGAGGCGATAAAGAAAAACCTTGACGAGACATGGGATTTGTTCGCAGGGAAAATCGCAGAGAACAGGAACATCACCATTGATGAGCTTGTGGAGAAATACGGGCAGGGTGAGGTGTTTCTTGCCAAGGAAGCAAAAGAGAGAGGACTCATTGACGAGACAGCCAGTGATTTTTCTGCATATATGGATTCGATTAAGCCCCAATGGAGGGGCGAAGGAGCGAGTATGGAAAATCAGACCATTACCACGATTGAAGCCCTTACCGCCGCCTACCCACAGCTTGTAGCGCAGATTCAGTCTGCATCCAAGAGTGAAGGCGTGAAAGAGGGGCAGACGGGCGAAAGGGCGAGAGCCGTCGCCTTGGTTGGGCTTACCAAGTACACATCCGACATGAACCTCATTGCCGAAGCCGTGAAGAACGGAAAGACCGAGCAAGAGGCCGTCAAGGATATTCTTGATGCACAGCTCAAGGAACAGGAACAGAAGGCCAAGGAAGCGAAAGGCGTTCTTGAGACTGCCGCAAGAGAAAGCGACACAGCCGTCGTACAGGCCGCAACCCTTCCATCGGACGGAACGAAAACCGACGAAGAGGCCATAAGGGAAAAGTACAAGCAGATGTCTGAGAACATCAAGGGAGAGAAGAAATGAGCACCACAATCAATCACGACCAGTTCATTTTGGGTCAATACCGCACAGCGGTACTCAAGATTGCTGCCACTGCTGCGAAAATCAGCGCACGGACGATTCTTGGCAAACTCACCAACGATGGTGCCGTCACTGTCACCAGAACCGCTGTATCTGCACCTGCTGGAGCAGGAACTGGCGGAGCAAACACAGGCACAGGAACCTTGGTTCTTGATGCGACTTCGCCTGTTGCGGCGAACGCAGAGGCCGGAATCTACCTCGTCAAGTGCAAGAGTGCGGCTACCGCAGAACCCATTGCAGAAGCAGTGTTCGACGTGTTCAGTCCCGATGGTGGATGGATGGGTTCGATCAACGCTGGAACCGATGGTGCAGATGTATGGAACAACCGCATCAAGTTTACCATCACCGACAAGGCGACCGCAGGTGAAGAAGTGGCTTTTGCCGCTGGTGATGCTTTCGCCATCACCGTTTCAATCGTTTCCTCACAGGCGGACGCATCCGGTGAACTCACTGTTTGGGACCCGACTGCAAACGATGGAAGCGAAGTCGCTTATGCGATTCTTGCCGAGGAAGCACCGATCAATGTTGCGGCACAGTACCGCTCGGTGTACATATCAGGCAGATTCAATGCCGATGAAGCACTGGTACCAGAGGGTGTTGATGTGGACGATGCGTTTGATGCGCTTCGTGAGAGAGGAATCATCCTGGAGCATCAGGCTGATACGAACCGCAACACAGCGGTATAAGGAGCAGTAAAATGGACGAATTTACCTATGGTGTCCAGACAATCCAGAAAACGATGGAAGTCAAGAAACCCGTCGTCGCCTTCCTGCGTGACCGATATTTCCCTTCCATCATCGAGAGTGAGAAGAAGGAAATCAACATTGAGGTCCGCAGACGTGACAACGTTCTGCTTCCCTCTGTGCGAAGAACCGACTCTGCCATCAATTCCGGCGCAGTCGCCCCGCATACCGTACACACCTACACCCCGCCTTACTTCTTCTTTGAAGCCGTAGGCTCCATCGACGAGGCTGACCGCAGGGTGTTCGGCGAACCAACCGACAAGCCGTATACCAAGGCCCAGCGCATGGTGCAGATCATGGCTGAGAAGATTGACATGGGCATCAGAAGCTCCATGCTTCTCAACGAGGAAGCACAGTGTTCGCAGGTCATCAAGACCGGAAAGCTGATTCCCAAAGGAATGGCACATGACGGCACCTTGTACAACAAGGATGAGATTGACTTCGGTGTTGACTCCGACCTTGTTGGCGGTGCAGTTGATACTTTGTGGACAACCTCCAGTGACATCATCAGCGCTCTTCGTGATTACTGCTTGTTGCTGTATTCCAAGAACGGAATGATGCCTACTGAAGTCGTTGTTGGAAAGAAGGTGCTTTCAACCCTGCTTGGAAACGCAAAGTTCCTGTCGATTCTCGACAACCGAAGAATCGAGGGAAACATGATGCGGTCCCAGCAGTTCCAAGGCATCCCGGGCTTGGCGGTAAACGGAGTGGTGAATGTTCCGATGGTTGGGGATTTGATGATTCTCTCATACATCAACGACTATCGCTACAACAGCGATACGGAATCCACACCGATGATCGACGACAACGGTCTGCTCATTGCCTCTCCCGGTTGGGGAAGCATGGGATATGCCGGACTCTACGACAAGGTTGGAGGCCTTCCCGGAATGGTGGCTGGTAGAAATATCATCCACACCATCGAAGGTGATGCGAGAAACCACTTTGCCTACAGTGCCTTCGTGCAGTCTGCACCGTTGGCGATTCCGACCACCCTTGACGGCTGGTTCTACAAGACCGTCGTTGCGGCAGAGTAAGGAGTAAGCGTCCATGCCGTATGTCATTGGCGAAGGTGAAGTCTTGTTGGGAGAACAGCCCGACAGGACAGCCTTGGATGATTTTGACGATGCCATGAACTTCAACCTGTTCGAAGCCGGAGCGGTGGACAAGCAGGTGTTTGTGAAGTTTGGTACCCGTCAACTCTTCTACAATGCCATCGAGGTGGACGCTTGGTCGAGAGAAGAAAAGGATGGGCGTCTGGTACCAGACAACCCAATGCAGATTGCGAGTGTCATGCTCAGAAAGTCTGAGTTGGAAGCCGATGGAGTAACTGTCGATGATTACAAGTCATTGCTGGTTACATTCCATGGCGTGGTGTACGGCGTAATGAGTTACAGCCTTTCGCATTATGTGAGGCTGTTTCTCAAGGCTGGTGCTAACCCAACCGAACAACCAGACGAGCATGACGATCCATACGATCCTCCTGTCGAAGAACCGTATGTAGAGCCGGAGGAATGACATGAATCCAGCAAGCGGAGTGGTCAGCGTTGAGATGGTCGGGCTTGATACCGTCGTAATCGCTCTCGACAAGCTAAAAACCCAGATTCCCAAGACCGGCGTGCGCACTGTTTCCAATGTTGCAGCAGATGCGAGAAACATTGCCTATGTCAGCTTCTTCACCAAAAAGCCGAGCCAAGGTGGATTGCGCTACAATTCACCAGACAGGCCGTTCTATCAGGACAGGCCGTATGGCGGCGGCAGAAGCGGAATCAGAAGAAGGCACAGGGAGCCTCTAGCATCCAATGCTTCAGGCTACTACGACATCAGGGGGACTAAGCACAGGCTTGTACATTTCGGTCTTACCTCACGGAACATGCTTGAATCAACGGCGCATGTTTCATCGTACCCTATGAACCTGTGGGAGCGTCCCAGCAAGGACGGAAGAAGCGGGTTGTGGGTGATGACGGTAAAACTGCCTAGTGCGGTGAACGCAAGAATGAACAAGTATATCTCACAGGCTGAAGGCGAACTTGAGAAACAGGCGAACATGTTCATGGAGGCTGAGGCATGAGTACAATGAAAACTCCAACCCATTCAGCGGCATACAAGGTTTGGGATACTCTCAGGCTGAAGAATTCCGCCACAGGTGCCAATGCTGATTTCATCCAGATGCTTGCCGATGCCGGGATAAGCGAAGCCGACAGGGTGATAGACGGTGTTACATTCGGGCTTCCAGTACAGCAGAACGAGGCAGGAACGAAAAGGGCCTTGGCTGTCTATGTATGGGGAGAGAACGCATACCACTATGATCCGAATACCGGCTTCAGAGGGCTTGTGTGCGAGGTGGATTTCCTGTTGGCGAACAACGACAGGACACGATACCTCAAGTACATGGACTGCCTTATTGCGTATCTGGAAAGCATGGATGTCGGGTTTGACAGGAATGTGGTGTATGGATCGGTGTCACACGCAGACAAGGATACGAACGAGCGTGTAACGCTTGTATTGGAAATCGACCTCGAACCAAGGACTGACGGTGAAGAGTCAGACAGTGTAGAGGTAGTGGACTAAGCCTCAAGGAGGGGCAAAAAAATGGCAACAAAAGTGTACGACGGTGGAAAATCAGCCGGCGATAAGGCTTTGGCAAAGGTTGTAAGTGTCGGTGCTGCCCTTACTACAGGCACGCTGACGAAGGGTTCTTGGTATTATGTAATCGCAAGGGCGGCTACATTGAGCGTTCTTCCTGTTGGGCCTGGCTATCCGTTCCAGAGTGCTTTTGAAAGCACACTTGCGGTAGGTGATTCAGTGTATCCGCTGACCATGGGTGCTGACTCGATTCTTGGGTTCGCCAAGGACAAGAGCATTGGCATGACAAAATCCATGGTTGACCTGACAACGGATGACAACTATCCCAATTCGCTTTCTGAAGCAGACGGCGTTACCAAGCGTTCCGGCACAATCAGCGGAAACCATGCATATCCCAAACCGGGAAGTGCCCTGTATACGTTTATGAGCAAATTCACCACCATGAGCAATGCCGTGTCTGCGACCGCTGCACAGGACACGATTACCGTCACCGAACCCGATGACAATAGTGTTCTGCTCATGCTTGACTGGCTTGCCTACAAGCGTGGCGTGGAAGGACTTGCCGAAGGCGATTTGCAGATGGTTGAGTTCATTCCTGCAAGGCTCTCGAATATGCAGATCAGTGCTTCCAAGGGAAGTGCCGTCACCCTCTCGTTCGACTACGAGGGACAGGCTGAGGACGACTACGGCAACAAGCCGATGCGTTACAACGGCCCATTCCATGTAGCTGAAGCGGAATAACCTATCCGGCGGGGGAAACCCCGCCAGATTCTTACCACTCTGAGAGGATGCTATGGCAAAAATTCAATTTGATGCGAAAATGATTCACGACCCGAACAAGGCTTCCACCGAAATGTTCTACCGTTTCGACCCGCCTTGTTATTTCGATGTAGAGAACGAGGTGCTCGACGAGCAGGGAAAGCCTGTACTCGGAGAGGATGGAAAGCCGAAGGTGAAGGTTGAGAAGGTTTTCAATCTCGATATGCCTGAGAGCGAACGGATATGGCTGAAGAAAAAGTATCTGACCGCACAAGAGCTTATCAAGGTGAATACGAAAATCAACCGATACGACCCTTCCGAGATGTACATGCCTGTCGCTGATGTATGGGAGCTTACCGTACTTGAGGTGCATGGGTTTGCGCAGGACTTGAAGCCATCCGACATCCTCAATGCTGTTCACAGCCAACAGGCTCAGGCATTGCTCGGAGTCAGCTACCAAGACAGCATGGGAATGGCGAAGCTCACGGACGAAGAAAGAAAAAACTGATATGCGGCTACCAAGTCAGCCGTGCCAAATTGCTTGGGAAGAAAAAGACTTGGGGTGAACTCCAGATGGAAGCAGCCGGAATGATTCTCACCGAGCTTCCCGGGTACACCGAAACAGTGGTCGAGGACGGAGAAGTCGTCGAGAAGGAATTTTTCATCAACCCAAGCGATGATGAGATACAGGCTCAGGCCACACCTTTCCTGTATTCAGCAATCGACCTCTGGTCGCTGTTCAAGGACTTCGGGTTGCCTTCCGGTGGTGGGTGGGGAAATGAAAAGGCTACCGTGATAGAGATTCTGAGGATTCTTGAAGCGGAAGTCAGAAAGTATGATGCTTGGCAGTGGGAAAAAGACCATCCTGCAAAGGAATGACATATGGCTGGAAAGATTCAACTTGATATAACCACACAGGCACACCTGAAGGGCATAGAAGATTCACAGGCGGCTCTTGCAGGACTCAAGAGAACTGGTAATGAGCTGAAAAATGCCGTCTCTACAGGTGATCTTGACAAGGTTTCTGCTTCCATTATGAAAAACTTCCACAACACCTCAATGTGGAAGAATGAGCTTGTTGCGGCGAAACAGGCGACTACGGCAATGGCGAGTGCCATGAAGATGCTTACTCCTGAAGCAGGAACAGGAACCCTCACCTATACAGGTGCAGATGGCGCAAAACAGCAGATAAAGACGGTACAGGAACTTTCAAAATATTTTGACTCATTACAGGCAAGTGTGCAGGGCTATGCAGAGACATACGTGCAGTCAATGGCAAAGACAGGTGACATCTTTTCCTACGACACATTCCAAGGCTCTGTCACGAAGAACGCAGAGGCCGCAAGGTTGTTCGGTGGTGAACTCAAGGCCCTAGAGGTCAGGATGAACATGATTGCCGAGCAGGGGACCAGAATGGTCCAGTCAGGCAGTCAGGAAACCGATACCATACAAAGACTGTCAACCGAGTACAACGAGCTTTCCAAGCAACATGCAAAACTTCAGAAGTCGCAGACAGGAACAGGCGAACGCATAAAAAATCTCGTCAAAAACTTTGTGAGTGCCCAGCTTGTCGTGTTTGCAATCCGAAAGGCATGGCAACTGCTCACTCAAGCGATTCGTGAATCCGCGCAAGCCGCCTCAAATGCACAAGAAACGTACAACATGTACATTACGACGTTCAAGAACCTTGAGAGCGTTGCACAGCAGACAGCGGCAACCCTTTCGAACCAATTCGGGCTTGCAAATTCTTCCGCACAACAGTCTGTCGCAATCTTCGGCGACATGGCTGTCGGATTCGGGCAGAACACCAGCGAGGCCCTCAAGTTTGCCGATACAGCCGCACGGCTTGTCATGGACCTCATGTCGTTCAAGAACGTGACAGGCGACACCACCGACATCATGCAGAAATTCGCTTCCGGCTTGGCTGGAAACGTGGAGAACTTCAGACGCTATGGAATCATAGTCAGGGCAACCGATGTTGACCGAAGGCTTGCCGAGAAGGGCTTGGACAAGCTGACTGGTTCTGCATTGGAATCTGCAAAGATGCAGGAGCGTCTCAATATTGCAATCGAGCAGTCACCCAATGCAGTAGGTGATATGATCCGCACATTCAACAGTGCCCAAAACGTACAGAGACGGTATGCGGAAGAAACGAAGAGGCTCAAGGAAAACATCGGAACCGAGCTGCTCCCGATATTCACCAAGGTACGGCTTGAACTC
>AMWB02034298.1_pt1 | contig 11885 bp, 16 predicted proteins | sample 200311 | NCBI WGS metagenome assembly AMWB02 (sample SAMN02737377, study PRJNA173069) | bioreactor metagenome | biome: anode biofilm in microbial fuel cells | place: USA: California | collected 2010-12-16 | reverse complement strand
GGATTGGCCGCAGAAGCACCGCCCGGAGTATCTGAATTGCAGGTAATTATTGTTCCATTAGATGTACACCATTTCTCGTTTGTAAGAGTTCCTCTACGAGCATATACCGAAGTATCTACCGTAAGAGGGTTTCCGCCAGTACCATTCCCAGTCAAACCCGGACTGGTGGACACGGAAGTAAGATATGAACTTAGATCGCTAAGTTGAGCATATACAGTATCATCAACCTGTAATGGCGTTCCAACTAGACCATCCCCTAGCAGTCCGGGCTCAACAAGCACACCAGAAAACGCTCCACCGTATACAGTTGAGTCAACCTGTAACGGACTCCCGACCGTTCCGTCTCCCAATAATCCCGGAGCAGTAGAAACAGAATTGAGATATACCGCCATATTAGTAGTAGGTTGGAACCCGGTATGACCTGAAGACGCATAGTCAAGGTTATCTAATTCAGAGTGATCTGATGTCCCATTAACAGATGTCCCACTAGCACATCCATCACGCCATGTCCCTTGACAATAATCTGCATAGGAAGATGCCGCATATATCAGAATAAAAAAGATAACAATTAAAGAAACAATTTTATTAGCCATCGGACATCTCCTTTAATATTTGCAAACTAATTCTCGCCCTGTGAGAACCTATATATGGTCACAACGGTATCGGCTGGATTTGCGCCACCGCCTGTTATCTTGAACCGTGCGTACGGCATCGGGTCTGGAGAAAAATACTTTATATGAGCTAATTCATCTGCTATTGAAGAGAACACGTCGGAGAACCCGTCTGGTTCGACCCAATTAGCATCACCGGCTCCTTCTGTCGTCGGAAGAGTATAACTTTCTTCGAGTTCAACCTTAATGGCCGGTGTTCCTGTTGCGGATACTGCTTTAAGCCAAACGCCAAACACATTGCTTGAAGATATCGGAAATGAACCAGTATAAATTATTTCATCAGCGTTCACGCCTATACTAGCCGTTCCGTCGGCGTCTAGGACTTTTGTTGTTCCACCCATAAGACCGGCTATTGCCGGGGTTGCAAATAACACTCCGGCCAAAAGTAAACCAATAAGAAATCTTTTCATCTGTCTTCTCCTTTTTGTCCGAAATGTTATAAAAAAGCGGGAGAGTTTCCCCTCCCGCTATTCACTACTGTAAATACAATGTTCCATCAGCTGATATCCATACCCGGTAGCCTGTTCCGCTTCCGTGTGTCATGCCGATAGTGTCAATCCAGTTAATCCCCTTGCTCGCCTGAAAGTCCAGCAACGACCAGTTAACTCCAGACCCCAACGATTTGGTATCTGTCCAATTGACGCCTGTGCCAGACGCGCTGGTGAACTTCATGCTCCCGTCGGAATATAGCTCGACGGGATAAACGCCGTTTGAGTTAGGCGCACCCATAGTCCCTATTTTTGTAGCCGCTATGGCCGCATACGTCAAGACCATGAGTATAATTACGATAAGAACCGATTTAAGTATCCGGCCCATGTTACTCCTCCTTATTTTTCAAGAGCTTCTGAAGTTGCAGGGTCATAGCCTTTCAGTCTTCCAGAATCTTGTAGCGCTATCAACTCTTCACGAGTAACTTTTTTCCACGCTCCCGGAAACCGGGATTTCATCTCTACCGGGTTATCCAGAATTGGGTTTTCTTTTGGTGTTTCCCTGACCACATTCTCCGCAACTACTTCCGGCTGTGGTTTTGCGCCATCATCTTCTTGATTTCTTTTTGCCATGAACTAGCTCCTTCCTATTCCTGCTCTTTCCATAAAGTTTAATTCATTCTGATGTTCTTCTCTGGCTAATTCCGCGATATCCCTATCGTCCAACTCTTCTTTTGCCTGTTCAGATATGTACGCATGGACTCTATCGTCCCAAACCAGAGGGACACCTTCTGTAGCGGTACTTCTAACTTCAGCGAACCCGTCGGCAGTCCCCTCGACGGAGTTTCCGCCAAGGGGACTTATGCCGAACACGGTATCTTCTGGATTAGAAGATTTCTTGTTCATGTTTACGCGGACGTGCCGCCTCCACGCACCCAATTCCGACGGCTTCCGGCCTTAAAGTACACGCCGAACCTTACCCGGATTGACGCCTTATACCCTGCGGTATCTTCGTGACGGAAGAACCTTATCTCTGGGGCCAATCTTTCATGGAACTGTACTGACTCAGCCTGTGCTTTCCCGACGAAGATAGCACTTTCGGTCAGGTAGTCCCAATCGTAGATGTTCTTGATAAGCCCGCGATATGGGTTCTTGTCGTTGAGTTGCCCTCCGGCGAGATTCTCGCTGGTGAGTATCCGTTGCAGAGCAAAAAAGTCCGCACCGGGCTTACACAGAACAGTATCAGGTTTATTACTGATAACCCTATCCTGTTCGTCGCGGTTATTGGTTGAGGTCATAAGGTTATAGAGTGTTGCGAAGTGTTCCGGCAACACATCTCCTGAGGACGGATATGCGGTTGCAACCGAGTTGTAATGTGTCCCACCGCCTTTGGTCGTGCTTTTGTTCCCTGTCAGGTTGAACAGTGGTTTCGAGTCATAGAGCAGGTCGCCGCTGGGATCAGTTTCTCCGGTATACGAACCGTTGAATACCCAATCGCCTAACAGCACTCCGCCGTTGTTGAATGCTCGCGCTGCGATGGTTTCTTTTGCGACACGGACTTCAACGCCCCATGTCTTAGCATAATCCTTGAGCATATCGCCCAATTTGATGGTATCCTCGATCGCCTCGGGCGAGAACGTCAACCCGTCCGAGTAGGTATGATACTTGCAATACGTTGTCCAACCCTGGATTGGGCTACGGAATTCAATGGTCTGCCCTTCGGCGGTATGACGTTTCAATGCACCTGCTGATAATTGCTGTGTAGCCTTAATCCCAGCCCCTTTTACCATGTCTCCAGAAATGGTCTTGTATACTTTCGGATACATTACAGGGACTTCCTTAACGCCTTCCCGCTCGAACTTATACATATCCTTACGGTATGCGTCTATTTGGTCTCCTCTTAGTCCTGCCATTGTGCTGCCTCCTTCTAGCGGCTCACGCCGGATTGTTCTTTATGTTTTACCTTTTATCAAGCGACGCCTGATTTCCCGGTTATCTTCTCTATCGTAGGTATAACATCGACCCACGCAAACCCTTCCTCGTCGCCATTGACGATAAGGACGGTATCTTCCGCTGACGTTCCTGCTTGTACGCCCTGCACACTGCTTGATACTGACAGGTCACAAGTACGGTTATACTTTGCCCTCATATTGGCGGCAGTTGAAGGCGCTCCTGAATTAATTGGCAACCGCACGACAACACCCAACATTGCTTCGATGGGTATGAATGGAACAACGGTCGCCCCTTCGGTGGAACTGCACGTTTGGTATTTCTTTCCGGCATCGAGTTCTGTCGGTAAGACGTATCCTGCTAAGAGGGTCGACCCGTCTCCGGCGACCTCCATGCGGCTTGACCCGTCATCTTTGACGAAGCATCCACCGGCCGGGATTACCTCGCTTGCGCCCATTCTAGCGACAAGGACGGGAGCAATCTGCTCGTTCTTGATTATTCCATACTTCATTTCTGCTGACATGAGTTTCTCCTTCTTTAATCCCCATAGGGATCAAACTTTGGGTTCTTTATCAGTTCTTCCTTGTACGAGTCCATGAACATCTCGAAACATTTCTCATCGTCGGAGTCCGTACCGAACATTTCGATGGCCCGTTTCTTTTGTTGTTCAGTAAGGCTGACGGTCTTTGTGCCCTGCGGTTTTGACCCGCCTGACCCGGACTTTACCCCGACTATCTTCGCCGACTCCGCCGCGCGTTTCGCCCCGCGTTCTTCCGCCGCCTTGATATCGGCGTCGTAGTGTTCGCCTTTTATCTGGTTGATAGCGTAACTAATATTGAACTCCTCATCCAATATCTCGTTATCGCTGACTTCCAGAATGATGGCTTTTATTTCCGGCAAGAACCTTCTGTCTGCCTCTGGTATTTCCGCAAGAGACTTTTCTCTTTTTTTTGCGGCATCTGACCGGATAGTTACTTCTTGGTCGTCTGCTTTTTTACGGTAATCCATGAGGGCGTGAGCGGCGAGTTCTTCGATCACGGCTTCGTCGGTCATTGCCTCAGATTTCGCCGGGAACTGGTCACGGTAATTCTTGACTGCTTCCGGGCGTTCTTTTGGGATATACGCTCTGGCCCAGTCGATGAACTCTTTATCGTTCATACGTTTGAACGCGGGCGGTTTTTGTTTCGTTGCTTTTTCCGTTTCGACCCTGAGTTTCTGGTATTCCCTGTCTTTATTACGCATGGCGCGGGCCATTTCCGCCGGGTCGTTCTTGTACTGCTTAAGTATCTCCTCTGTTTTTTCGATGTCCTCTTTCGCCTCGGCATAGGTCATCCCATGCTTACCGGCGTACTCGGTTATTCTTTTGTCAAGGGCTTCTGCTTCTTTTGTCTTATCGTCATTGGCGGGAATGCCCTTATCGTCTTTCTTCCCTCCGTTCGTGTTGTCATCGGCTTTATTGTCTTTCCCGTCGGATGGCTTGCCGTTATCGCCGTCTCCGTTGGTCTGTTCATCGGGCTTGTCCGTAGGTTTCCCGGCCTGCTCGTCATCCTTCTTGGGGGTAGACGACGGCTTTGGGGGCAGGACTTCGCCTTTCTCAGCAGCATCCATTTCCGCATAGACTTCTGCGGCTATTTCATCCGAGTCTCTTTCTACTACCTGTTCGTTCGCCATACGGTTACTCCTTCCGGGATTCCGCTTATGCGGAGTTACCCAACTCTTGATTAACTGCATTCTCAACCGCCCTGTTGCGGTTATATTTCTCGATGAACTCCTGTGTACTTGTGACCTGTAACATTTTTCCGACGACTTCTATCCCATACTCTTCGGCCTGTCGGACATCTTCTTCTGTTGCGCCTAACTCCAGGGCTATTGACAGATGTGTCCGTTCTCTTCCGTCGCATATTATCGGGCCTATCAGCCGCAGGGTCATTACCTTCTTGACGAACGGGTCAATCCTCAATGCGTTTATAACTTTTATCGCCTGACTAGCGCACGCGGCATGGTCGGCCTGCTTATCCGGCTTGTTCATTGCATCAGCGTTCATTATCCGCTTATCGGCATTTTCCCGACGAGATTTCAATATGTTCTCCAGTTGTCCCGGCGTTCTTATTACAGTATCTTCATCCATTTTTATCTTCACCTTTCTTCGCATCGACAACAACTTTTGACAGCAATGACCGTAAGTCCCTCAACCTCGTCAACTTTACCAGACACTTCGCCCCAAACTTACCTATATCCGTATTATCCGACGAGAATGACGCCGCGTCACTTATCATGTCGTCAATAATAGCTTCTTCCATACGTTCATACGCGTCCCGGTAAGTACGGAACTGCGGCAGACCAAGACATACCCTCGCGATATCTCCTGTCAGTTTTATTTGTTCTGCCGTCTTTGCATCTGGCCTCTCTTCTTCTCCAAACCGGAACAGGCTTTTCAGGTCTTTCATGCTGTCACCTCTTCTGCCAACTTCGGGTCGTAGTCTATCATCTGTGCCGAGGTTATGACCCCGGGCGATTTCTCTAATATCTCTTGCGGATTTACTGGAACGCCGGTTACTTCCGCGTTAGCTCTGGCCTGTTCCATCAATACTGCTAACGCTTTTACCGCCACTACCATCTGCCGTTCCTCAAACTCTTCCGGGCTTAGCAGGTCAACATCTGCCATTGTTTTCCACCGACCGCCGAACGTACTTAGCAATATCTTCAACGCCTTATGTTTTACTCCCGGATTCTGTGCCGCATAGGTATCCGCATTCACCGTCTGGTATGCCGCTAACGCTTCTCGTTTCTCGTTTACTTTATCGAACACGAACGCCGCCGCACGGCTCTGCACATTCGTCTTTACCACCATCTCTTCTCTCTTTATCCCGGCAAATATATCTTTCCCTGTTACCTGTTTACTCTTCTGTCTTACCCTATACTGTCTATCTTCTGTATTCATCTGGTAGTACAGCAATAACAGGTTCCCTGCCGTTAGGTCGAACGACGGCAGAATACTCTTGATGTAGTCTTTTATCCCTAACCCTGACTGTTGTAACAGCGCTATGGTCTTTGACGCCGGAGCGCTCGGGTCTATCTGGCTTTCTCCGCCGGTGGTCATGTCGCTCACTCGTGAAACATCTGAACCTATCCTCTTTAATTTCTCCAGCATTATTAACGCCGCGTTCATGTCCCCGACCGGCCATTGGATGAAATCAAACGCTTTACTTACGTCGTCGGTCAGGTCGTCAACTGGTATCGGATCGCCCATCCTGAACCGCCGGTCAATGAACGTCTCTTCTATTTCCGAGCCTTCTCTAACTATCGGCGTGATGATGTTGCGGATATATGTAGCGTGTAACACCAAACTTATCAATACGTCTTGTGCCAAGTGGGTATCTCTCAGGTCATACATCAACGATTCCGCCCCTCCGTAGAACCCTTTATCGTTCGTTGTCATCCAGAAACCTGTATAGTCGCAGTCTATCGCGTAGTACGGATACTGTTCACATGCGAGGAATACTTTCCTATCCTCTCCGAACCAGCACTTTATTTTCGTTTCTTCCTTATCGTCACGGTTGAGCCTGAACATCGTCGTGAACTCCATGACGTTGTACTTCTGCGTCTTGAACTCGTTACCGCCCTTATCTTCCTGCCCGTCCTGTTTCGCATTGAACATATCATCAACGGACTCGAACTCACCCTTCCCTTCAAGCTCTTTCAGTTCCCAGTATGTATATTCCTGTCTCTCGCCTATCAGATGTTCCGTCGACAACCCTTCGTTATATTCGCATGAGTTCGATACGTAGAAGTCCTCGACCTTGACATACTTGTACTCTGGATTGTTCCTTATCTGTTCCTTATACGCCACGACAATGTCGACGCTCTTTCCCATCAATAGCCGCTTGACCTGTGCCGGGTATTTCTCCGCAGCATCGGGGTATGCGTCAAGGAACCGCTGTAACCCTTCGTTGGTCTTTATCGCCAGCCCTGTCTTTGGGTCGACTGTCCCCGTGTCAACGATCTTCCCTTCCCAATGTTCTTCTCTCCGCCGGACTGCCGACTTGTACGACCAGCATTGCTTAATTATCCCGACGAACTTCTTCGCTGAACTCAAGAATACTTTCCTGAACGCCAACTCGGGCTTTATTTCTTCATCCATCGCGTAGTCAAGGAACTGCTGCTGCCGTTCCGCTATCTCGTACCCGTCAACACGCTTGCTTGTCTCCGGCCTCGGGCTTACTTCTACTATGTCTCCATCGTCGGGAAAGAACGCTTCCATCATCGCCCGGACGATACTATCTACCTTTATCTTGCTTTCACGGACATCTATCGCAAACTCAATATTCCGTACCGGCGCTAACTGCCCATCGTATTGCTTGTCTCTTTCTACCCATGCTTTATCCAGTTTCAGGTCGCTGCGTTCCTGTTTCAGCGCCTCGAATTCCATGAATACCTGTTCGGTCAGCCGGGTTTTCTGCTCGTCGTTCAATTCTATCTTTATCGCGTATTCCGGTATCTCCTGTGCGTCCCACGCCGCCTTCTCTTCCGGCGTCTTTGTCCGAAACGCGTACTCTTCGCCGTCTTTTATCTTTGGCATATCGTTTTGCATATCTCTCCTCACGCGAACTGAAACCCGGCGTTTATCTTCGCTCCACTGTCCCAAAATCTCCGACGACGTTTTTCCTTTTCCTTACCGGCCGCCTCGATAGGCCGGAATACATTTACCGCGACATATTCCATACTGTTACAGATATGCTCGTATAACCCGTCACGGAACGGCGCTTCGTAGTTATCACTTACCGGATGTCCCGGCTTAACCTCGGGGTAATGATACCCGCCTAACATGCCGTCAATTAGTATCTTGCAACTTTTATCTACCCTCATCAATGGCTTGCCGCTTACCATCTTTGACAACTTACCGTCGATGATCTCTTTCCTCTGCCTATACGTCGACTGCCGACATACTATCCGAAATCCATGCTCGGCGCATACTGCCCATGATGTCTTTTCGGATTTATCGTTATGCTGCAAACACGCCGGGTCGCCAAAATGCCGCCACTGTTTTGCCGACGGGAACCGGAGATTTATCAGCGCTTTGACCTGCTCGCAAAACTTATCTATTGTTATCTCATTGCCTAAAAGCTCGGCAAGAACATACCATCGCCCCATATCGTCAATTTGATGTACCGTGAACGCCGGATGATGAAACCCAAAATCCCATCCCGTTATCAACTCTTTGTCGGGATTATACGTAAACTCTCCGCCGTGTATCTCCTCGCGGAACCCCTCGTAAAATGGCCGACCGTCGGGAATGAACCCGGCCTTGCCGTATAGGTATTTCCTCTGCCATGATTTTGGCATACTTTCGAGACTGTGCTTATATGTCTCTGGTAGATTGGCCCAGTTTTCATACGTCGATAACTCCCACATTTCAATGTCAGAGTCAAACTCGTCGGAACCCTCCCTTGTTAATCGCTCTAGCCAGTGTCCTTCATTCGGCGGCTCCGACTCCATCAGTATCATTACCGGATAGCCAACTTGCCGGCACCGACGCTTAAGAGTACGATACGCCATCTCCGTAGTCTCATGCGCCTCTGTAATAGCTACGATCGCAAACTCTTGCGAGCCAAAACCGGATAAATCTTTTAACCCGTTAAAATATATCCTCGCCGGTGGAGTGTTGGTCTGCGGAGCATTACTACCGACAGAGTTGATGTCGTACCAGTGATACTGCTCCGATTTGTCGACGATAACTTGGCGTGGACACACCTCAAAAAATTTATCCATAACGGATAATTTTAAATCCTTGAAATCCTGCCGGCCCCATAAAACCCGAATTCCAGCATACTCTAATAATACCTCAATTACTGGTGCCAATATCCCGCGAGTTTTACCACTTCCGACGCCACCTCGGAGATATAGTACAGGTATGCCGGGCCTTGGGTGCTGTCCTCGACGGACACGGTCTACCCAATCTAATATTTTTTTTTGCGTCGGGTTAGGCCCGTGTGCATCTCCGTCGGCGTTAAAACCGTACGGGGCTAACTGGACTCTCCTCGACGCGGTTGCGGTGGCCATACTCTACTATCACTCCTACGTTAACATTTTGACCGTGTTTCGACGTCCGTATATGCTCGGCTGTCTCTAATAATAGCGTAATGGCTATTAGTCTTGATTTTTCGTTCGGCGTTTCTTCGTCTGGCTCGTCGCCGTATTTAGATTTTTTTATAATCATCGCCGACGTTGCAATCCGATATATCTCACGGTAGACAGCGACCAGATCGATACCGGCAGCGATAAAACACTCCTGCACGGTTAACGTGCCGTCTTTACTACGAGCTACTATATCTTGTATTTGTTTAAGCGTCGGGACTACCGCAGCTTGTGGCGCTGCTTCCGTCGGTGCTGGTAGGCACACTATATCTTGCGGATCTTCCATTGCATAACCCTCTAGATATAGTAATATGCTTGTGTTATCTTTTTGTCAACATATTTTTTTAATTTTTGACAATTGCAACCCAATCATAATCAAACTGTATATAATACAAGTTATGTCAACTACAGCCGTATAGATAACGCCGGTCGGACCGGTCCCTAAAATCACGCCACTTTAACCCATAAAGTGGAGCATAAATCAGCTGTTCTATTCCACCAAAACAACGCTAATGTAATAAATGTCATGGGATGTATATTTAAACCGATGTTAAAAAACTAGCACTCTCCGATATAGATTGCTAAAACGTCCACATCAAAATCAAAAGACGTCTATTGACCATGTCGGCATAGCTAATATATATATATGTATCGTCGATTATGTCTATTATGTCTATTCTATTTTGAATTATGAAACCCATAAAAAAGGAATATATGATAAATAGAAAATAAGAAAACATTGGCTTGTCTAATTAGACATGATAGACGGACAAGGATTTCTCAAGCATTAATAGACATATTGTTACATATTTTACAAGGTAGATAAGAAATTGTGAGTGAACAGATATAGATATATTGTAATTATAATATAAGATGTTGGGATATATAGTGATAAAGAACAAAATAAAGTGCACAAATAAATCCTCGACGGAGAAATGCGATAATATATTGACTCTCGACGGAGGAAGAGGGCTTGACATGGATGTATGGTATGGTATGCTTGTAATAGGTCAGAGGTCGAGCTGGCTTTAAAAGGGGGATATATGTCTATAAACTCAAGGATAAGATATCTAGCAAGGATATACGAAGAGGGTGGGCTAGATCGTTCCTCTGCCTGGCATAAGGCCTGCCAAACTGAAAAGGCAGAAAGAAAAAGCAGAGAAGATAAAATCAGGCAACAAGTGGCGAGCGATGACTTTGACATGATGAATTGCACAATGTAAGAAGGTGAATGTAATAAGATAGCGTCAAGTAGGGCGCTGAACATGAAAAAATTCACAAAGGAACAGTTTAGGCGGGAATTAGTATCAACACTCGGCGGGTGCAATATACAGCATAATGGCTGGCCTTGCGGGAGTTGTTTTTTTGGTCTAAAGGGAGTTAATAACGCCGATTGGCAATCGATATTATATTATCGTGGAGATTATACCAAGGCGGAATTGGACAACTTGCCTAAGCAGTATATAAATAATATTCAAAAAATCGCTGGACTTATAGGCATATAAACCCAAAAACCCGGAGGCGGAAAACATGGCAATATACAGCATATCACAAGGAATGAAGAGAATTGACGTTCCAGAGAACAGCATAAAAAATAATTTGGCTGTTGGTACAGTGTTGCAGTGGTGTGGATATGGAGATCATCGGGTTGTAATTATTAAGAATTTGGGGATAAGTGAAAACTTCAGCGGTTACGGGGCAAACTATGAGCTGATAGACTTGACCACTTTTAAGCGGTCAAGAACCCAGGCTCTAGGCCTGGAGCATATATCTACAAAGCGAGATAATCATATTGCTATATACATCACAGACCAAGTATTAACGCCGGATGATGTAATGGATATATTGGAAAAAGAGAAACAGCAGATCATCAAAGATGCTCACGAAAAAGAGGTGGCAGAAACTAAAAGCAGAGAAGAAAAAGACCGCATAATAAAGGAATACTCCCACCTAACACGGGTTGAAAATGGCGGATATGCAAATGCTAAACTTGCCGCTAAAAATATCCGAATTGAATTAAAAAAGGCGTTCCCAAAAATAAAGTTTTCAGTTAGAAGTAAATGTTTCGCTGGTGGTGACGCTGTTAATGTTGATTGGACAGACGGCCCAACAAGGGAAGCCATAGAAAAAATTATAAATAAATATCAAGAAGGAAGTTTTAACGGCATGGAGGATATATACGAATACGACCATAATCAATTCACTCCGCTATTCGGCGGGACGAAGTACGTTATGGGACAAAGATCTTTGAGCAAATCGGCCTATGAGCTGGCAGCGAAGGCTTGCGGATTCCAGAACGTAACATTCAGCGAAAATCAAGGCCGGTTTGACGGGTTGTCTTACGAAGATGACGAAACAATAAAGAGGGCAGCATATAAAATGAGGTTTTAATCTGCCAGGAATTCTGAGGATAACTTATAAAAAAGGACATAAAATGAAAATACAAATAAAGTCTTTGATAAATGCTAGTGTATTATTTGAATGCGAAGCCGAGAATAGAAAAATAGCTTTAGAAATCGCAGTAAAACAGGGCGCATACCTTTGGGACGCAGACCTTCGGGACGCAGACCTTCGGGGCGCAGACCTTCGGGGCGCATACCTTTGGGACGCAGACCTTCGGGGCGCAAACCTTCGGGGCGCAAACCTTCGGGGCGCATACCTTTGGGACGCAGACCTTCGGGGCGCAAACCTTCGGGGCGCA
>AMWB02077940.1_pt1 | contig 11889 bp, 12 predicted proteins | sample 200311 | NCBI WGS metagenome assembly AMWB02 (sample SAMN02737377, study PRJNA173069) | bioreactor metagenome | biome: anode biofilm in microbial fuel cells | place: USA: California | collected 2010-12-16 | reverse complement strand
ACTTTTTCCAGACAACCCCGAGCTATACACCGCCATGGTGTCGGATGATCCCGCCACAACGCGGAAGAAGCCCCGTTTCATCCGCAAGGGAAAAAATGTCCAAATCACGTTAACCATCACAGAAGCGTTGCTGGAGCAAGTGGACGAAATGGCGGAAAGGCTGAGCCTGAGCCGGGCGGCAGTGATCAACCTGTCCATTCACCAGGGCATGGCTCGCGGTATATCGGTGGAAAGGGGCAATCGTGAAACATCCTGAATCCATTTGCGGAACCACCGGGCTCGACAACCGGGCAGACCGCCTGCGGCAGACGGAAATTGCGCTGGAGGCCGCCATCGAGGAGACTCATAAGCTGATTGAGGAGTTGGAGGAGCTGCGTTCTGCCGCGAAGGTCGTAGTGGACGCCTGGCACGGCCGGAGCAGCGTCAGCCTGAATCTGGCTCTGACGCGATTGGAGTCGCAACTCCAAAGGGAGAAAATGAAAAAGCTGTGAAGTTTGAATAGACAAACCATCTCTCAATTGGAGGGTTTCCGCATTGCGAAACGAGATCTTAGTAGAAGGCCTACAACAATTGAAAACGATCTTTCCTGGAGTCGATCCTTGCACGATCGGACTAGTGGTTGGATTATCCAACTCCTATCATATTCTGTACTCGATCATGGAGCGCCGTTATGCGAAAACGGGCGTCACGCCTCAAGCCATAGATATTCTTTTTGTCCTCCATCTGCGCTGGCCAAAGGGATGTTCTCTAGCAGAAATTGGCAGTACGACACTTCTCAGCCCGGCGAATGTATCAGGCCTTGTTGAGAGACTCGTCCGAAAGGAACTGGTTACCAGGGAGGAAAATCCTGCTGATAGAAGAAAGAAACTCGTTCTGCTCACGAGAAAAGGTATAGATTTTATGGATTATTTTATTCCCGATTCAGCGAACTTCCTTCAGGAATTATTTTCCTCTATCCGCTCGGAGGATCGCCAACAATTGCAAGAGATGCTTTTCCGGCTGTCAGAGATGTTGATTCCGCATTGGGGAAATTATCCGGCGACCTTGTCAAAGGGTAAGTAGCCAATTTACTCCCGCTCCACATGTCGGAACCTTTCGTTTCGTTCAATCCTTGTGTCGCTGGAATCCGGTGGCGGGTAGGTCAAACAAGAGGCGAGCGAGCAGCCTCACGAGTGGATAAACACTTGGAAAGCCTGAATCATTGCGGAGTTGAATTGAAGCTCTCAATCAACAAGGACATCAAGCAGTTTCCCGAAACTCCGGAGCGTTGATGAATCCGCGGTCGTGGAGTAGTCGATTCAACTCGCCGACATCCCGAAGATTCAATAATCAACGTCCTGAGTATTACCAGTTCCGCAAAGTCAATCTGACCATCTACTGATACATCACCTGTTCCTTCGGGTATCTGAGCGATCAGTATGTTTTTGGTCAACATGTCGGCCAACACGACAAGTTCCCTGGAATCCACGATCTGGTCCCCATCAATATCGGAACAGGACGTGATCGTCGCGATTCCAGACTCCTTCAAGTCGGGCGCGGACAAAAGCAGACCGAGCATCGGAACAAGAATGCAAATTATCGACTGAGTTGTAAAATCTTTAAGGAGCAACAGAATAGTGCGGCACATGGATTCTCCTGTCCCCGAGAATCCCATAATCTTCTTGTCGACGACAACCTGGGTGTGACATCCTCTTTGTTGTGGGTGTGTTCGCAAGTACATGAGCGGATGAGGGTGGTTTTAGGCGTCGTGCTCAACTGCGTTTCCTTGGCCCCGAATTCGTAATCCAGGTAGTCGATCTCGAGCTGGGTTTCGCCGAAAACTCGGATCTGGTTGATGGAGCGGTCAGCATGGGGCAACCAATAATCACCCACCTTCTGAAACAACCGAATGAGTCGGATGTCCTTGATCCAGAAGGAAGGCATCTTGGAGGGACGGCCTTCGAGCTTGACGATTTCATAGTCGGCGCAACTGACCCAGGCTTGCCCCTGAATCAGGAAGCGGGACTTGCGCTGCGGCGTGAGTCTCAGCCGCCAGCAGGACTCGCCGTCAATCTCCTCGCGCCCCTCCAGTTGGAACTGGTAATTGGCGGACGTGATGGCGCTGGCTTTCTAAATGCCTAGCCCGGCATTGGCGACCTCGGTGTCGAGCAGGCTCTTGATGGCCATCCTAAACACGACACCGGTGGGTGGGGGATCGGGCAGCTCGTATCGCTTGCCATCAGGCCAAGTAACTTCCATCGAGATCGGGTAGTCGCGGCGGAAATTCCTTTGATCATTAATCACCCGGTAGATGCGCGAGCTCCGATAGGTACCCAGTGCCCTGGCCCGCTCGGCAGCACGCACCTCCAGGCGGGTGACGATAACATTCTGATCATCCACTCCAGATGGGATGGAGTCCTCACACTGCGCCTTGTTTCCGCCGATCGATAAAAGCAGAAACACCCATCCAAAGAAAATCCAGGGGTGGAAATCGGTCTTCATATTCTACTCCTCCCGGATCGCTCTGCCTTGTTCCATCAACCATTGAGAAATTGGCTATGCCCACAAGACATTTTCGCCGGAGGTCGTCGTAAGCAATCCCTGGATATCGAACACCGGGTTCACCAACGGATCGAAATCAAACAGATTCCAGATGATGGAGGTCACCATTTCCGGAAGGTACCGACCCCACATTTTGATTGGGAGGTCGCCCACTTCCACACGAGGAGACAACGCCAGCATCAGCATGTACTCGGTCAGATACGACGCGTTTTGGGCGATCCGACCCGAATAGGAGAGATTGTTCCGTTGTCGAATGATTCTCTCCTCATGGATGGAACGACCGAATTCCGATTCCACCAATTCCTCGAATGTGGTCAGGATGACCTCCGCACGGATGCTGCGAGCCCCACTTTCTACGTACTCCGGGAGATCCTGCTGGACTACCGCAGGATCCAGCCCGCGGCAGATGACATGCGACCAATCACGCTCCCGCAGACGGTCGATGATGCTGCCGACCGGCGGCAGCTGGAAATCGATGAGCAAATTGGTGTCGTTATAGTCTCCCAAGTGCAACTCCAATTCGGCGATGCGGATTTTCGGATGCTGCACAATCGCTTCTTGAATGGTTTCCAGTTGGGATACCGATCCGATGAATTTGAATCCGACTACGTCGTCGATATGGATATCGTTCGGAGTCAACAGAATGTCGGCGGTTTCAAAAGACCGAGAAACGATCTGTTCCGCTTGGATAAAGTCGTGCGCCATGATCTCTGAAGACGAGTCCAACTGCTCAAGCGGCACTCCTGCCTCCCGAGCACGGAGTTCAGAGAGGGAACGTGCGGTAGACCGGATCTCTCCCGCCAGGCGATCGATGATACGGCGCGATGCCTTGTCCGCAATACGTCGGATGCTTTTAAAGCGAGTCATCCCAATCAGCGCTCCGCTCTCCATTGAGGCCAGAATCAGATCGACCGGGGTGTGCGGGAAATATTCTTCGGGAAACATCTGGAAGTGCTGGAATAAATGGGCCGCTCGCTCGTCCGGATCCGGAGAACTATCGATGATGGCCTGGCGGAGTTCATCCTTCGAAGTGACCCGCCGCACATGAACAAGTCCTGGGAAGATTTCCTGGTAGATATCGCGCATGATCTCCAGCATGATTGGGGCAATGATGGGTTGTTCGTAGATGAACACTTCCGTCAGAAAATGACCGTCCTGCTGCTCCACCTGCCCCGCGAACCAGCGGGAGGCAAGCTGAAATAAGCGGTCGCGTTGAATCAAGCTAGTCAAGTACATAAGGCTCCCTCCTGGTTGAATCCTGACTCAAAATACGATTTCGAACTTTCCCCGGAATACCCGGCCGACACTGTTGTAAAAGGTCCCGAATTCGGGGCTGTCCACATTGGCCTGGACGTCCCGCGGATTCCAGTGGTTGGTGATGTTGTACATCTTCACGCCGATCTGGGTGTGATAGACCTTTTTCAGGAACTTGATGTCCACCTTCTTCATGAAGGTGAAATCCAGCGAGGCGAACAGCGGGAAGCGGCCGCCGCGGTTGCGGGCGCTGACGAACTCCTGCTCCTCGTTGACCAGGGAATAGGGGAAGCCCTGGCGGATCTCCAGGACCGGCGACAGGATCAAGCCCCATGGCAGGTTGGCGATGCCGGTGACCAGGAAGCGGTGAGGCACATCGAAGGGCTGGGGACCCACCTCATCGGGCCGGATCACCGGGTAATGGTAGTTGCCGAAGTAAGCCTCGAAGGCGTTCAGGTTGCCGACGGCCGAGGAGCGGACGTACGCCACGGTCACCTCGCTGGCCTCCCGGAAGCGATAGCGCAGGCTGAGGAGCCACTCCTTGTAGGACGAGCTGCCGCGGTTGCTCAGGACCAGGCTCGGCGAGTCGCCATCCACGGCGTCCACTACCAGGTCGTTTTTCTGCTCCCGGTTCTGGTAGCCGAACCGGAGCAGCAGGCCCTTGTACAGCTCCCGGTCGAGCTCCACGTTCCAGGTCAGGGAGTACGGATTCTCCAACCGCCCGCCCTCGATGACGTTGGCGAAGGTGGTCGGACCGAAGAGCACGGACTGGCCGTCGGCGGCGTATTCGGTGACCCGAAACTGCTGGTACTGGGTGAAGGAGCTGGCATTGAGCGGGATCTTGTCGTAAAACAGGCCGATCCCGCCCCGGAGCACCGTGCGCGGATCTCCCGGGAACGGCAGCCAGGCCAACCCCAGGCGCGGCGCCACGTGGGCCTGCCCGCTGATGGAGTCCCAGTCGAACCGCACGCCGTAGTCCAGGGTGAGGGGGGCGCCCAGCTGCCAGCGGTCCTGGGCGTAGAGGGTCACCTCGGTCACCCCTTCATCGAGGGCGCCGGGGCCGACAAACTCCGCCTGCTGGTACAGCGTCCCGTCCTGACGGCGGATCTGCACCGCCCGGCTGATGTCGGTGCCGTTGAAATCGGCCCGTGACACCACGTATCCCAGCTTTGGATTGTGCAGCCCGCGCCAGCGGAACTGGTTGAGGGTGAGGGACTGGGCCAGCTCGTAACGGCGGCTGTAGCGGTCCTGGGTGTTGTAGAACGCCCCCTCCCAGACTCCGGGCGTAATCACCATCCCGTCCAGGGACTGCCCCCAGATGTGGCCATCCAGGTCCTTGACGCTGAAGCTCGTGTCCAGAAGGGAATTCAGGTTCAGCACCGCCTTCTCGTTGAAGGCCAGGAAGAACCCCCGCTGGCGGTAGTTCGGCGTCACCGGCTGGGGATGGAAGGTGTCCAGGTTCACCCACTTCAGGTTCTGGGGGTAGAGCGAAAAGACCGCCGTGGCGTTGTGGCTGTCGTTGATGTGCCAGTCCAGCCGGGTGAAGGAGTCGAAGGTCTCGAGCTGGGTGACGTTGTCCGGTTCCGACAGCGACGGCACGTCGGTCAGGATGAACCGGTACTCGAAGTGCTGGGTGAACCAGACTTTGTTGGGGATCACCGGGCCGGCCAGGGCCAGGCGCGGGGTGAAGGACTCGAAGCCGCGGATGTTGCCGTCCACGATGCGCAGCCGGGGGAAGAAATTGGTGAACAGGAACTTGAACTTGTCGGTGCCCTGGCGCGTTTCGATGGTGGTCACCGCCCCGGTGAACTTGCCGAACTCGGCCGCGTAAGGGTTGGAATAGACCTTGACGTCCTCGATGGCCTCGATGGGCAATTCCATGGCGTACTGGCCCGTCACCGGATCGGTCACGTTGACGGAGTTGACCAGCAGGCCGCTCTGGCTGGCCCGGGCGCCCTTCAGGTTAAGCAGACCGTCGGGCCCGCGCACCACGCCGGGGAGCAGCGGCAGCGCGTCCTGGAACTTCTCGTTGACCAGCGGCGCGGAGCGGAGCAATTCCACCTTCAGTTGTTCCGGGAGCTGCGGCTGCCGGGTCTTCGCCCCCTCGCTGTCGGCCACCACGTCCACCGTGGTGGAGAGTTGCTGCAGCGGCAGCTCGATCTCCACGCTGACCGTCTCAGCGGCTTTCACCGTCACCCGCTTGCGGATGGCCTTGAATCCGTCCATTTCAGCCAGCACGAGGCACTCCCCGCGGGGGACGGAGGCGAATTCCACGCTGCCGTCGTCGCCGGTGAAGCTCTGGATGGGATGCTCCGGCTCGGGTGGCTGGACCGTCACCGTAGCTCCCGGCAGGGGCTGCAGCTCGCCGGAGGGCAACGCAAATCGCACGTACACTTTGAGCCCAATCGCGGCAACATCCCAAGGCGATAAAGCCAGAATCAGGAAACAAGATATTGCCCCCCATCGAAGGGCGGTATTGGGACTAAACGGCATTGGGCCTTCCCGGAGATTTCATTTCCTTGACTGAATTCGAGCAGGGTGGATGTCCTTAACGGGGAAAAAAGCGCTGTCTTTTCCTCCGGGGACGTCCATCAGACAGGTGGAACGATACGAGCACAATGAACAAAACGAAGTAAAATCCCAGGAAGAGAGCAAAAAACATCAGGTGGAAGATGTCCATGAAGACCTCCTATCCGCAAATCTGACCGCAGCCGGAATACCCGATCTGAACCAGATCCTCGTGCCGGATGACCTTCTCTACCGCATAGATGGTTCGTCGGCTGGACTCGAAGTACACCCGCGTCAGCATCTCCCCGAGGAGACCAAAGCACAGCAGCTGGATGCCGGCCAGCACCAGCAGCACCGAGAACATCAGCAGCGGTGCATGCTGGGTGAAGATGTCCCCGCCGAGGAGGATCTTCTTCCCTACCAGGAAGAAGCCGGTGCCCATCCCTCCGAACAGGCAGACCAGTCCGGGGCGGCCGAAGAAATGCAGTGGCCGGGTGAGATACTTGAGCAGGAAACGGATGGTGATCAGGTCGAACATGACCCGGAAGGTCCGGGTGATGGTGTAGTGGGACTTGCCGTGCTGCCGCCGGCGGCTGTGGATGGGCACTTCCAGCACACGGGCGCCGTAGGCCAGCGCCAGCGCCGGGATGAATCGGTGCAGGTCGCCGTAGAGCCGCACCTGGGACAGGATGTCCCGGCGGTATGCCTTGAAGGTGGTCCCGAAATCGTGGATGTCCAGGCCTGAGAATTTGGCCATGATCCAGTTGGCGATCCGGGAAGGCAGCTTGCGCGACAGGAAGGGATCGATCCGCTCCTTGCGCCAGCCGCTGGCGATATCACATCGGTCCTCCTCCACCGGGCGCAGCAGGGCCGGAATGTCGGCCGGATCGTGCTGCAGATCGCCGTCCATGCTGACCACGATGTCGCCGGCGGCGTGGTCGAAACCGGCCGCCAACGCCCCCGTCTGGCCGTGGTTGCGGCGGAGCTTGACGCAGACGATGCGCGGGTCCTGCCGGGCCAGGGCCAGGATGGCACCCACGGTGCCGTCGGCGCTTTTGTCGTCCACGAACACCAGTTCGTAGTCGTCGCTGATGCCCGCCATGGCCAGGACGATTTCCCGGTACAGGAGCGGGATGTTGGCCTCCTCGTTGTGGAAGGGGACGACGATGGAGATGTTCGGGTGAAGAATCATCGTGGCTCTCGATTCAATGGAATTGTCTGTTGGCTCGACGCAAAAATCCGTACAGGGCCAACTCCAACCATTCGGACAGGTCCGGAATGTTATCAGGTTCCGGATCATCTTCAGAAACGGCATGAAGCACCCATTGGTGAATGAGCGCCCACACGATCCGCACCTCCTTTCCAACGTCATTTAGGTGGAATTCGCCGCTATCGATCCCCACCCGAATAATTGATTCCAGATGATTCCGAACGCGGGTCTGCAACAGCCGGAGTTCGCTCATCCACTCCGGACAGGGCAATTCCCTATCGAGCCGATGCAGTATCTGGAAAGCTCGCCGTTGTTCGATCACCATGGCACGAATCCGATGTCCAAGTTGGAGCAACTGCAACGAAGCCGATTCGGACGAAAGAGTCAACCGGTCGACTTCTGATCGAATGTCAGCGAATGCCGGGTCCACTAATGTGTGGATCAATCCCTCCTTGCTGCCAAAGTGATAATAGAGGGTGGGTCGGGTCGTACCCGCAGCAGAAACGATTTCCCGGATAGATGTTGCGTTGTACCCTTGCTGGCAGAATAGGCGTGCCGCAGCTTCCAGCAATCGGAGTCGCGTCGCGCTCTGTTCTGTCAACAGTGCTGAATTCGGATGATCCAGTCCACGATGGTCCCAATCGGAGCTGTCCGTGTTCATGCGGGCTCCTTGTCCGATATCAAATAGCCCAAGTTCAATGGAGTTTGAAAGCGAGGCGGGATCCGTTGTCGCATCGCCAAGAGCTCCATGAATTCCGTTTCGTTCAGCCGGAACACCCGAACCAACGGTCGTCCTTCGATTCGGGCGCTCATCTGCTCGGGTGAACGGTTCCAAAGTCGGGTGTAAAAAGTCCGGTTTTCAAAATATATTCGGCCCGGTTGGAGAAAGACAAATACGGGCGCTGATATTGGCTGAGACAAGCGAGCATCCGACAGATTGATCACCCGGATATCAGGACGGTTGAGTTTTGCGAGATAGTACCGAAACACAGCCGGCGTCTCGCCCGCTACGACGCTGCCTGTCGGTGCCTGGCGCAAGGTGGCAACAATCGCCTCGCGCAAGAGGAGGTCGTAGCATTCGTCGTGGGGAAAGTAATAGGCACTGCGGCCCTGGCCCCCACCCCAACGATTGACATAGAGCGAAAAATAGGGTTGCGACGCGATCAATGCAGCGAGTGAGACCAACACCATCAAACCGCCCAAAACAGTATGGGTGATCCATCTCAGAAGGGGACGAGGGAGAGTCCAGCAACGCCAATTGACCAGCCAGTCGGCGATCTCGCATGTTGCCCACGCCGCGGCCAGATAAACTGCCGGCATGAGGGTGAGTGAATAGCGTAAAAATTTCACCCCGACAATGGAGTAGGGCACCAACCAGAAAAGCAACCAGAAAAGAAGGAAATAGGGGCCCGGGTCTCGCCAACGCCGAAGGCTGAGGCCGACCCCTCCCATGAAAACCAGCAAGACCAGCGGAGGCAGCTTGACGATCAGGGCCAGCAAATAGAAATACCATGGTGTCCCCCCGAAGGGAGTCAGAAGAATGCTGTTGGGAAAGAGATGACCAAACATCATGTACCCATGGTGCGTGACGGTGGACTGGCCGGTGTAGGAAAAGATGTGCCCTAGAACCTTTGTGTGGACGAGCATTGGGTTGGCCAGCAGAAAGACGGCGGCCATCACGGCTACGTACAAGGCCAGGTCCCGCCGTCCATAGCGGTCCGCCGGGTACAGGCCCGGATTGAGTTTCCGGTGAAGGTAGTAGAACAACAGCGTCAGTCCCCAGAAATGCGGGAAATACTTAGAGGCCAGCATCAGGCCGAAGCAGACGGCGGATAGAAGGTGGAAAGTCCTCTTCCTGCGGCCATCTGCGTCGGGTGTGGTTTTCATCCGGCCGTGGAAATAGATCCCCCACAGCAGGAAAAACACCAGCAACGTGTCCTCTTTGGCTATGCGGTTGATGAATACGGCCTGAAGGCCGACGGCCCAGAGGAACGCCGCCAGGATACCCACCCGCTGTGAAAACAGGAATGAACCGACCAGGAACAGGGGAATTGCGGTCAGGGCGCCCACCAGGATGTTTGGGAATCGTACCGCCACTTCTTCGGCCACTAAGTGTCCGCCGGGAACGCTCGCCATCCACCGGTTCCACCTGTCGGCCAGTCCGACCGTGCCCAGGATAAGGAGTTTCATAAGCATGGGGTGCTCGGCGTTGACAGTGAAATCGCCCTGCTGGTATTGCCGTACCGCAAGGATCTTATTCACTTCATCCTCGGCAAACCCAATCTGCTCCAAACCGATCAACCGGATGCTTAACCCGAGCAGGATCGCGGCGAGGAGGATGCAAACGGTATCCTTTCGAATCCAGCCGATTTTGGACTCAACGGGTTGGGCAAAACTCATCTTTTCCCTCTTGAGGAAACCTGTAATCGATTCTTGACTCGGGAAAGTTTCGGCATTCGGCCTATCTCCCTGTACGGCAGCACATGCTGGAATATCTGTTTCAATCGTTCGTATAGTTGTTGCTTGTCTTCTTGGGAAACGGAGGCGAACACTGTCTGCATAAAAAGGGCGCATCTCGGAATGAATTCTTCTATGACCGCAAGCCCCTTGGGGGTAAGTTCCGTCAAACGCTTACGCCTGTCTTTCGGGTGTTCCCGACGCCTCACCAAGCCTTTCTTGAGCAATCCGTCCACCAGACCCGTGACGTTGGCCGGGCTTACCATCAGCCGTCCGCTGATTTCCCCAAGGGTGCATTTCTGGTCTTTTGTTACATAGATTGCCATCAGGACATCCATGGATTGGGGAGTGATCTGATGGGTGGAAATTACACGCTTTATGATAGACAAGAGAATGTGATATGTACTTGATAGGACTGTCACCGCTTGGATCATCGAGTGGTCGAAATCTGGGAATTGCTCGCTGAGCCGATTGACGATTTCGTCCAGATATTCGTTCTCCACACCACCCTCCTCAGATCAGAAAAAAATTCTTCACATCCCGCCTCGGGCGAATGCACCGAATCGTCCTTTGGATTTCTGTGCTGAATCAATCCACATCGGGGACCTTCTTAGAAGAAGTTGAATCGGCATCATTGATAAGCGGTACTGTTCGTCCTGGTGTTCCTTCTACAAGCCCACCGCCCAAGACTTTATAGAGGTTGACCTGGTTGCCCAGCCGGGCCAGGTGCAGGGAGACCAGCCCCTGCTGGGCCAGGTAGAGCGACCGCTGGGCCACCAGGACGCTCAGGTAGCTGTCGATGCCGGCCTGGTAGCGGGCTTTGGACAGACGGAACGTCGCATCGAGAGAGTTCACCAGGGCCTGCTGCGCGGCCTGCTGGTCGGCCAGGGTGGCCCGCAGGGCCAGCGAGTCGCTGACTTCCCGGAAGGCCGCCTGGATGACCTGCTCGTAGGCGGCCACGGCCAGATCCCGGTCGGTCTGGGCGACGTCGTACCCGGCCTTCCGGGCGCCAGAGTCGAAGATGGGCAGCAGTGCCTGCGGGGCGAAGCTCCACGTGCCGGCCCCGGCCTTGAAGAGGTCGGACAGGTCGCTGCTGACCAGGCCGGCGCCGGCGGTCAGGGTGATCCGCGGGAAGAATGCCGCGCGGGCGGCCTCGATGTTGGCGTAGGCGGCTTTCAGCTGGTGCTCCGCCGCGAGGATGTCGGGCCGGCGGAGCAGCACGTCGGAAGGCAGGCCGGCGGTGACATCCCGCAGGGAGCCGTCCCCGTCCAGCCGGTCGGGCAGCAGGTCGTCCGGCACCGGCGCCCCGGCCAGCAGGTCGAGGGCATTCCGGTCCAGGGCGACCTGGCCCTTATAGCGAGCGATGTCCACCCGGGCTGCATCCACCTGGGCCTGCGCTTCGTACACGTCCAGGTCGGAGGCGATGCCGAATTCCCGGGAATGCCGGATCAGCTCCAGGGAAGCCTGCTGCGCGTCCAGGGTGGCTTGCGCCAGTTGCAGGTTCTCCTGGTCGGCGGCTAGGGTCAGGTAGATGCCAGCGGTGGAGGACACCAGGGAGATCTGGGTGGCGGAGCGGGCCTGCTCGGTAGCGAAGAATTGTTCCAGGGCCGCTTCCTTCAGGCTGCGGATGCGGCCGAAGAAGTCCAGTTCCCATGTGGAGGTGATCAGGCCCACGGTGTACTGGCCGCCGGTGTCTGCATTGCCCGATGACGTCATGGTACCAGGTATGCGCTGGGCGTCGACGCTGGCGCCGGCGTTCACCACAGGGTACTGCTCGGCGCGCTGGATGCGGTACAGGGCCTGGACCTTGTCGACGTTCAGGGCCGCCGTCCGCAGGTCGCGGTTGTTGGCTAGAGCCAGCTCGATCACGGCCTGCAGATCGGAGTCGGTGAAGAACTCGCGCCAGGGGAGGTCGGCGG
>AMWB02152151.1_pt3 | contig 11890 bp, 9 predicted proteins | sample 200311 | NCBI WGS metagenome assembly AMWB02 (sample SAMN02737377, study PRJNA173069) | bioreactor metagenome | biome: anode biofilm in microbial fuel cells | place: USA: California | collected 2010-12-16 | reverse complement strand
TCCTAGCCCCTAGCCCCTAGCCCCTAGGGATTGTGCATCAGCGCCGCTTCCAGGGTGTTCTCCAGCAGCGTCGCCACGGTCATCGGTCCAACGCCACCGGGCACGGGGGTGATCCAGCCGGCGCGCTGGGCGGCGCTGTCGAAATCGACATCGCCGACCAGCTTGCCGTCGTCGAGACGGTTGATGCCGACGTCGATGACGATCGCCCCTTCACGAATCCAGTCGCCCGGGATCATGCGCGGCCTGCCCACGCCCACCACCAGAATCTCGGCCGAGCGCACGAAGCTTTCGAGATCGCGCGTGGCGCTGTGGCACACGGTGATGGTGCAGCCGGCCAGCAGCAGTTCCAGGCTCATCGGCCGGCCAACGATGTTGGAGGCGCCGACCATCACGGCATTCTTGCCGCGCAGCTCCTCGTTGGTCGCGCGCAGCAGCGTCATGATGCCGCGCGGCGTGGAGGGCCGCAGGGTGGGCATCTTCACCGCGAGGCGGCCGATGTTGTAGGGATGGAAACCGTCGACGTCCTTGTCGGGGCGAATGCGCTCGATCACCGTCTCCGCATCGATGTGCGGCGGCAGCGGCAACTGCACCAGGATGCCATCGATGGCGGGGTCGGCGTTGAGCGTGTCGATCAGCGCCAGCAGCTCGTCCTGGCTGGTGGTCGGCGGCAGGTCGTGCGACACGCTGTTGACGCCGGCGCGCTCGCACGCGCGCTTCTTGTTGCGCACGTAAACGGCAGAAGCCGGATCGCTGCCGACCAGAATGACCGCCAGGCCCGGGCGACGCTTGCCCTGCGCCTCGCGCTCGGCCACCTTGTCGTGGATCACGGCGAGTATGGTGTCGGCCATCGCCTTGCCGTCGAGAATGCGTGCGCTCATCGGTGCCGTCCAGAAGCAAAAGCGCGATTGTCCCGGAAGCCCTCCGCCGACTCAAGGGGACTCACGGGAAAATTGACCCCACCCCGCGACCAAGGTATAGTCTCGCCTCTCCGAAACGCGGCCCGCGTTGGCCGTCGGATTTCGGGGTGTAGCGCAGCCCGGTAGCGCGCCTGCTTTGGGAGCAGGATGTCGGAGGTTCGAATCCTCTCACCCCGACCACCCCCCATCCGACATGTTCAGAGACAGTGCCCGAGCAAGGATAGACTCTGCCCGTAGCTCAACTGGATAGAGCACCAGCCTTCTAAGCTGGGGGTTACAGGTTCGATTCCTGTCGGGCAGGCCAGATTGCACTGCCAGCCGTTGCTGGCAACGACAATGGTGGATGTAGCTCAGTTGGTAGAGTCCAGGATTGTGATTCCTGTCGTCGTGGGTTCGAGTCCCATCATCCACCCCATATTACAAGCGTTTCCGCGATAGCGGTCACCAACAAAAGCCCCGGAAACGTGTAAAAGAGCGAGCGATTTAACAGGAATTTGCGGGCAATTTACTTTGACGCAGCGCGTTTGTTAAATCGGTCGGTTAAACGGCGCGGCGGTCTGGATGGCTGCCGTTATGTCCATGAGCACGGCATCTGGTGTTTCTGCAAACTGGTATACGTGCCGCGCACGGATTCAACCTCGACGCGGATATTGGCAGGCTTGGTGCCGCCGTTGTCGGTTGCCGCCTGCGCCTCGGTATATGCCTGAGTGGTGGTCGTAATGCCTGAATAGGTACGGATGAGCGTACCACCGCTCTGCGCGTTGTAGATGCGCACGGTGTAGGTGGCGCCTGTTTCCGGGCCGATGTTCCCCTCGGTCTGCTCGACGATGTATGCGGTTTGCAGCGTGCGGTCTCGGTGCGCCCACGTGATGCTGAGATTGCCGGTTACGCTCGCCGGGTAGGCGACAGCATTGATCTTCACGTTTCCGGGAGCGTAGGGCCGGATGAACCGCCGCGCCATCTTCACGCTGTTCGCCGGGGCGCTGGCGATCAGCAGTGTGCCGAGGCCGGTGCGCGTTAGCATCTTCGCGTTGACGGTCTGCCCGTTGCTCCACTCGGTTTCATCCAGCCCTTTGAAATCGTCTGCGAAGTGGATTTTCACGCCTGCCGCGTGCGGGGCAGGCACGGTATCCAGCACGCCGCGCTTGCAGACAAACGTGGTGGCGCTCACGGAAACGACCTTGACCAGTTCGCCGTCGATGTGCGCCCACGTACCGGCCTCGACGAAATCAAGATCAACACCGGCCTCGATGGTAAACGTGGTTTCAGTCCTGCCGACCGACGCCGACAGCGTGGCGACCGGCATGAAAGCGCCAGTGACGCGCTCCACGTACGTGCTGCCGGTGCCGGTATAGAGCAGGAAATTGTATGCATCAGCGCTCGGGCGCGATCCAGCCGCGAGAAGCAGGCCAGAGTCAGGATCTACGTTGTCGGTCAGGATGCTCTGGTCCATGAAAATTTCGCGCGCCACGACCCAGTACGGCGCCTCCATGACCAACCGTTCAGGGCAAGCTGCCGGGGCTGACAACGGGTTGACCCACCCGGTCGCCTGCGGCGTGCCGATGACCGCCGAGGCGACGGCGAACACATCCTGCGCGGCGATGATCGTCACCCGTCCATCCGTGAGCGTGCCGTAATCGACCTCGGCCACGCGCATTACCATGTCGTCGATGCCGAGCGGCGCGTATTGCAGGCGGAATACATCGCCGAGGTTGAGCGACCACGCGTCGCGGTTGCACAGGATTTCGGCCTTCGCAAGCGGCGTGGCAAGCTGCCGTAGCTCGCGCAGCGCGATCTTGCTGGCGAGGCTGCCATCCGGGATGCCGCGCAGATCGCGCACCACCGGCACTGCCATGCCGCCCTGCATCGCCAGAACAGCAATATCCTGCACCGACACAGACCCGGCTTCCCCGGTCGCCTGATCTTCGTATTTCACCTGCACTTCGCTGGTGAGTTCGCCTGGCAGCGGTTGGCTGAATCTATCGATGCGCAGGATGTTAGACGCATCCAGAATAGGCAGGCTGCCAATAACGTAATCGTCGCGTGCGAGCTTGAGCGTGATTTTTCCGGTGGCTGGCTTGTGGTAGACGTTGCCGTTGATGTGATCCAGCACCAGCCCGATGAAATCCTCCGCGCTCTGCTCCCCCTCCCAAAACAGGGACAATCCAAGCCCCTCGGCATACAGCTTGTCAGCCGCAGTCGTGAAGCTCGCAACGTCGATGTCGGAAGCCGGAAGGCCGATGCCGAATTCGTGGCTGGTCAGCACTTCGTAGATGATGTGCGCCGGGTTCATCGACTCGCCGATGGCAGCCTTCGCCGGATAGAATCCGCCCGGAATCCGGCTGATGTACGCGCTCCACGGCTTGACATACGGGTTCAGCGCACTCACTTGCGGGCTGCGCAGCACCAGCCCGAACAGGCCACGGAACGCCGGCAACGGGATTCCTGTGCATTTCGCGGCGAGGTAGCTGTTCGCCCCCTGCGCCAACCCTCCGAACTCCACGTCAACCAGCCCAACGATGCCGCCCTCTTTCTTGTCGCCTCCGAACAGGTTTGGCTCGTTGATGTTGAGTTGCGTGTTGCTGGTCACGTTTCCGGTCCACGCGTCTTTCTCGCCGACGCGGATTTTTTTCAGCGCTGTCACCGGGGAAGACGCCGGGCTCAGGCAATACGCCTGATGCATGCCAACGTAGTAGCGATAGCCGATTACGACCTTCTTAGCGCCCACGGTTCGCCCTCACAAACTCAACCATTTTCGCGGCCATCGCGTCGTCCAGCTTTTCCAGCACCTCAATGTCGATGCCGTCGCGCAGAAACGCTGACCAGTCGAGCCCCATGCGCGCCGCCCATCGCCGCACGCCAGAGGCGCACCAGCGCGGCTCCATCGCATCGAGGTCGTCTCGGTATACCTTCATCACTTGCCGCCCGACTTGATCGGCGTGGTGCGCACATCACCCCACCAGAACACATGCGGCGACTTGATCCAGCGCGAGCCGAACAGCACGCCGATCTTCCGGCCTTCTTCAACCGTCGGGATTTCCACCTTCCCCGGCTCAGGCTTCTTCGGCTTTGGCTGAAGCAGGTAGCTGATGACCGTCGTGACGATCCAGAGCAAAAGTTGTACTGGCATATCAAATCGGGCTGTCGCCGGTGAACGGGTTTTTGATCGGGAACCACGGAGCGCCGCCGTAGTTCAAGATATTGCCGAACTTGTCGTTGCAGGTGTTCGGGTTGTGGTCGCATCCGGCGAACACGCGGAACGCTGCGCTTTGCGGCAGACCCGGCACCGCTGCGGTGAGCGTCAGCGTATCGCCTACGTGTCCGATGATGAAGCGCGGCACGCCTTCCAGTTCGATCTTGCCGCCAACCCACCAGCCGTTCGCTTTCGTGGCGAACACGCCGGATGTTACGGTCGCGCCGGTATGACTCACCAGATTTCCAGTCAGCGACCACACGGCGTCTGACAAATTGCACCCCATCCCATAAAGCGAATGCGGGCACTGCCGCTGCGCCGGGCGCTTCAGGCCGAGCCGCTTCAATGCCGTAGCCATCGGGCTCGCCGTGATCGTCACCTCGCTACCGCTGTAGCGCACGCCGTCCACGCGGCCTTTCCACCAGATTGTCGCCTCGGCGTCAGTCCGATGCAGACGGTAGATCGTAAGCTGCACCACGCCGACAAACGGCGACGCGATGCTGTCTTCGACGAACGGCAGGTCGCGTGTCGCGTTGATGTCGAGCGGCGTCTTGTTCAACTCTTGAGTCTGCTTGAACGCGTCGCGCTTGAGCGGGTATGGCTCATAAGTTTCGGTGAGGTATACGATTTTCGTGTCCGCACTGGTGTACAGCCATTTCCGCGTGCCTTCCGTGAAGCGGTAAAGCTCCACCGGCTGCCCGGAATGATCGGACGTTTCGACGCTGTTGTAGCTCATGCCGGAAGGCTCCGTAGCATCGTAGAGCACTGCGCAATTTCCGCGCTGTGCCATTCGATTTCAACGTCGTCAGAATCCAGCCGCACAAGATGCAGGAAGCGCACGCGCTTGATGCCGGCCACCTGAACCGTCACGCCGAGCGCGCTGTCGATGGCGAGCGATTCGGTTTCGTCGTCTATCTCGCTTGCCGCCGTGATGGTGCGGTAATAGCGCGCCCCGGCCTTGGTCTCGATGGCGATATGGCGGCGATCCACCCGCCCGTCGATGAACCGCTTGTAGCCCATGTTGCGGATCGTGATTGCCGTATCCGATGAGCTGATTGGTGCCAGCACCTCGATGTCGTCGCCCTGTGTGGGCGACCAGAACGGCGTAAGCCTGCCGGCGCGGGCGTGCAGCCATGCGCGTAGAGCGACTACCTCGGCGTGCGTCCCCATCGTCCAATGCCACGACTTCAGCAGAGCGGCCAGGCCGGAAAGATCGTCCACCCATGCCGCGCCGGTATCGTAGTCGAGAATCTCAAGCTGGCGCAGCGCCTCAACTTCCACGGGTTCTGCCCAATCCGTGCGGCCAAGATAGACGCGGTATCCGGCGAACGTGTCGCCGCTATCTGCCGCTGTCACGCCGGGATGGTCGATGAAGTTGAACGTCATTTTCCCCGTGATGTGGTGGTTCGTTTCGCGCACCAGCTTCTGCCGATCCTGCATCCGTCCAAGCCGAACAGGATAAATGCGCGTGCCAACTGGCCATGTGGCGAGCGTCGCGGCCTTGAGCGTGAGCGATCCCGCGCCGACAGAGGCAATCTCCACAGCTTCATAGTCGTGCGGGCCGCGCCACAGCACCAGCAAGCCATCGGAGGCGAATTCATATCCTGTAGTGGAGCACGAAATCGACGTGCTGCCGGCTGGCAGGCTTGATGCAATAGATTGCATCTCCGTCCACACCGGCACCGCCCACAGACGCGATTGCCAGCCAAGCAGCATCGTTTCGAGCCGTATGCTCTCCGTGCGGTCGCGCGCCATGAATTCGTACTCAATAGCCCGTCGCGGGACTCCACGAAGCCCGACGCGCTGCTCTGTGCCGGCGAGGGCTGGCAAAACATCGGTCAGCCACGATAGGCGTTCGCGCACCGGCTCCGTCCAGTTAGGGGCGTAGCCAAACACGACAACGCGCCTGCCAACAACGGCCAGCGTCGGCGACTCAGCCGGGAAATTGAACGTGTAGAGCGCGTCAATGCTCGCCGGGCCTTCGGTATCGACCGTCACGCTGAAAACGCTTTCCTGCAACGGCGCGAACGTGGACGGCGCGGTGATTCCTGATTCGGCCAGGCCGACCGTTTCATCTTCGTCGATGCTCGCAAGCGACTGACTGGTAAGGTAGGCATTCCAGACCACGGCCTGCCGCGTTTGCACGGACAGCAGATTGCCGATGTCGAGTACGCGCGGAGCTACATGGATGCGGTTGTAGTAATCGTCGAAGTAGCTCGTGGCGATGCTGCCAGACCGCACCAGAGGCGTGGTAGATACCGGCCAATGCGTGATTAGCGGATTTACGCCAGGGCTCGGCGTGGCTGCCCACGACGCGAGATCATCTATCCAGGCCGCCGAATAGCCGTCCAGGTCGTCCGATATGTAGCCGAGGTCGGCGTAGCCGCTGTCCGCGTCCCCAGCGAGAAACCCATTCTTGGCGACCATTACGGACCCTCGTAGCGGATCGCCCAGCCGAAAGTTCCCGTGTGGTCATACGTCAAGGGAGCTCCAGCAGTTCCGTCGCGGTATGTGATGTTCTTTATATACCACGGGAACACCTTCCATTTGTCCGGTCCGATCGTAATAATGTCGCCGGGCGTGAAATTGTCGATCCGCACATGTCGTGCGTTCAGCAAATCAGCAACCATGCTGGATTTGTAGGCAGGGCGCTCTTTCCAAGCCCTTATTGGAAGCAGTACAGACTCACTGTTCCATGAATTCGGCTGTGTGGAAATAAGTGGCACAACGCTCCTGATACCAATCGGCGAATAATTTATCGCGCCGCCCCACATCCAGCCGTGGCCGTCTAATCCGTGGTTCACCCAACAATTTCGCGCCGCCTGAGATCCTCCATAAGAAAGCCAAAAAAGCGCGGAGCAAAGACGTGATGCATATACTCCGCCAGCAGAAGGCTCAATGCTCTGTACCGCCGGAAGACCAGACGCAGTTCCGGATGCATAAGTTGATCCAGCACTCGCGCCGCACCATCCACCTTGTCCAGGCATGCCTTGTACGGCGCTCTTTCCAAACGCCATCCACTGATATGCCGCAACATCGTAATTTACTATCAGGTACAACTCCTGCGCGAAGCCGAACACCTCATAGGTGCACGGAAATGAGATTTTTCTTTCTGCTTGTGTCGGGAAATAGTAAATGAGCCCGATATTTACAGTTTCAGGCGCCGGATTTGCAACCGCATTGCTCTCGCAGCCCAGGCAGGTGATGTTGGTCGCTGTCTCCTGAATCCGGAAATACACGCCTGCTTTCGATAGTACGTCGCCCGTCAGCGTCCAGCCATCCGCCTGCGCGTGAGTGAGCAGCGCCGTGCGCAGGGCCGTGAGTGATGCAGCGGTGCCGGAATAGTAAGCCATCAGGTGTCGAGCCTCAGAGCGTAATAGTCGGCGTGGCCGGTGCGCGCCACGGACTGCATGACGATGTATTTCACGCCGCCGATAGTGATAGTGTTTTCGACCGCGTTGTTGAATCCGGAAACGTGGTAGACGCCATCAAGCTGGCCGTACAGGTTCGCGGTGTTGTCGTGCAACTCTACCGGCAGCAGCGGGTAGTTGTCGCCAGTGTCGCGCGCCTGTAGAGTCGCTGGGCTTGGCGTAGTTGTGCTGGTCAAAAAAGCATTCCCCCACGGGTAGCAATACATGTTTATCCAGCCGGCAGGCGTGCGCAGCTTGCCGCGCGCATGGTTGCCGCGCAGGTAGAAGTCGTGCGTCGTTTCAGAAAACCGTGTGGCTGCTGCGCCCGCAAGCATTCCCCCGGCAACGACCGGGTACGGGTACTGGCTGGGGCGCGAATACGGGAAGAACTTGCCGAGATAGAATGACTCATACACCGGCGTGCCGACTTTCATCGCACAGGCGATGCGCTGCCCGTTGAGCGATAGCCAATAGTCGATGCGGTTGTTGTGCGCTGGCACGCCGACCAATGCGGCGCCAGGTTGCGTGTCAAACGTATTGCCTGCGACGTAGCCGGTGAACGTGCCTGCGAGCAGGTTGTAGTAGTCACCCGTGGTGCTGTGGTAGGTGCGCAGGCCGATGAATATTTCCTCGGTGCCCGTCAGTCCAGGCGCCTTCATGATCAGTTCGTGTCCGCTGGTCTCGTTGTCGGTCGTCGTGTAGCGCAGCGTCACGTAGCCATTCGCCTCGCAGAACGTTTTTACGGCGAGAATGAAGTTGTAGTGCGCCAGCGGGTAGATTCCAGCGTTGTCTACAAAGCTGATCTGGTGTGGCATGTCAGGCCCCGGCAGCGCCAGGATTGCGCTGGATGATGTTGAGAATGGCGCGCTCGCCGCCGCGCGTGCGCAGGTATTCGCTCATAGCCGAGTCAAGGTTGAACATGTTGATGACCTTCGTCGTTGAATTCACCGTCGGCGCGGCACCTGCCGGAAGATTCACCGCGCCGCCGTCGGCATAGCCCCATCGCGGCATGCGCGGAATTGCCGCTCCGCTGGCCATACGGTGCATGTTGTCGAGCGCTGCGATACCGAGACGGCGCACTGCGGCTTGGCTGAATACGTATTCTCCGGCGTGAACCACCCCGGCAGGCTGGTACTTGCTTCCTGGTCCTGTGTAGCCGCCATCGGCGAAGCCGAACAGGCCGCCGATGCCGGAGAAGATCGACGACAGGCCGCTCCCAAGGCCGCTCATGAGACTGGAAAGCATGCCCATCAAGCTACTCATCAGGTTCGACATCATTCCAGTGAACCCATCCATGAGGCCGGAAAACATGCCGCCAACTCCACTATCCTCGCCACCGAGCACGTCTTTCATGCCGCTGGCCTTATTCACATCCTGCACGTAAACGGCAGTCGTTGGCGTTGAGCCGTCCCGCTTTCCGCCACCGAATCCGAACATCCCGGCGAGGTTCAGTACACCTTCCTTGCCGCCGAGCATGCCGAGGAACGAATCTGTCAGGCTGCCGGCGATGGCGTTCGACAGGGCGTTGCGGATCATGTCCACGATACCGAGCAGCGCGCCGCGAATTCCGCCCGCGCCGCTTGCCACCGCGTTGAGTCCGTCGGCGAACGCGCGCTGCACGCCTTGCTGCACGGATTCGTAGAGCGAGTCCTGCTGTTTTTTCAGAGCCTCTTCAGCTTCACGCTTGGCGTTGACTTCCCGAATCTTGCCTTGCAGTTCCAGCAGCCTGTTGATGTCGGTGATACCGAGCTTTTCGGCTTCCAGCAGCAGCAGCGCGGTTTCGCGCGCGTCGTTCGAAAGGTCGGCGAGGAATGCTTCACGCTCCAGGCCGTCGAGGAATCCAATCTGCGCCAGCTTGAGATCGGTCTCCTTGCGGATGCGCGCATCCTCGGCCGCCATCGCTTCGTCGAAGGCGTCTTTTTCAGCCGCGGCGCGGGCGCGGATCGCGTCTTCTTCTTCCTTGCGCGCCTGGGATATCTTGTCGCCGAACGCGCGCTGTGCGATGACCTCGATCGCCTCGGTGTACTGCTGCGCACTGATCTTGTTCTGCTTCCAGCGTTCCGCCAGCAAGGCGATGTTCTTTTCGTATTCCTTGAGCTTCGCGGTGTTGGTATTGGAGAGGATGCCGGCGAGCGGGTCGATCTCTTTCCCGCTCTTCGCGCGCCGATCGCCGCTCCCATCGAGCTTGAGCGCGTCGGCGAACGAAACCGGCCGCCACGCGCCTGCCGCGCTCTTCGCGTCACCGCCTGCGATTACCCGCTTGAACATAGGCGATGCCGCGGGCTTCTGCGGATCAGGCAGCTTCACCTCGCTCGCGCGCTCGGCGCTTTTGCGCCACCAGTTCCAAGCGTCGACGCCGAGCATGATGGCCGTGGTGACAAGACCGATGGGGCCGAGCAGTGCGCGGAAAGCCAGCCCGAGGCGCGCCAGGATGGGGCCGCCGGCGCCCAGAGCGGTCATGGCCGCTCCGACGCTCGCGAGCGGCTTGAGCAAGCCGGACGCGGACGTGATGAGTTTTCCCGCCAACAGGGCCAAACCGCCCCAGGCGATGCGCAATGCGCCCGCGCCTGTGGCGAGCGTTGCGATGACGCCGATCAGCCCGGACAACATCGGGAAGGTATCCACGAACGCCTTGGCCTGAACCGCGGCCCACCCGAGCGCCACGGCCACGGCGCGCACCACCGGTGCGAAAATCTGGCCGAACGCCTGCCCAAGGTTGGTGGCCGCGTTGGACAGATTCGTCAATTCCGCGCCCAGTGTGCCCATGTCGAGGTCCATCAGGCGTTTCAGGGCGGCGCGGTAGTCGTCGGACGATTGGGACGCGGCATCCTGGGCGCGCTTGTAGTCGTCGAACGCGCCGATCAGTTTGCGGATGTTTTCCGTATCCAGGCCTTCGCCAAACAGCGCCTTGGTGGCGGCGAAGCGATCCGGCGCGGAGAGCTTGCTCATGGCGGCGAGCAGATCGTTGACGGCGCTCTGGGCATCTGTGTCGATCTTGCGCGCGAAGGCGTCGACGTCGCCAACCAGGAGTCGCAGCGCCTGGCCCGCCTGTCCCGTGTCCTGCGTTGCGCTGCGCAGGCTGGAAAGCATGGTGCGCATGGCGGTACCCGCCTGTTGCGCCGTGGCGCCTACCGACAACAGCGTCGTGGCCATGGCCGTCGCCTGCCCGGTCGACAACCCGAATTCTTTGGCCGAAGACCCCGCCAGGGTCAACGTCTGAATGACGTCGCGCTCGGCGACGCCGACCGAATCCGCAAGCGCGTTGACCATGCCGACAAAGACGTCCATGTCTTTCGTCGTTACGCCGAGCAGGCGCGAGAGGATGCCGAGTGCGCTCCCGGCCTCGTCCGGCAGCATTTCGAACTGCCGCGCCGCAACGGCGGTTATCTCGGCGAATTTCGCCAGTTCGTCGCGCGCCACGCCGAAGCGCGCGCCCATCGCGGCGATGCGCGCGATATCGTTGGCCGGCATGGCAATGCGGGTGGATAGACGCTGGAATTCCGCGCCCATGGCCTTGAGTTCGGATGTCGACATGCCCGCAGCGCGCTGCACGCCGACCATGGCGGTTTCGAATCCGACGGCCGCGCGCATCCCCAGGCCGAAGGCCGCGAACGATCCGGCAAGCGCCACCAGCGAGCCCTTTACGGACTCGATGGATTTGGCCCAGCCATTGGTTTCGCTTTTGAGTTCGTTGATGCGCGTCTGCAAGTGGGCGTATGCCTGGCCCAGCTCGGCGGCGGAGAGCTTGCCGGACGCAGCCAGCCGCGCGAAGGCGGCGCGCGCCTGATCGATCTCACGCTGGATTTCCCTGAACGGGCGCACGTCGAGCAATCCGCGCGCATGATCCATCCTGCCGGCGGCGCGCAGGCGGCCCATTTTCTCGATCGCGGCATCGATCTCTTTGCCGGCGGCCTTGAGCGCGTCGACCTGAAAAATGTCGCCTTTGACACGGGCGGCCTCACCGGCCTTTTTGACCTCGTCCAGCGCCTTCTTCAGCTCAGTGACGGCCGCACCGATCTTGCCGAACTCGACATTGGCGCTCTTGCCGTCTACATTGAGACGTATCTTCAAATCCTTGATCGTGTCAGCCATGCTGGGTCATCCGAAAAAACTCGATCCCTGGCTCGCCTCGGGCCCCATCGCCATGACCGTCTTCCTGGTCGGCCTGTTCGGCGCATTGTGGTTGCCGGAAAACATCGCTCGCTGGTGGATATGGCTGGCCCTGCTGCCGGCCGTGGCCGTGCTGTCGGCGCTTGTTTTCGGGATCGTTTCGAGGTTTTTCGGCCGCATCATTCGGTAGCCTTCAGCCACGCGCTCCATCCCTTCGCGTCCGCCTGCGCCACCCGCGCCGCGACAGCCGCGGCCTGCAC
>AMWB02151858.1_pt2 | contig 11912 bp, 15 predicted proteins | sample 200311 | NCBI WGS metagenome assembly AMWB02 (sample SAMN02737377, study PRJNA173069) | bioreactor metagenome | biome: anode biofilm in microbial fuel cells | place: USA: California | collected 2010-12-16 | reverse complement strand
CCAATTTATCCCTGTTAAATTTAATTCAGTTATAACCTCCCAGTTGATATAGTTATTTAATTCTCGCAAATCAGCCCAATTAATATTCGCGTCCCCAATTTGATTAATCGTCGTCCAATTAATGTTTGAGCCCTTAATTAATTCCGCAGTTATTTCCTGATCGGAAAGACTCAAATAATCTTGCCCGGCGAGAGTAACCTCATCATGGAGAACACCTTCGCCACTTAATTCATAATCAACCCCGTCATAAGTAAACACGGCAACGCCATCATCCCGCGTCCAATAATGACCAAACCCTGGGATATCCGCAGGGGCAGCGGCTCGCTCTTTTAACCCGATTGCCCCCGGCTCATCCACGTCACCTATTGTCGTTGTCCCGTCGTTGTCAACTTTAAAAATCGTCGTCCCGTCGGATTGCTGTATTTCAATAATTGCATTTGTCTGTGTGCCGTTCCCCCGGATAAGCATTTGTATCTGGTCATCAATCCCTTTCAGCGAGAATTTAGCCGAATCAAGAGGCGATGTGCCGCCGATAACAACGTCGTATCCTTCGAAAGACGGATATATCGTGTTATCATCAAGATCATTCATTGTCCAGTAAGTTTCTGCGTTACCCGGAGGGGTACTGCACAAAATTGTTTCGCCGATTCCATAAATATACTCTCCGTCGCCGCACACCCCGGACGGATATCCAAGAGCGCTTGGTTTTCGGTACATGAGGACGCTCTGCGCCATCGTCACCGACGGGATTAATAATATGGCTATAAAGGGCAAAACAATTTTTTTCATTATTGTCAATCTCCTCTTTTGGCTATGAAATACCAGATTTGGCAAGCAGCTTTTTAACATCATTCGACAGGATATTCAGCTTTAACTGGATGTCGGCGAATTGCTTCTCATTGTTTTCGTGAAGTATTTTACAAATTTTCACCTCGACAAATTTTTCATCTGCCGCTTTCTTAACCTCGTCAAGACGTTCAAATATTCTTGTGTGCTTCGCATCTTCTAATTCGCTGACTTTCTGGACCTGATCGTTGATCTGTTTATTCGTCCGATATGCCGTCGTCGCCACGAAACCTATTATCGCGAGAATTAATGTCGCAATTCCGATGAACTCTGCCAATCCCATTTACGCCCCCTTTGATATGAGTTCAAAAGATTTCCCCCATAATATATTTTTAGCACGCCTTGTATCGCGAATATTCATATCAGAACGGGCATGCGCGGCCCTATGAAAAAGATGCGTCTCATCCGGGGACGAATTATTAAACGCAGGATGATAATGTTCAAGCTGTGCTTCTTCGCAGAAACAAAACCGGCCAAGACATTTTGCAAATTCTTCAAGCTCCACATCACAGAAAAACGCCCCATAGTCAGGGCAGAAAACCTTCCTGTCCGGGAACCTGTCTGCGAAAACAGAACCGACGAGCCCATAAGCCGCTTTAGCCGGTTGCCCGTCGGTGGCGTTCCTGATCTTAAACCCCACAACACCATCAAAATTAAACTCCTCGAGCTTTGGTATAGATTTATTTATTATATCCTCGTCGATGGCTGTGTCGTCGGAGAGATATAACAGCGCGTCCGCACTCATCCCTCTAAGATAATCATTCCAAAAAGTCGAAGCCCTGAATGTCCCGGCGTAAAGATGCGTTTGGATAAAAGCACTCCGGCCATAAGACGCATCAAATTCATCTTTCTCATGCATAGATGAGAAAAAGATTTTTACAATAACAGAATAAGATGAGCTTGCCAAAATTACGTCGTGGGCCGATCTTAGGCACTTAGCGAGCTTATCTTTTCTGTTCCTCGTCGGGATTACAATGTCAATTTTCGTCATTACGTCCTTAGCGTACGAGACGCTTGATGCTGTTCAATCACCGGCTCAACGTCGGGATTTTGAAGCCCCATAATATAACAATACTCCGGGCCGAGGTCTTCAAAGGTGATCTTCCCGTCCTTGCGATACTTGTCGAGAACATCTTGGAAGAACGACTGTTCCCCAAAGGGCCGGCGTTCCCCTATTTTTAACAGCTTCTCAACGTCTGCAAGAAACGCCCTTGAAATGTCGTTGTTTTTAAAAAACATCACGGAAGAAATAAACTCTTTCCCACCGCGATAATGCCCCGCTATGTCTGCCGAGCAATTTAAGAGCTTTTCCGGCAAGGACACAACAACGGCGTCGGCGTCAATCCAGATAACATCACGGCCCGGATATCTGTCGAGCATTTTTAAAATAAACTGCGACTTGAACTTTGTGTTTGCATCCCAATCCCCGCGACTCTTAACTGGCGATACGTCATAATCTAAAGAAAGCCGGTCTAAAGTCAGCCGTAAATTGTCGGCGTATTTTTTATATCCATTTTCCGGCGTGAAATAATTAACGAAGATCGGCTCATCCTCTTTCTTTGTTCTTTCGACCTTCTTTAACTTCGCCGGCTTCTTCGCGGGTTTCTCCTCGACGGGATTAAGCTCGGTGGGAATGTCCCCAAACTCAAAGACTTTCAAGGCGCTGTTTTTGTTGCAGTTGATAATCTTCGCCCCGAACTTTTTAAACTCGTCGGAGTTTTCCTCGTAGCATTGCAAGTGATAATCATGCACATTCTCCGACGGCTCGCTCGGATATCCGTTATGCCATCTCGGTCCTGAAAAATCATACCCCAGAAGGTATATTTCAGACGCACCAAGAAGCAACGCCAGGTTAAGAGCTCCAAACCCGGAGTTTGTCCCGCACCCGAGCCCTTCCTCGAGATTCTGCGACAGCCCCGGACGGCCTATACTTTCGACGATAAAAATGTCCTCGGGGAGCGGGGCCGCGTTTAAATCACCCCATACCTTAATCGCTCTTGATGCATTAAAAAGGTCCCTGTCGTCGGGGCCCGTGTCGCCTGACTCAATCCACCCCCATAACCTCGGGTCCATCCCATAAATGATCTCTGGGTCCAATAACCTAAATGCCAAGTTAATCCCAATTGTATGTTCCCCCTCTAAAATCTTCGGGTTTATTTTCCTGACGCTCGAACCGCCACCGACGATAAAACAACGCTCGCCTGACCACATCCCCTGACGCAGGACCTCGGTTATTTTCCGGCGGTTCTTAATCATCTGCTCTTTTAATTTTCGCGTCCCTGGGTCATGTATCTGACTCATTGTGATAACTTTATTCTTCTTCGGCGGCTCTGGCTGCCTGTTTGTGAGTCCCGGTAATTTTGACATTGAAATAAAGCCCATCATTTACCTCCGGGTTAGACTCGCCGGGGAGAGTTGCCCCTCCCCGACGGAATTTTCTTTTTTTGATGTTATGCTGATTTTATGCTATTGAGCACTTCTCAACCTGGTCCGTGTCGCCAATCGCCGCGCCGTATCTCATCCACCCGGCGACAGTGTCAGCATAAAGCAACGGGTCAAAAAGGTTGAAAAGCGTTAAGTCCATTCTGTTCCCGCTCTTGATCTTTTTCTTTGGCAAGCAAACATAATAATAGCTGTTCGAGGCGAGCATCAAAGAAAAGATCGGACGGACAGTAAAGACAATGCTTCGGTTCGACCCGGCGAACGCCTGGTTGAGTTGAGTCATTGCTTTGTTGACCCTAGACATCAACGCCAATGGAGCGAGCAGAATCAATTCTGTGTTTGCATTGACGCCATACCCCTTATCCTTAACGGCGGTCAAAATAGCGAGCGCTGCGGCATTGATCGTCTTGATGTCGCGGTTAACTTCTGTGTCCGTCGAGGTTCCTTGCCAAGTTGTCGTATTCGTTCCAGCCTCGATTAAGGCATAATGAGCCGCGGCGCGTTGAGAATATGCTTTATTCCTGAACTCAATCGCGGTGTCCTCAATCTGCCAATATTGCCGGTCGTCAAACCAGGTACGGTCCCAATTTAACCCGCCGCCGTATCTGTCAAACTCGACAGAAACAACGCTCCCGCTTGCCTTATAAACTTTGATCTTGTCACCGACGGGGATTTTCGAGAACGTCAACCCTGACGTAACATCGAGAATTTTAAATCCTGATTCAGTCCCGCCCGTGAAATCCCGGACATCATAAATCTGCTCATATCCAGTGTCCCAATCCGGCGTCGCGTGATATTTCTCGAGGACAGCAATAATGTTGTCCGGAAAATCGCCCTTCGTCGTGAATTGTTGCATAGCGAGCTTAAGCTCTTTGTTGCGCTCCGGGACCCTCATAAAATGTTGGAAGGCCCCATTAAGCTTTTTGACATGATCGGGGTTTTTGAAATCAACCTTCGACCAATCTCTAATAATTTTACCCTTCATCTATTCCACCTCCGTAGGATTTTTTGTTTTAGGTTACGCCGCAATATGGCCCGATAAGCTGATCTCAAGCGTCGTATCGGCAGATTCCCCGACCTCATTCGCACGCCCGCAAAGTGTATTCCCTGACGCGGTGCTTGTGACAGCTTTCGCGGATGCGTTATAATACACCTTATCACCGGCGGCAAAGGTGACACCGGCTGATTTCGGGACAACAATTTTTTCGCACTCATAAATAAGCGCAGTTTCCTCGTCGAGCTCAACAGTGTTGACGATAATCCCGACTGTATCCTCGATCTTAATCATTTCCCCGGCGGTATACCCCGCAGAAGGGGCCGTCACTTTAAACGACTTAAAGTTAGGGTTACGAATTTCCAATCCCATTTTATAGACCTCCATTTATTTTTTAGAATTTAGTTAATCCTCCCGGTTCTCGCCGGGGCGTAAACTCCGAAATTAATCGGGAATAAAATCGTTCTTCTTCGGATCCTCTAAGACATTCTCGATGCCCGCTTCTTCTCCGTCTTTTTTCTTATCGGTCGGAGGGGTTCCGGGGGTTTCATTTTCCTTGCTTTTATCGTCGGCGGGTTTACCATCCGCAGTAACCTTTGCCTCAAACCCATAGAGCTTTCCCATTTCGACGTATTCTTTCGCTTGAGTATCAACAAACTTCTCGAGCTCGGCTTTAAACTCGGAGTCTTTCTTGTCCGACTTAAAAAGCGGGATGTTCTTGTTGACGTACTGCACAAATTTTTGGTCGAGCTTTTTCTCGCCGGCGATTGAAGTAAAAACATCCCTGACGACCCCGGCGTTCGCCTTGATTGCGAGCTGTTTATTCTCATCCTGGATTTTTGAAAACTCACCCTGCAATTTTGAATTTTCTTCCCGCGCCTCACCAAGCCGTTTCTCAAGGCGCTTGACATGCTCATATTCTGTTTGCTTTGCTTTCCTCGCCGGGTCGGATGAAACGATCTCTTCTTCCGAGAAAATGTCCGCCGGGCTTAACCGCATCTTTAAAATCGCTTCTTTGATCTGCTCTTTTGTAAATTCTTCCATCTGGTGCATCCTCCCGTTCTTCTGGGTAAACATCTGCAATGCTGCTTGCAGAGTAGCCCCCGGCATGGCAGGAGTATCAATCTTATGATTACTCAATGCTAGCCCGGTAATGTTTGATAAACTCACAACGCCCATTGACCCATCGCTGTTTTCCTCTGCCTCAAAATTCCCTTCGAGGGACGCAATATCAAGGTCAACAGCCCTGTATTCTGGTTTTATATAAACAGCGGCTAATGTATGCAAAACCCCGCTGATCTTTTGGATAGTTTTCCCGACGACCTCGCCGACAGAGTCCCTATTGACATGGCTGTTTGTCTGCGGTTGATGTCTATTAAACGCCGGGAGGCCAAGCCGGAGCCGGTTGAACATCTGGACAATAATGTCCCTGGCATAATTTAAAATCTTCATCCCAACACCCAAGACTGTCGCGTTTGCTGACCCTTCATGCCCGACGGAAAAAACACGAAACTCCGGGTGTGGGTCCGTGTCTCTTATCCGCTGTAATGTCTCCGACGGAATCATATCTAAAATTTCAGACTGCGCCATCTGCTGCAATTCGCATTTTATATAGACGCGCTCTCTTTTCATTCCACGTCCTCCGTGCTCTGTGCTTCGAGCTCTTTCTCCCGAAGCCGGATATTTTCAAGCGTTAATTTCGCTGACTCTTCGGCGGCTGTCCTGATCGCCTCAATATCCGCGTTTGGTATCAGTCCGACGAGATAATCCAGGTTTATCGCATTGGCTTGATATAACGGCAGCCAGATATCAACAAGCTCTTTAAGTTTCTCGGCGGTGATCTGCGGAATATTGCAAGTAACTGTCCCCGGCGTAAACGTCGTGCCAAATTCTTTGTTTGATAATTCAAGAACCTTTGTGAAAAGCTCTTCATAAACGCCCACCCAGGTCCGGCGCTCTTTATTTGTCGCGGCGATTATCAGCTCAAAAAGGTCCGTTGAGGTGCTCCTATTTGACATCAAGTCCGGGAGCCCGAGAAAATGGACCGGGATGCCAGTAACTCCGCTAATAATTTTTGCGTTTGTAATAAATTCTTTTATCAGATTCTCGGCGTGCGTCCCGTCTATCCCGACGAACTTTAAGGTCGCTTTTGCCAATACAATATATTTCCCGATTTTCCAGTTTGTCTTTGATATCTGCTTATCGAGAAAGCCAGCCGCGGCTTCATCTTCGCACTCAAAAACCGGCGTCGGACTTGCGAATAAATTGTTGATCCCCCTCAAATCCTTTAACGCTTTATCCGCATCCTCAAGGTTTCTTAAAATCGTTGCGACACGCGGCATGACTTCATTGACTTTACCAATTCGTCCAGAAAATTTCTTATAGACGAACCGGGGCTTTTCTATGGTTTTCTCTGTGGTTGAATCTTTATACTTGACAGCCGTATAATCCTTATAATCTTCTGGATTAACCTCAACCATATATTTATAGGTGTTATATGACAAAAATCGGAGATCGATCTGGTTTTTCTTCTTGTTCGGGCTTAACTTAAATAATATCCTGCCTTCAATTTCGGCTTCCTTCGCGAACTCCTGCGCCCCTTCCTCGTCGAGATCGTTATGCGCTATAAATCGCTCTATAAATTCCACCTCTTTCTGGTACGCCCCTTTCTTCCCGACGAATGACCGCCCGGTATTTGGGTCAATTTCGCTGACCTGAATCCCATCTCCCATCGTAAAAACCGCGCGAAGATCAATGACCTCTTTTGCCTGTGCGCATCCCCACTCTGCCACACCTTCATATTTCCGGCTTAATTCAGCAATCGCCTTTTCTTGATCTCTATATGGGTTCCCCGTCGCGAGAGTCGATACTTCATCAATCCCGGCGAGCATGATGTTCATTTTATAAAATGATTGTTGCAGCTCGACCAGTTTGTTAAGGACCTTCTTGTGTTCCTTTTTGCTTACAAACATGATTTATTTCTGCCCTTTCTGGTAGACATCATAATTATTTGTCGACGAGAAAAATGCCGCCCCGCCAATAGCCGCTTTAACCGCAAAACCAAGCGCGTCGACATCATCATCAATGTCAGAGTCTTTCCCGTCAAAAGCTATAAGATGATCGATGAGCTTTGCTATCCTCGGGTCGCCGAGCTTAAACCTTAATGTCCCATTTTCAATCAACGGCGCAATTTCACTAACACGCACACATTTATCCGTCGTGGTTGTCTCTGCCCTCACGGGAGGATGACTCCCGAGCTTTGTATCCCGCCCAACTTCATCAATCCGTTGTTTAATCGCTTCCCCGGCGTTATTCGCTTCTAATTTTATCAAGCTGTATTTTTTCGCGGCATGTTGGGCATTGACGTGCTTTGAAAAACCATACACACTGATCTTGTCAAGAAAACAATCGTCAACATAAAGATACCCCTCCCAATCCTTGCACACGTCAACCATACTCGTATTGTCCGCTATGGTTTTTGAAGATGTCGCCGTGTCAATCCCGCCAAAACGTGAATATTCTATTGGTAGCTTTTTATAATATTTAATCCAGTCGCGTTTAATTATCTGCGATTCTGGGTCATCCGGGGTCCCGCGGAATAGCGCGTTAAAAAATTTTGTCCCAATAGTTTTCTTGATTTTTCCTATGGCCTCGACGTCATATCTTTGCGGCCATAACGCCTGTCCTTTTTCCCGCCCGAGCGGATCGTTGTCTCCTGCGGTTGCCTCAAAGTTAATCACTTCCCATTCGCCCGGCTCTTCTTTTAAAATTCTCCCGGCGAGATCGTCTTGATGCCATCGCGCCATCATTAAGATAATCGCCCCGCCCGGCTCAAGTCTCGTCGAGGCAACAGATTGATACCAAGCATAAACCTTTTCTCGATAAATTTTTGAAAATGCCTCGATATGGTTCTTGACAGGGTCATCAATAACAAAGATATTCGCGCCGAAGCCGGTCGCCCCGCCGCATACACCGACGGCCATTAACCCACCACGAAAACCAGAACCCATCTCCCAGGACTTAACCCCGCGGGACCTGGGGTTGGTTGACACGCCAAAAACAGCACGGTATAACTCGTCCTCAACGAGCCCGCGACTTTGCCCTGAAAATTCCTCGGCCAAAGATGCCGCATACGACGAGATGATGATGTTGTTGTCAGGGTTACGGCCAAGATACCACGCCGGGAAATTTACAGAAACGAGCTTTGACTTCCCGTGCCTCGGCGGACAGAACACCATTAACTTTTTTATCTCGCCGCGCTCGACCCTCTCAAGTGCATTGGCGATATGGATTAAGTGGGATGATTTTTCATAATAGGAATTTTGCAATAAACAGAATGGGATGAGCTTCCGACGGGCGAGCTCAAAACTTGCGTGAAGCGCTAACAGCTTATCGCTTCGACAGAACTCTTTCAAGTAATTGTTCAACTTCGTCGTCTCCTAAGTGTTCAATAAATCTCGCCTCTTCAATTCGTTGCATAACTTGCATTTCTTGCGATTGTTGCATCTGGACGTTATTGTTGTTAATTATCGACGGGACATGTCGCCACCTGTCCGGGGCCTTGTTGCAGAGATAAAAAATATAACATGCGGCTGATGCCTGTTGGCTCAAAAGTTTTGACTCAAAGGCGCGCTCAACTTTTTCAACTCTAAAATCTGCCGCCGAACCCATTGTCCGCTTTACGAGGAAATCAAGACGCTGATGCCAATACTTTGAAAAGTCTCTCTCGCGTGTACGCCAAAGACGCAAAGTTTCATGCGACTTAAACCCCGCAGATTTAATAGCATCGATAAGAAACGCGCCCTCCCGGAGGTGTTTTATTATTAGCCGCACTTTGTATCTTTTGACGTATGCCATTTTTCTCCAAAAAGAAAGCCGAGTCCCGCTAGGAACTCGGCTATATAAAAATTAAACTGATTGCGTGGACGTCTTTATTATTTCTTCATTTCGCCCTCTTTTCAAAAAAAAAAATTATTTATGTTTTTTTTATTGGCCCTGCCAGGGCTTTATTTTCCCTCGGTCGAGAGTGAAAATGTCGCCGATATCGAATCCAGTAACCGTGCATATCCGCTCCTTATAAATGTCCGACGGGCACTCTGGTGATTTTTCCCGGAGCCACCGCGACACAAGCCCCTCATTGCAATGCACCGCCCGGGCAAAATCTCGATGCCCCCATTGTTTCATTTTCAGCCACGTTTTTATTTTCTCTCCGTCGAGGAAAATCGCGTTTGATTTCTTCATTTGTCCTCCTATTAATTTTGGGTGGCCGGCAAGATTGACGTCCAGATTAATAATTATCAACTCATTAACATAGACGCACATTTTATTTTTAATCAACCTATATGGGACATAATATAGCACTCCGTCGGGGAGTTTTGCAAATCGAGCATCTAACCATACCCCCTGCCATATGTCGCGCCCTTCGCGGGCGCGTGGATTGAAACAAATAAATCTTAATCTTGGACAACCGATACTATATATCCAGTTATACCGTCAACGGGATCAGCCACCCAATACGTATTTGCGTCGCGGAGCCGCATATCCAACCAGAGATAATCGTCCTCGGGGTCCTGGTGGATCGGGCAGGCGTCCCAGTCTACGACAGACTGGCAAAAATCGTCGTACGTACACGTCCCCGTTATTTCCACCACGTCGTATCTGATACCAGATACCCCGTGGACTAGCTGTTGCGGGCCAGCTGTCAACGCCTGTTCCCAATCCCGGCAGCCCGCCAACGTGCCGATACAGTATTGTGGCCCGTCTGGTGTGCCGATCTCAGCTATAGCCCGGCTATAGCCAGACGGGTGTTGACAGTCCCCCGCGTAATAGTGTCTGGTCTCGATTAACGCGTATTCAGTCATGTTTTTTCCTCCGTTTTGCCCCATGGGGCGGTTGTCTCAATCTGCTATGTTTTTCCGGCGAATTTGACAAATTTCTGCCCGTCCTCTGTGACCCCGACATCAATAACCTCGAGCCAACACCCGCCGATATTCCACATCCTTTTTTTTCAAAAACAACAGGCCCATCGCCGCTGTAAATTACTATTTTCTCCATCGCCCCCTCGCTTTCTTAAAATAATTCTTCCTGACTTTTTTCACTCTCGAGGACAACCCGAGATATCCGCACTTTCTTCCTCGTAATCTCGTCGACAACATCCCCGCACTGTTTTAATATTTTTAGCGCGATCAGCTCAGATATTCTTGGCCGCACGTCGTCCATGTCTTCCCACCCGCCGAGGGTTTTGACTTCTCGGTCCGTCAGCGGGCGTGAATACATTTGGAAAATTAGCAGGATTTCTTTGTGCCGCCTGGTTACGTTTAAATTTCTGAACGCTCCGACGGAGTTGTCGTGCATCATTTTTTATCCCTTGACGATTAATTCATTAAACATATCTATTGCTACACCGAAAGCGACACCACCGACGACAAAAACATTTAAACAAAAAATATAATGTATTATTTTTGTCCAGATTGGCATCCCGTAAAAGATTACCCCCGTCGCTAGGAAGAGTTTACTCGCCCAAAGGATAAGGCAACCTCCAAATATAAAAATAAAAATTATTAATACTATTATTAAGATTAACTCTTTTGCGTCATATTCTGATTTCATTTATGCCCCCTTTTATAATAATAAGCCACTACTGCAACCAGTTTTTTATCTTAAGCTCGTCGGTGGTTTTTTTAATATGTTCACGATACCGACGGGAGTCTAGTTTAATCTGCAAGCGGTCGGTCATTGCTTTTGAAAAGCAGATAAAGGTTGCCGATTCTGGTTGTCTATTTTTTCTCATTTTCATAATCCTTATAAAAGATTGATATTTCTGCTCGGGGGTTTTCTTTGTCTATTCCGGCGGGGAAGATGAGCACGTCGCCGGTGACGGACCACCGATCATCTTTAATTATTTTAGCGTCGACGAGGGTGTCTAAGATTGAATCGGATGCGTTTGTAAGGTCTCGGCGCTGATTTGATTCAAAGAAGAAGAAGATCATAATGCAGACGGCTTTTTTAATTGTTGGCGGTCTATTGGGGATTAATAAAATTAATGGGAGCATTTTTTTATTCCATGCGCAATAGGTTTTTCCTGGGATATTAATTTGTTTACCTAATTTAGTAAAAAATAGTCTTCTTTTATTTTTTTTACTTGGGACTGGGCCTGGAAGCGTGATCTTAAATTCCTCGATGGAAGCGAATCCGTAAATATCAGAAAACAGGTCAATAGTATTATTATGAAACATTAGAACTCCTTCCCGAGTGCTTTATCGACAATAGCTTCTGCGACTCCGCGCATGATTAAGTGGTTTTTAATTTCTGGATTTTTGAGTCCGATATTGCGCAGGATTTCGGCCTCGATCTTGACACTTTGTGGCGTGTAGCAATCTTGTGGAAAAGCTGGGGTTTGTAAGGGCTGATTTTTATCGCATATAATATTAGACGCACGCGCGCGCGCGTTTTGATTTTTGTTTTTTGTTTTCTTGCGCATGATTAAGTGGTTTTTAATTTCAGGATTTTTGAGTCCGATATTGCGTAGAATTTCGGCCTCAATTTTGACACTATGGAGTGTATAACAATCTTGTGGAAAAGTGGGGGTGGTTAGGGGTTGATTTTTATCGCATATAATATTAGACGCACG
>AMWB02038010.1_pt1 | contig 11918 bp, 23 predicted proteins | sample 200311 | NCBI WGS metagenome assembly AMWB02 (sample SAMN02737377, study PRJNA173069) | bioreactor metagenome | biome: anode biofilm in microbial fuel cells | place: USA: California | collected 2010-12-16 | reverse complement strand
CGTGTGGCGATGAACCCTGTCGACCATCCGATGGGCGGCGGTGAGGGCCGTTCTTCCGGTGGCAGGCATCCCGTTTCTCCATGGGGTCTGCCGACGAAAGGGTATCGTACGCGTAAGAATAAACGTACGGACCGATACATCGTCAATCGAAGAAAGTAGTACTGGATACTTTCAAAAATTTTATTTGAAAATTTCTCGGTGTCAAAAGAACTGCGGGCGTAGGAGAGATTATGCCAAGGTCATTAAAAAAAGGTCCGTTCATAGACGAATCGTTGATGAAGAAAGTTTTGAATTCCCAAGAATCGCGTTCCAACAAAGTGATTAAAACTTGGTCCAGAAGATCTACCATTGTTCCTGAAATGGTTGGGTTGACACTTGCGGTTCATAATGGGCGAAAATTTTTGCCGGTTTTTGTCACTGAAAATATGGTAGGGCATAAATTAGGGGAATTTTCACCTACGCGTACTTTTTACGGCCATGCCGCCGACAAGAAGACTAAACGTAAATAGGGTATAGAGGAGTGGCGACAATGCAGGTAAAAGCTATTGCCCGATATGTGCGTGTATCACCGCAAAAGGTACGGATGCTAAATGATGCCATAAAGGGAAAACCGGTCGCAAGGGCATTGGATACGATTCGATTTATGCCTCAAAAATCAGCCAGTATAGTTGAAAAGGTCATGCGCTCGGCTGTTGCTAATGCTTCAGCGCATCCAGATCTTGACATCGATACACTAATTGTTGGTAATCTGATCGTCGAAAATGGTCCAATGTTCAAACGTTTTGGAGCGAGAGCGCGTGGTCGGGGCACAAGAATATTAAAAAGAACTAGTCATGTAACGGTCATATTGACCGAAGCGTCGCTGTAATAAGGAGGTAGCAGCTTGGGCCAAAAAGTAAATCCCATCGGATTGAGGCTGGGTATCGTAAAAACTTGGGAATCACGCTGGTTTGCTGATAAAAAATATTCGCAATACATTCAGGAAGATTTCAACCTGAGAAACTTTCTCAAGAAAAAATTATACCATGCCGGTGTTTCCAGAATTGAAATTGAACGCTCAGCTAAAAGAATTCGTTTGAGAATTTTTACTGCACGTCCAGGCATTATTATTGGCAAAAAAGGCGCTGAAATAGAAAAGCTGAAACAAGAGATCGAGAGAAAAGTATCTCAAGAGGTAATGATCGACATTCAGGAGGTCAGAAAACCTGAAATTGACGCTCAACTTGTTGCCGAAAATGTCGCAATGCAGATTGAAAGACGGGTTGCGTTCCGAAGAGCGATGAAAAGAGGCGTAACTTCCGCGATGCGATTCGGTGCTCTCGGAATAAAAGTGATATGCTCCGGCAGGTTGGGTGGAGCTGAAATGGCCCGCCGTGAATGGTACCGTGAAGGTAGAGTCCCGCTGCATACGCTTAGGGCCGATATAGATTATGGTTTTACCGAGGCCCGGACGACTTACGGGATTATCGGGATAAAGGTCTATATCTTCAAGGGTGAAATTTTGAGTAAGGACCAAACAAGAAGCGATGGTTAAGGCGTACAGGTATCGCTTGAAAGATTGCTTTATCTGATTTCAGCGAGGCAAATGAGCCAGGAGATTTAGTGCAATGTTAAGCCCTAAGAAGGTAAAGTTTCGTAAACAGCAGAGAGGCAAAATGAGAGGGATGGCTTACCGGGGTTCGAACTTGGACTTCGGTGAATTTGGATTGCAAGCCATTGATTGCGGATATATCAGCGGTAAGCAGATAGAAGCAGCGCGTATAGCGATGACTAGGCATGTCAAAAGAGGCGGTAAAATTTGGATTCGCATCTTCCCTGATAAGCCGATTACCAAAAAACCCGCTGAAGTTCGGATGGGAAAAGGAAAAGGCGCTCCGGAGGCGTGGGTTGCCGTCATCAAACCCGGAAAAGTACTATATGAAATCTCCGGTGTGACGAAAGAAATGGCTCAGGAAGCATTGCGCCTCGCCGCACATAAGCTTTCAATCAAAACACGCTTTGTTGAAAGGAGTGAAACGATATGAAAGCAAGCGAGATTCGACAATTGGGTTTGGATGAAATTAAGCAAAAGATACAAGATCTTAAACACGAACTGTTTAATTTGCGTTTCCAAAAAGGAATCGGGCAGCTTGAAAATCCTCGTAAATTAAATAGTAATCGCACCGACATCGCACGGTTAAAAACAGTTTTGACTGAAATGGCCCGTAAACTCAAGACGACGGAAAACTAGGGGCGGCTATGAAAACACGCGGAATGAAAAGACAGGTTACTGGAACGATTGTCAGCAACAAAATGGATAAAACTGTAGTTGTAATGATCGAAAGATTGGTTAAGCATCCCCTATATGCTAAATATATTCGTCGAAGAAATAAATTCGTTGCTCACGATAACGACAACGCCTGCTCAATTGGAGATAAGGTGCTCATTACCGAGGCGAGACCCTTGAGCAAAACCAAAAGATGGCGTGTCAGCAAAATTGTCGAAAAAGCAGAGTAAAGATAGAGGACTAAGCTAATGATTCAAAGTGAAACCAGACTGACTGTGGCTGACAATTCTGGAGCCCGGATTGTTTATTGTATCAAGGTTCTCGGGGGCTCTCGGCGTCGTTACGCGAGTGTTGGGGATGTCATTGTCGTTTCGGTCAAGGATGCAATACCGAATGCCAAAGTAAAAAAAGGCGATGTCCACAAAGCTGTTGTCGTTCGAACTTCAAAAGAAATTCGTCGTCCTGACGGATCCTATATTCGTTTTGACGATAACTCTGCGGTATTGATCAACAACCAGCGTGAACCGCTTGGCACCCGAATTTTTGGACCAGTGGCGCGTGAGTTGCGCGCAAAACGCTTCATGAAAATTATTTCTTTAGCGCCCGAAGTCCTTTAGTAATGGAGTATCGCACAATGTCACGATTGAACTGTAGTTTAAAAAAAGACGATAAGGTCAAAATCCTTACCGGAAAAGACAAAGGCAAGGTTGGTAAGGTATTGAAGGTTGATCGCAAAAATCAGCGCGTGTTGGTTGAGAATGTCAATATCATAAAGAAGCATACACGCCCTTCCGTGAAAAATAGGCAAGGGGGAATCGTCGAGAGTGAGGCGCCTTTGAACTGGTCGAACGCCATGTTGATGTGTAACAAATGCGTAAAACCCGTGCGAGTAAAAATGCAGATACTTGAAAACGGCAAAAAAGTTCGTGTTTGTCGAAAATGCAATGAGCAGATTGACGCTTGATAGATGAATCAAGATCAGTCTCGCGGAGGGGTGAAATGTCGCAGCTTCAAAGCTATTACGAAGAAATAGTCGTTCCCAAGCTAAAAGAGAAATTTAAATATAAAAACGTTCAACAAATTCCCAAAATATCAAAGATCGTTTTGAATATTGGACTTGGGGAAGCTATTCAAAACATAAAATTATTAGACTCGGCTGTCGATGAGTTGATGAATATCGCAAGCCAACGTCCGGTGATAACACGCGCAAAAAAATCAATTGCTGCATTCAAATTGCGGGTAGGGATGCCGATTGGATGCATGGTCACTCTGCGACGCGAAAGGATGTACGACTTTCTCAATAAGCTTGTTAATGTCGCTCTGCCACGTGTGCGTGATTTCAGGGGAGTATCCATAAAAGCTTTCGATGGAGCTGGAAATTATTCTCTCGGGATTAAGGAACATATCATTTTTCCTGAAATCGACTATGATAAAATCGACAAAATCAAAGGCATGAATATTTGTATTGTTACGACCGCACAAACCAACGAAGAAGGTCGTGAATTGCTGGAACTTTTAGGGATGCCCTTTCGCAAATAAAACCGTTTCAAGGAGGAAGTTTTGGCCAAGACATCTATTCGCATTAAAGCGCAGCGTACGCCCAAATTCAGTGTAAGGGCTTACAATCGTTGCCCCCTTTGCGGGAGGCCACGTGCCTTCATTCGGAAATATGGTATTTGCAGAATTTGTTTTAGAAATATGGCATCTCAAGGCAAGTTGCCTGGGGTTATAAAGTCGAGCTGGTAGACTGCTCACCGGCACTTCAAATGATAAAATTATTGATGTAAACGGAGTATGAAATGGCGATTACCGATCCTATTGCCGATATGTTGACGCGAATCCGCAATGCCGGAAAAGCAAGACTGAACAGTGTGGATATCCCAGGTTCAAAAATTAAGACCGACATTGCCAAGGTGATGAAAAGCGAAGGCTTTATACGGAACTATAAATTCATTAAAGATGGCAAGCAGGGTATTTTAAGGGTCTATTTGAAATACGAGGATGATCAGTCGCATTCGATAATCGAAATAGAACGGATCAGCAAGCCATCCAGGCGAAAATATGCTGGAAGCAAGGATATCAAGCCTCTATACCACGGCATGGGAATCTCCATCTTAACAACTTCCAAAGGTGTAATGACCGATAAGCAAGCTCGCAAAGAAAATGTCGGCGGTGAAGTCATTTGTACGTTGTTTTAGTGCCACATTGTTAAAAATTTGGCATGTAAAGATAAACCAGCACAAAATTGGCCCCAAGCTCTAATTGTACCGCATAGAGGTGTAAAAAATGTCGCGTATAGGAAAAAAACCAATTTCTGTTCCCGAAAAGACGAAAGTGACCATCGAGGACGGAAACATTACAGTACAAGGTAAAAATGGGTCGCTGAGTCTCGCAATTCATCCAGATGTCGAAGTAAAAATCGAAGAGAATCAGATAATAATTGAGCAGAATTCAAGAGACCGGAAAAAAGATGCCTTGCAAGGTATGGTTCGGAGTCTTGTCCAAAATATGGTAACTGGGGTCAGTCAAGGTTTTGAGCGGATACTGGAAATCAACGGCATTGGATACAGGGCTGAATCTAAAGGAAGCACAATTTTACTGAATTTGGGATACTCGCACCCAATCAATTTTCAATTGCCAGATGGGATTGCCGCATCCGTCGAAAAAAATAATATCATCAAATTGACCGGAATCGACAAGCATCTAATCGGCCAAACCGCAGCCCGCATTAGGCAATTGCGTCCACCTGAGCCTTACAAAGGCAAAGGGATAAAGTATCAGGAAGAATTCATCCAGCGTAAAGCTGGAAAAACCGGTACAAAATAAAAAGATGCGGTTCAATGACAAAATTTTAGCGGTCGGATGATTCGCGTAAATGCTAAATCTGACCAGGTGGGGATGTCATGGCTTCGACAAATACAAAAAAAGTATCTCGTGAAAAACGCAAAACAAGAATTGCCAAAAAAATAACGGGTAATGCTCAAAGGCCTAGACTGAGCGTTTTTCGCAGTGCGCATCACATTTATGCGCAAATCGTTGACGATACCTTCGGTAAAACCTTGGTCTCCGCTTCCAGCGTTGAGAAAGACGTTAAAGAGTTGCCAAAGTTCAGCAGTAAAGTCGCCGCGGCGATTTACGTCGGAAAATTGATTGGACAGCGCGCTCTGGAAAAAGGAATTAAGAAGGTCGTTTTTGATCGTAACGGTTTTTTGTATCATGGACGAATAAAAGCCGTTTCTGATGGCGCGCGTGAGGCGGGGTTGGATTTTTAACCCGATCGCATAACGGTCTTAAGGAGGAAAGCCATTGTATAAACAGGATGTTGATGAATCCCAGTTGATCGATAAGGTCGTCCATATCAGTCGTGTTGCAAAAGTTGTCAAAGGTGGACGCAGGTTCAGTTTCAGTGCCATAGTAGTTGTCGGTGATGGCAAGGGCCGTGTTGGATACGGACTGGGAAAGGCCGGTGAAGTGCCTGAAGCCATACGAAAAGGCGTTGAGAGTGCAAAAAAAAGAATGGTAACGGTACATTTGAAGGAAGGGACAATCCCTTACACGATCATTGGGCATTTTGGCGCTGGTCGGGTGTTGTTGAAACCAGCCAGCGAAGGTACCGGTCTGATTGCAGGCGGCGCGGTGCGGGCGGTGCTCGAAGCTGTCGGTATTCAAAACATATTGACCAAGTGTATGGGCACGAACAATCCTCACAATGTCGTTAAGGCGACTGTAAAAGGTTTGGAAAAATTACAGAGCGCTGAAAAAGTCGCCAGTCGACGGGGTTTGCAGGTAGCTGATTTAAAATAAGGGATACTCAAATGAGCGGTAAAATTAGCATTACGCTAAAAAAAAGCATGATCGGAAGACCCGAGGCTTGCCGTAAGGTGCTTCGTGGATTGGGGCTGACCAAATTAAATAAGACTGTTCATCTGGAAAATACTGCCGCTATTCGGGGAATGATCCAAAAAGTGGTTCATTTAGTGGAAGCCGAGGAGAGCAAGCAATGAAACTGCATGATTTGCAACCGGCTAAAGGGGCGACTCAAGCCAAAAAACGTAAGGGACGTGGCGTTGGTTCTGGTCTCGGAAAAACTGCCGGTCGTGGAAGCAAAGGACAAAACGCCCGTTCAGGTGGAAGCGCTCGCCCGGGTTATGAAGGCGGACAAATGCCTCTGCATCGACGTTTGCCTAAACGAGGGTTTACAAATATATTCAAAAAGAGCTTCGCGATAATAAACCTTCGAGATTTAAATTGTTTTGAAGCAAATAGTCTGGTTGGCGAAGCTGAGCTTGTGAAGGCGGGACTGATAAAAGGCTTCAGAGATGGTGTGAAATTGTTAGGGCAGGGGGATGTAACGGTGCCTTTAACAGTTAAATTAAACGCCATTAGCCGTGTTGCGAGAAATAAAATTGAAGCGGCCGGGGGCTCCGTAGAGGTTATCTAATGATCGGTAGCGGATTTGGCAATATTTTTCGAATACCCGAGCTGAGACGGAGGCTTTTGTTTACCGCCGGTCTTTTGGCTGTTTACCGCATAGGCGTTCATGTGCCTACTCCCGGGATTGATGCAAATGCATTGAAATCTTTCTTTGATAGCATGCAAGGCACCATCTTCGGCGTATTCAATATGTTCACAGGCGGTGCATTGGAGCGATTATCCGTATTTGCGCTCGGCATCATGCCTTACATCAGCTCATCTATTATACTGCAGTTGTTAACCGTTGTTGTGCCTCATTTGGAACAACTAAAAAAAGAGGGCGAGCAGGGACGAAAAAAGATAACTCAGTACACTCGTTATGGAACCGTTTTGCTCAGCATTATTCAAGGGTTCGGAATTGCGGTGGGTTTAGAGAGCATGCAGTCACCCACTGGTGCCAGCGTTGTTTTCGGTGCGGGATGGTATTTTCGAATAATGACGGTCATCACTTTAACCGCGGGAACGGCATTTATTATGTGGCTTGGAGAGCAAATCACCGAGCGCGGTATCGGCAACGGTATTTCTTTGATCATTTTCGCCGGTATCGTTGCCAACATGCCATCCGCGATCGGAAATACTTTTCGTTTGGTTCAACAAGAAGAACTTGGTTTTTTCAAGCTGATCATCATATTGGTTCTAATCATTCTAGTTGTTGGGATTATAATTTTCGTTGAACAAGGTCAAAGAAGAATTCCGGTGCAATATGCAAAAAGAGTGGTTGGCCGACGAATGTACGGCGGTCAAAGCACCCATTTACCGCTGAAAATAAATTCCTCGGGCGTTATTCCACCCATCTTTGCGTCGTCGATCATAATGTTTCCGGCAACCATCGCTCAGTTTGCGAATGTGGGCTGGCTAAAAACCGTTTCAGATGCGATGCGTCCAGGCGGACTGTATTACGATATCCTTTTTGTCGGATTTATTATCTTCTTTTGTTATTTTTACACGGCGGTTACCTTTAACCCTCAAGATGTGGCGGATAACATGAAAAAGCAGGGAGGGTTCATTCCAGGTATTCGACCAGGGAAGCGGACTGCCGATTACATAGATCGTGTTCTGACCCGAATAACCTTAGGAGGAGCTATTTATGTATCAGCGGTTTGTGTGCTCCCGACTATACTTATTAATCAATTCAATGTACCTTTTTATTTCGGAGGTACATCCTTGCTGATTGTCGTAGGGGTTGCTATCGACACTATTGCGCAAATGGAGTCCCATATGCTCACAAGGCACTATGAAGGCTTTCTCAAAAAGGGCAGTATCCGTGGTCGGCGTTGATTTAAAAGATGTAATTTCGCATGATGCCTTTACAAAATTGGGGGAAGAATGGCAAAAGAAGAAGCAATAAAAGTTGAGGGAACGGTTTTAGAGACGCTTCCTAATGCCATGTTTAAAGTTGAACTTGAAAACAAACACCAGGTACTTGCGCATATAAGCGGCAAAATGAGAATGCACTTTATTAAGATTCTGCCTGGCGACAAGGTAACGGTGGAGTTATCACCTTATGACTTAAAACGAGGCCGTATCACATACAGGTCAAAGTGATCGGCGGAAATCTATCAAATACACGATCTAATGTTCGATTTCCGATAAGGAGTGAATTAAATGAAGGTTAGGGCATCAATAAAAAAAATTTGCAGCAAATGCAAAATCGTACGCCGAAAGGGTGTCGTGAGAGTCATTTGCGAAAACAAAAAACACAAACAAAGACAAGGCTAAGGTACTTACTTTAAGGAGGATTCGCTTTGGCAAGAATTGCAGGTGTTGATTTACCGAGGCGTAAAAGGATCGAAATCGGGCTTACCTATATTTATGGAATTGGGCGATCCACGTCGAATAGAATTCTATCTTCAATAGGCCTTGATCCTAATACCCTGACGGATGATTTGACAGACGCGGAAGTCAATAACATTCGTAAAGAGATTGATAGCAATTGTAAAGTCGAGGGCGAGCTTCGAACCGAGATATCCATGAATATCAAAAGACTTATGGATCTGGGATGTTATCGAGGATTGCGCCACCGAAGAGGGTTGCCTGTTAACGGGCAAAGAACAAAAACCAACAGCAGAACCCGTAAAGGGCCCAAGCGTGCCGCAGTAAAAAAGAAGGGCGCTGCAAAGAAGAAATAGAGTTTAATTTTATACTGATTTCAAGGGAAGCTATCAATGCCGAAAAAAACGCGCACCAAAAAAAAGGAAAAAAAGAATATTTCAAATGGTGTTGTTCATATTCAGTCAACATTTAACAACACCATTATTTCTATAACCGATAATGCTGGCAACGTCATATCGTGGTCTAGTTCTGGAATTATGGGGTTTAAAGGCTCAAGAAAAAGTACTCCATTTGCCGCGCAAATGACTGCTGAAGATGCCGCAAAAAAAGCGATGGAGCATGGTCTGAGGAATGTTGAGGTGTACGTTAAAGGCCCCGGAGCTGGTCGGGAGTCGGCATTGCGGTCATTGCAGGCCATCGGTTTCAACGTAACTTTGATCAAAGACGTGACGCCTATTCCTCACAATGGCTGTCGCCCACCTAAAAGGCGTAGAGTTTAGTTGGGCCGTAACCTGAAAATTGATAATCTTTGCTTACGGATTAATTAAGCTTTATATAATTTGATTTTTTTTGGAATGTTAAGTCACCGCAAAGTCATTCGGTAGATTCAATACCTGAAATTCATTTAGTTGAATTATAGGTAATTTAGCTTTTGAGCTAAAGGAGGCAAATTGGCAAGGTATACTGGTTCGGTTTGTAGAATATGTCGGCGAGAAAACCTGAAGCTCTTTTTAAAGGGTGATCGCTGTTATTCTGATAAATGTGCATTTGATCGGCGGAGCTATGCCCCTGGTGAACATGGTCAAAAACGAAAAGGTAAATCATCCGATTACGGCATTCAGCTTCGAGAAAAACAGAAAGTCAAAAAAATGTATGGTTTGTCCGAAAAGCAGTTCCGGCTGTTTTTTCAGAAAGCGGATAGGCAAAAAGGCATTACCGGGACAAACCTTCTTGTAATGTTGGAACGGCGTATTGACAATGTTGTTTACCGCATGGGTTTCTGCAACTCAAGGACCCAGGGGCGTCATTTTGTCAGACACAACCATTTTATGGTCAACGGGAAAAAGGTTAATATACCTTCTTACCAAATTAAAATTGGTGACGAAATTTCAGTCTGTGAAAAAAGTAAAAACATGCAATCTATCGTCGATTCTTTGGATGCCGTAGTTAGACGCGGGATTCCTCAATGGCTTGATCTGGAAAAAGGGCAAATGAAGGGTGTCGTTAAAACTTTGCCAGTACGAGAAGAAATGACTATGCCGATGCTTGAACAGTTAATTGTCGAGCTTTATTCTAAGTAGTAAAATCTCCGACTTTTGCACAAAAAATGAAGTCTGGTCGGTAAGATTATCAGGCTACTTAAATTTATACCACAATGCTGGAGAATCGGTATGTCACCAAACGAGATTATGTCCATAAACTGGCGTGAGATAATTAAGCCAGAAAAAGTCCAAGTGTCCAGCACGAAAAATTATGGTAAATTTATATGTGAACCATTAGAACGCGGTTTTGGAACAACCATCGGAAACTCACTCAGGAGAGTCATTTTATCCTCATTGTTTGGGGCCGCCATTACCGCAGTAAAAATCGAAAACGTTCAGCATGAATTTAGCATTGTACCGGGCGTTTTGGAAGATGTTAGTGAAATTATTTTAAATTTAAAGCAAGTTCGATTAAAGGCTAAAGACTATCAACCTAGAAAATTAGTCTGCAAGGCCGAAGGGGAAGGAATAGTCACAGCCGGGCATTTTATCAGCCCAGATGGTGGTATTGAAATTCTCAATCCGGAATTGCCGATTGCAAATGTTTCTAAAGGCGCCAACCTGCTGATGGAAATGAACGTTCGAATCGGCAAGGGGTATTCGCTTTCAGAGAACAACAAGGAGGAAGATTCGGCGATTGGCACGATACCCATCGACGCGATATTTTCTCCTATTAAAAAAGTTAATTACGTTGTCAGTAACGCGCGAGTGGGCCAGCGAACGGATTATGACAAGTTGACTTTGGAAGTTTGGTCGGACGGAAGTATAAGCCCGGAAGATGCTGTTGCTTATGCGGCGAAGATTTTAAAAGAACAAATTTCGATTTTCATTAATTTCAGCGAAGATGAGCAAGTCGTTCACAGCGAAAAAAAGGTCAGAGAAGAGGATTTTTCCGATTTCAATGAAAACTTGTATCGTAGCGTTGATGAATTAGAGTTGTCCGTTCGAAGTGCCAATTGTTTAAAAAATGCAGAAATCAATAAGATATTTCAGCTGGTTCAAAAAACGGAAAATGAAATGCTCAAGACTAAAAACTTCGGTAGAAAATCGCTTAATGAAATAAAAGAAGTTCTTACCGATATGGGGTTATCGCTTGGGATGAAGCTCGAGGGTTTTGAGGCTCCGAAAGAGGAAATCGAAGAAGAAGGGGAGTAACCATTTCCATGAGACATAGAAAAGCAGGAATCAAAATAGGTCGTACAAGCAGTCATCGTGACGCCATGTTTCGTAACATGGTTACGTCCCTTTTAAAATACGACAAAATAAAGACCACGGATGTCAAGGCAAAAGAGGTTAGTCGCTGGGCCGACCGAATCATTACGTTGGCCAAACGCGGAGACTTGCATGCAAGGCGCCAGGCCATGGCTATTGTTCGTGAAAAGGACGTTGTTCACAGGCTCTTTGAAAATGTTTCCCAAAGATTCGGTGAGATCAATGGTGGCTATACGCGCATTATCAAAATTGGACGCAGGCCTGGAGACGCTGCTCCCGTATCCATCATTGAACTGGTGGTCAAAAGCGATGTAGATAGCAAATCAAAAAAAGGCAAGGCTTCGTCAAAAACTAAGGAAGCAAAAGTGGATTTGAAGAAAGAATCCGGTGTAACTCAAACGCAACCGGCTGGAGCAAATGAAATGGAATCCGGCGGTCCGAAGAGCACCGAAACGGTCAAACCGAGTGCTCTACCCGAATCCAACGCATAGGGATTCTAAATAAAGATATATTCAGAATACCGAAGAACTGATAAAATAAAAACCCTGTTTTTGTGAATCATTCGCAAAAACAGGGTTTTTTTCTATTTCAGCCTTAGAAATTCTGAAAAGCAACTCCGATTCAGCAAAAAACGATATTATTTGAATAATATA
>AMWB02102380.1_pt1 | contig 11943 bp, 11 predicted proteins | sample 200311 | NCBI WGS metagenome assembly AMWB02 (sample SAMN02737377, study PRJNA173069) | bioreactor metagenome | biome: anode biofilm in microbial fuel cells | place: USA: California | collected 2010-12-16 | reverse complement strand
TCGTGATAAGAGCCGCGAAGAGCAGGTATTGAATGTCGGCAAACCCAAAGAAAAACAGGAAATAAAGTCCACGCAGGAAATCAAAAAAGAGATTGCCCCGCGTCCCCGCCCGGAAGTAATCATCGGTACGACAACTAAGGTGTCCACGGGTTGCGGCAATCTTTATGTAACCATAAACGTTGATGAAGATGGCAAGCCTTTTGAACTATTTACCCAGATGGGTAAGGCCGGCGGCTGCGCTGCCAGCCAGCTTGAGGCAACCGGACGTTTGGTCTCTTTAGCCTTTCGCGCCGGTATTGAAGTTAAATCAATTATTGAGCAGCTGCGTAATATCCGCTGCCCCTCTCCTTCCTGGGAAAAGGGCCAGAGGATATTTTCTTGCGCTGATGCTATCGCCCGTGTTGTAGAGCGCCGCCTGGTTAATACGCAAGCGCCTGCAAGGCTTGAGGCAGAATCAATGACTATCCCCATGAAACATTCGCATGACGACCAGATACAGGCCTCGGATTTAAATGAGCAGGTAAATATTGTCGGGGTTTGTCCTGATTGCGGAGGCGCCCTGCGCCATGAGGAGGGCTGCGTTAAATGCCATGCCTGCGGCTACTCTAAGTGTTGATTTAGTTTCTCTTAAAACATCTCCATGAACAATTTTGATGTGATTGTCGTCGGTTGCGGCCATGCCGGCATCGAGGCATCTCTTGTTTGTGCCCGCCTGGGTGTAAAAACCCTTATGCTTACCCTTGATATTAATTCTATCGGAAAAATGAGTTGTAATCCGGCTATCGGCGGAGTAGGGAAAGGCCAGCTGGTAAAAGAGATTGACGCTTTAGGCGGCGCTATGGCTAAGGCAGCTGATTCCTGCGCGATACAATTTCGTATCCTTAATTCTTCCAAAGGGGCGGCTGTGCAGTCCTCGCGCGCGCAGATTGATATGCATAAATACAGCCGCTATATGCACAAGCTGCTTGGCAGCCAGAAGAACCTTGTAATAAAAGAGGCGGAAGCAAAAAAACTGATTGTTGAAGACGGCAAGATTTTAGGATTAGTAACGGATAAAGGGGAAATTTACGCTAAATGTGTAGTTATCTGCCCGGGAACTTTTTTAGATGGCCTGATTCATATAGGTTTAAGGCATTTTAGCGCAGGCAGAATTAATGAGCCTGCAAGTATCGGCCTTGCAGATAGCTTAAAAGAGCTGGGTTTTAACCTGTTGCGGTTTAAGACCGGGACCTGCCCGCGCCTGGATAAGAAAACTATAGATTTTTCTAATCTTATCAGGCAGAATGGGGATGCCCGTCCTAAGCCTTTTTCGTTTTCTACGCTAAAACTCAAACAGAAACAAATGCCCTGCTATATAACTTATACTAACAAGGAAACCCATGAAATTATCCGGGCTAACCTGGATCGTTCTCCGCTTTATTCCGGGAAGATAAAATCAACCGGGGTCAGGTATTGCCCTTCCATAGAAGATAAAATTGTCAAATTCAGCGATAAAGAGAGGCACCAGATATTTTTAGAGCCCGAAGGTTTAGGTGTCCGGGAGATCTATCCTAACGGCATTTCAACCAGCCTGCCCGAGGATGTGCAAATTAAGGTTCTAAGTTCTATACCTGGGTTAAAAAAAGCCAAGGTTATCCGTTTTGGTTACGGTATTGAGCATGCAGTTGTTGAACCCACCCAGCTTTTTCCCAGCCTGGAAACAAAGTTGGTTAAAAACCTTTATTTGGCCGGGCAAATTAACGGGACTACGGGTTACGAGGAAGCTGCGGCGCAAGGTTTAATCGCGGGAATTAATGCCGCGCTGCGCGTAAAGAATAAGGAGCAGTTTATCCTGGACCGCGCAAGCAGTTATATCGGCGTATTAATTGATGATTTAATTACTAAGGGGACTTTTGAGCCATATCGTATGTTTACCTCCAGGGTGGAATACCGGCTTATATTGCGTGAAGATAACGCGGATTTACGTTTGAGCAGGATGGGGTTTGATTTAGGGTTGTTAAGTGCGGCAGATTACCGCAAGGTTGAGAATAAACAAAAAGGGATAAAAGCAGGATTAGCTTTCTTAAGAAAGACACGGATAAAGCCGGATAAGAAGGTTAATGCTAAATTGACCCGGCTTGGTTCTGCAGCAATTACGCGGATGGCCAGTTTAGAAGAATTATTAAAACGGCCGCAGGTAAACATTAAAAGTTTGAAAACAATACATAGGTTAAAAAGCGGGATACCGGAATCTGCTTGGCAGCAAATTGAAATAGAGGTAAAATATTCTGGTTTCATTCAAAGGCAGATGAAAGATGTGGAGCGTTTTAAACACCTGGAGAAAATCAGGCTGCCCATTGATTTTGATTACAGTAATTTAAGCGGGATATCCCGCGAGATCAGAGAGAAGCTGGCTAAATTTAAGCCGCTTAATTTAGGCCAGGCTTCAAGGATTTCAGGAGTTACTCCCGCCGCAATTTCGCTGCTTATGGTTTATGCTTCGCGGCCTAAAGATAAATTTTGTTAATATGTGAATATAGTTTAGCCGCGAAAGTGTTCCGCCGGATTTTATGGGTACTCAATTTGAGGAAGATGTATGCCTGAAAATAATAAGCTTGAACTTAAGAATTATTGCCTTTCTTTAGAAGTTGACCTCTTTGGTGTCGCCGACATAAAAAATATAAAAAATGAGTTTTTAATCGCGCCTAAAGTCTTGACGAAACTGGATCGCGCGGTATGCTTAGGGTTGCGTATCTCCCAGGCGGCTTTGGCTGAGATTGAGCAGGCCCCTACGAGGATGTATTTCCATCATTACCGTATGGTGAATATGTTTTTGGACCAGGTGGCTTTGAGGGTCGGTAATTATATACAAAAAAAAGGATATCTTAGCTTAGGCATTCCGACCTCCCAGATTATTGACTGGAAGAAAATGAGCGCGCACGCATCACATAGAAAGTTAGGGGTTTTAGCGGGGTTAGGATGGATCGGCAGGAATAACCTCCTGGTAAATAAAGAATTGGGCAGCCAGTTTCGCCTGGTGACTATATTAACTGATATGCCGCTTGAGCCTGATCAGCCGGTAAAAGAAGATTGTGGTTCCTGCCGGCTTTGTGTTAAAATATGTCCGGCACAGGCTATAAAAGATGATCCGGCACAGTTTGAACATGCCAAGTGTTTTGAGAAATTAAGGGAGTTCCAGAAGCAGCGCCAGGTTGATTCTTATGTTTGCGGTATTTGCGTAAATGTTTGCAAGGGCAAGAAAGAAGGTGCGCGGTGAAAGAGAAAATCCTGATTGTTGAAGACGAGAAAGATATCATTAAGATGCTGGAGTATAACCTTAAGAAGGAAGGTTTTAAGGTTATTGATGCCAGGGACGGGGAAGATGCTTTGGATCTGGCTGTGCGTGAATACCCGGATCTTGTCCTGTTGGACTTGATGCTCCCGGGAATGGACGGCCTGGAGGTGTGCAAGGCTTTAAAAAAAGAACCCAAAACTTCATTGATTCCCATAATTATGCTTACTGCCAAAGGGCAGGAATCAGATAAAGTAGTGGGTTTGGAATTAGGGGCGGATGATTATATTACTAAGCCGTTTAGCCTGCGCGAGCTGATTGCCCGCATAAAAGCGGTCCTGCGCAGGGCAACTGAAAAAGAAAAACTTCCCGAGGTGCTCCAGTCAGGGGATTTAAAGATAGATTTTTCTAAAATATCCGTGAGCGTCAAGGATAAGCCGGTTGAGCTTACGGCTAAAGAATTTGAGCTTTTAAAAACCCTGCTTAAAGCAAAGGGGAGGGTTTTATCCCGGGATTATCTTTTGGATTCTATCTGGGGTTATGATCATGCCATGGAGATACAGACCCGCACAGTAGATGTACATGTGAGGACTTTGCGTAAAAAACTTAAATCAGCGGCAAAAATGATTTTAACGGTTAAAAACTACGGATACAGGTTTGAGGTAGAAGAGGAGTAGCTAAAGGGTGTTATTGCTTGTTATTTTAATCTTGCTTATGGGTTTGGCAGTTGGCTGGTCAATTGGAGCTAATGACGCAGCCAATTCTTTAGGCACAGCAGTTGGCTCAAAAGTATTAACCCTGCGCCAGGCAATTATCCTGATCGTGATTTTTGGTTTTCTGGGGGCGTACCTGCAGGGCGCATATGTTACTAAGACCATTGGCAAGGGGATTGTCCCTTTGGACCAACTGGAAAAGCAGGCTGCTATGTATGTGGCTTTAATAGCTTCATTTGCTGCTTGTGTGTGGGTAGTCCTGGCTACTTATTGGAAGATACCTATTTCTACCAGCCATTCAATTGTGGGGGCGGTTGCCGGTTCAGGCCTTGCCATCGGAGCTCCGGTTAAATGGAAAATGCTGCTGGATATATTTATCTGCTGGATTTTTACCCCGATAGGCGCAGCAGTTTTAGGCTATATATTCTTCAGGGTCCTGCAAAATTTATTTTATCGTTTTCTCCCGCGTAAGTTCATAAAACCAATTGTATTTTTCCTGGTGATTGCCAGCGGTTGTTATGTAGCATATACCTGGGGGGCAAATGATGTGGCTAATTCAGTTGGGGTTATCTCCGGGGTTGGCGTGCTTAGCCAAAAGGCAAGCGTAATTTTCGGTGGTTTAGCCATAGTGGTAGGAATAATGACCTGGGGGTATAAGGTTATTGAAACTGTCGGTTCTGAAATCACCCGCCTGCTTCCGATTATGGCGCTTTCCGCGCAGTTAGCCAGCGCGGTTAATGTGCATCTCTATACTGTTTTTGGTATACCGGTTTCAACCAGCCACTCCATAGTTGGTGCAATTTGCGGAGTGGGGTTAGTCAGAGGGATCAGAGTACTTAATTTCCGGATAATGAAGGATATGATCATTTGCTGGATGGCGACTCCTTTTATTTCCGGAGTGATAAGTTATGTAGTATTACGGATAATCAGGCTGTTTGTGAAAATTTAACAATATATGCCTTTGCAGGCTAACACCCGGCCCGAAAAGAAGTGGCCGGTGTACCCTTTGTGGGTAAGGAGGTAATAATGAAAGAAATAAGGAATATTTTAGGTTGGTTAGGCATGGCAGAAGAGCAGTCAATACTTCAGGATGCCAAGAAGCATGTGGAGGAGACTTATAAAACAGTTACTTTCTTTGCTGAAGCAGTAAAATCTTTTATTAATGGCGACCTTGATGCCAAGACACAGGCTATTGAGAGTGTCAGGCAGAGCGAGCATCAGGCTGATGTTTTGCGCTCTAAAATGGTTGATCAGCTTTCCGAGGGGATGCTTCTTCCTCCTGACAGGGAGGATATGATGCATTTTGTAAAGACACTGGATAAGATAGCTGACTGGACCAATGGCGCAGCCAGGCTCCTGGGTTTTATTGAAGGCAAGATTCCTGAAAGCGTATTAAAGAATATTTCTTTAGGCACAGATTTGATTGTAAGCTCTATCTCAAAGTTGAAAGAGGCTATAGTGGCGTTGTCTAAGAATGAATTAAAAAACGCTATAACCCTCAGTGCCGAGATTGATCAGCTGGAGCACCAGGCAGATGACCAGAAGAAATCTATGATTGAAGCGATTATCCACGCTAAGCTGGAACCGGTCAGCCTGCTGTTGACTTATCAGTTAGCAGAATACTTAGAAGGGGTAACTGATAAGATTGAAGATTGCGCTGATTTTATTAAAGTCCTGGCGATTAAATCAAAATAAACATGAAGATTAGCTTCAGGCTTAAACTTATCCTTTCCTATTTTTCGCTTATTTTCATATCCCTGGGTTTTGTCGCCTTCTTTCTGGATAAAAACCTGGAAGAAAAATCGCTTCAGGAAATAAAAATATCCTTAACCAACGAAGCCCGGCTTATAGAAAGCATTATTTCCAATAACCCTTCAGCTTTAAATAATCCGGCATATCTGGATAAGTTAAGTAAAGATTTGGGCGAGAAAATTAAATCCCGGATCACAATACTTAATATTGAAGGTAAGGTATTAGCTGATTCAGAGCTTCCTTTACAGCAGGCAGCCAACCTGGAAAATCATATTAACCGTCCGGAGGTAATTGAGGCATTAAAAGGCCAGATTGGAGAAGAGATCCGTTATTCTTCTACTTTAAAAATAGATATGCTTTATCTGGCTGTCCCGATTAAGGAAAATGATATCAATTACGGGATGCTCAGGCTGGCCCTGCCTTTGACCAGCGTGCAAAAGGTTTTATTTGCCGTTAGGAAAACAATTATTGTAGGGTTATTCTTTACATTGGGATTGGCCTTTGTTTTGGCTTCGGTCTTAGCCAAGGCGTTAATCAGGCCGATTAACCGGATAACCCACATTTCTTCAAAGTTCGCTCAGGGAGATTTTTCGCGCAGGATTTTCCAAAGTTCTAATGATGAGATTGGCAGGCTCGCAGTTACCCTGAATAAAATGGCGCAGGATATTGAGGGGAAAATCCGTGAGATCGCCACCAAGAACCAGCACCTGGAGGCTATTTTCAACAGTATGATTGAGGGGGTTATTGTTACGGATGAAAGTTCCAGGGTAATTTCTATAAATCATGCAATTGAAGATTTGTTTGCTGCTAAGGGTGCTGCGATAGAAGGGAAATTCTTCCTGGAAGGAATTCGTAATAGCGAGATATCTGAGCTTGTAAATAACGCGATGAACTCGGCCAAATTTATTTCAAAAGAGGTAACCCTGATTATGCCGGTGCAGAAAGTAGTCCAGGTGAATGTTTCTCCGGTTTTTGAACAGGATAAGGTTACAGGGTCTGTTATAGTAATTCATGATATTACCGAGATACGCCGGCTTGAGACTATGCGCCGGGATTTCGTGGCCAATGTTTCACATGAATTAAAAACACCGCTTACCTCAATAAAAGGTTTTGTGGAGACTTTGCTTGAGGGGGCAATGGAGGATAAAAAAAATAACCTTAATTTCCTCAAGATAATTGATAGCCATGTGGATAGATTGAATACCTTGATTAATGATTTGCTTGAGCTTTCGCATATTGAATCAAAAGAGGTCCTGCTTAAGAAAGATAAGTTTGTCTTAGCCGGATTGGTCAATGAGGTTGTAATGGGATTTAAGTCTCAAGCAAAGAAGAAGGGCGTAGAGATTAAATCTGATTTACCAGAAAGCCTGGAGATTTTGGCTGATAAGAGCAAGATTGAACAGGTTTTTGCTAATTTTATAGACAATGCCATTAAATATAATAAAGAAAAAGGTTTTGTGCGTATTTATTCTGAGCAGTTTACGGATAAGATAAGAATTGCTGTAGAAGATTCCGGTTCCGGCATACCTATAAAAGATATCCCTCGTATTTTTGAACGCTTTTACCGCGTAGACAAGGCGCGCTCGCGCCAGCTCGGAGGCACAGGCCTCGGGCTTTCTATTGTTAAGCATATCATAGAACTCCACTCTGGTTCTGTCGGTGTTGAAAGCACTGAAGGACTGGGTTCCAAATTCTGGTTTACCCTTCCTAAAAACAAGTAGGGACGGTTCTTAACTCAAAGCAGAAGTGTCCCCTAATCAGGGGGCAGTTTTCCTTGCCTGCGGGAAGTTTTAAGAACCGTCCCTGTTATTTTACCTGGATTTTACCTTTCCTTGAAGCAGATTTAACCCTCCTGTTTTATACTTAGGCCATGACTAATAAGATATTAAAAATAATCGGATCTTTAGTTATATTACTGCGCAGGATTATCGACGAAGAGTCAAAAAGCCTGGATGAATTCTATGCGCAGTATGAATAAGGAGAAAAAACGCCATGTTTAATAATAAGAGGGTGCTTATTGTAGAAGATGATGTGGATATAGCAAACCTTATTGCTTATAACCTGCGCAAAGAAGATTTTCTGACAGAGCAGGTTTTTGATGGTTTAAGCGCTATGCAAAGGATTAAGCAGGAAGTTTTTAATATTATTATTTTAGACATTATGCTTCCGGGGATGGATGGTTTTGGCATATGCAAGGAAATAAAAGATGACCCCAGATATTCCCGGTCATTTATTGTAGTGGTAAGTGCTAAGTGCCATGAACAGGATAAGCTATACGCGCATTTGCTGGGGGCGGATTGTTATTTAACCAAGCCTTTTAGCCCGGAAAAGTTATTGAATGTGGTAAAAGAGGCCAACGCATCTTTTGATAGGGAATACCTGGTAAAGATGGTTAGGTAAACTTTACCCGGATTTTACCTTTTCTTAATTTAGAATCAATATGGAAAATGTAATATTAACAGTGATATATGGAAAGGAGGGCAAAAGAAATGAATACTATGTCGCCAATACGCAAGGATTTTCTGGCCAGTAATCTTAGAAACCAGCTAAGCAGGTTAAGCCGTATCTTAAATAACATAGAAGAGGAGAGGCTGCTTGATGGCGTATGCGCCAGTGATTCACTAAAAGAAGTGGAGTTGAATTTACGTCAGATACGTAAATTATGTATGAACAATTAACAAAAAAAGGGGGGAGAAAAATGAAGAAGTTGTTTATCGCGGTATTGATCTTGAGTTTTTGTTTGATGGGCGCAGGCGTTCAGGCTTCATCCGCGGGAGAAATTGATTTGTTATTACAAAAGTTGGTGGATAAGGGTGTTTTGACCGGGGCAGAGGCGCAACAGGTAAAGATTGAAACTCAAGAGCAGGTTAAGAAAGAGATTGCGACAGGTAAATCCGCTTCTATGCCGGCCTGGGTGCAAAACATTAAACTTAAGGGTGATTTGAGATTGCGGTATCAATACAAGCATGATAAAGCAAGCCAGGATTACAATAAGGATACTAATATAGGCCGTATCCGGGCACGCCTTGGTTTAGAGGCCAAGATAAATGAAAAGCTTACGGCGGGAATCGGGATTGCCACTGGTTCAGGGGACCCGCGTTCCACCAATATTACTTTTGGCAGCTATAATACCAAGAAAAGCCTTGTGCTTGATTATGGTTATGCCAAATATAGCCCGTTCCCATGGCTGAATTTCGTCGGCGGTAAAATGCTGTTAACCGATACTCTTTGGATGCCTACCGATTTGATTTGGGACTCGGATATTACGCCTGAAGGAGCTATATTGCAGCTTAATAAGAAGCTAAGCTCTAATGCAAATATCTTTCTTAATACAGGAGCATTGATTGTTGACGCAGATACATCTTCGGATAATGACGCTCCTATGGCTTATATTATTCAGCCAGGGTTAAATTATAAGTTCAGTGATAATCTGTCGTTAAAAGGCGCATTTTCTTTACAAGGGTTTAGTAATGTTAAAGGCCATGCAAGCAGCAGCTATTCAGGGGCAAGCAATACCGGCAATACTACGGCCGGCACATCATCATATACATACAACTATCAGATGATCAATCCTGCTTTGGAGATTGGTGTTAAAGAACCTTTTAAGTCAATCGGGCTTAATGTTGAATCTTTAAAATTGCTCGGTGAATATGTGAATAACCTTGATGTTTCAAAGGGGGCAAGCGGGTTTGCCTGTGGTTTTAAGTTAGGCAATAGCAAGATAGAAAAATGGGGAGATTGGCAGGTCAAATACATTTATGCCATGCTTGGCAGGGATGCTGTGCTTGATGTTTTACCCGATTCTGACCGTTACGGCGGTAAGACCGGGATAAGAAGCCATGAAGTAGAGTTTCAGTTTGGCTTAGCCAAAAATACCTTCCTTGGGCTTGACGTATATCGTTCCTGGAGGACTTATGGTTCAAAGGCTCCAGAAACCCTGGTCCAGCTTGATTGGAATATGAAGTTCTGATAAGTAATTGATAATTTTCCTCTCCCGGATTGTCCGGGAGAGGTTTGGATAATCAGCACAGTGATAAAAATAAGAGGAGAGTAAAATGAAAAGATTAGGAATGTTGGCGTTAATGGGAATCTTAGGTTTAGGCCTGGTTATCCCCTGTTACGCGGAAAAGATTGTTTTGGCTGGCTCTACGACCGTGCTTCCTGTCGCGCAGAAGACAGCGGAAGTCTTTATGGATGAAAATCCGAAAGCGGATATATCCGTGCGCGGAGGCGGCTCAAGCGTGGGTATTGCCGCCCTTATTGACGGCACTTGCGATATAGCTGACGCATCGCGGGCAATAAAAGATACCGAAATACAAAAAGCCGCTGCAAACGGGAGGGATCCTGTTGCTCATATTGTCGCAATGGATGGGATTGCGGTAGTGGTGAATAAGTCCAACTCCATATTCAGGCTTTCTAAGAAGCAGGTTAGGGATATATTTACCGGCAAAATATCTGATTGGTCGCAATTAGGGGGTAGCGTCGGCAAGATTGTGGTTGTTTCCCGTGATACCTCAAGCGGGACCTTTGAGGCCTTTGGAGAATTAGTTATGAAAGGGGAAAAGGTTTTGCCCGGGGCGCTGATGCAGGCTTCAAACCAGGCTGTCGCCCAAATCATAGCCCAAACACCGCAGGCAATAGGTTATGTGGGGTTGGGTTTTATGTCAAGCGAGCTTAAGCCCGTTGAGATTGACGGGGTTATGCCTTCAAGGGAAACGGTTCTTTCCGGGGAGTATCCTGTAACCCGTCCGCTGTTTATGTATTCCAATGGCAAGCCTCAAGGATTGATGAAAGAGTATCTTGATTTTATAAAGAGCAAAAAGGGGCAGGAATTAGTGGAAACTCAAGGGTATGTCGGGTTAAAATAAAAGCGTTTACTCGTTACCTGACAACACGGCAGGCCTGATAAGCCTGCCGTGCCTCCATTATATAATAATATGGCATATATGCGCGTAAAAGAGAAAATATATGAGTGGGTATTTGCTATCCTGGCTTTTGCTTCCCTGTTCTTTCTTCTCGGGATAGTGATTGTTTTATTTAAGGAAGGAACTCCCATATTTAAGGAAACCGGTTTCTTTAAATTTATATTCGGCAGAAAATGGTATCCTACCCATGATCCTGCAGATTTTGGAATACTGCCGCTTATATTAGGTTCTTTATGGGTAACTGCCGGAGCAAGTTTAGTATGCATACCTTTGGGCGTAGGCAGCGCCCTTTACCTGCATGAGATCGCGGGTTTTAAACAAAGGCAGTTTTTAAAGCCGGTTATTGAGTTGTTGGCAAGTATTCCTTCGGTTGTGTATGGTTTCTTCGGGTTAGTAGTAGTAACGCCTTTCCTGCAGAGATTATTTAATCTCCCCACAGGCTTGACCGCTTTAAACGCAAGCTTGATACTTGGGTTCATGGCAACTCCCACTGTATGCAGTATTGCCGAAGACGCTTTAAGTTATGTGCCGCGTTCTTTCAGGGAAGCCTCTTTTGCCGTAGGGGCAAACCGTTGGCAGACTTTAACCCGGGTAGTTATTCCTGCCGCAGGTTCAGGCATATCTACCGGAATAATTTTAGGGATGAGCCGGGCAATAGGAGAAACAATGACTGTTTTGATGGTAGCAGGAGGCGCCGCAGTCATTCCCGGGAGTTTTTTAGAGCCGGTTAGGCCGATGACTTCGGCAATTGCCGCGGAGATGGGGGAGGCGCCTATGGGGGGAAGCCATTATCATGCGTTGTTTGCAATCGCCCTTATTTTATTTATCATTACTTTTGCTTTTAACATTATTGCCGAGATCATATCCCGCAGATTCAGGGTAAAGCTCGGGTTAAGCGGATGAAAAACTGCATTGTCCAGAAATTAGGTTTTTCCATTATCTTTCTTTGTATTATATTGACCGTATTCTTTTTAGGCACCATTATTTATTTTATTCTTATAAAAGGGGCGCCAATAATTTCATGGGATTTTTTGACTAAAGCCCCGAGTAACGCGATGACCGAGGGGGGAGTTGCGCCTATTATTATTGGGACATTTTACTTAACTTTGGGGGCAATGATATTTGCTGTTCCACTGGGCCTTGCTTGCGCGATATATATATGCGAGTATTCACCCAAAAGTTTTATAGTTAATATTATACGGATTAGTATTAATAACCTGGCAGGAGTACCATCAGTAGTATTCGGGCTTTTTGGTTTGGCGGTATTTGTTAATTTCTTAGG
>AMWB02111173.1_pt1 | contig 11949 bp, 9 predicted proteins | sample 200311 | NCBI WGS metagenome assembly AMWB02 (sample SAMN02737377, study PRJNA173069) | bioreactor metagenome | biome: anode biofilm in microbial fuel cells | place: USA: California | collected 2010-12-16 | reverse complement strand
AGCGGATTGAAATCGGGTCTTTTCTTGGTCTCGTAAATTTTCAGCACGGCGGATGGATTGAGCGCGTCAGCCGCGAGACCGTAAACCGTCTCTGTCGGGAGCGCAACAATCCTTCCTGCTGTTATTTCCAGAGCGGCATCAGACGGATTATTTATTATTGAAGTTTTCAATAATTCAATATTCTTATCATTTCGTACAAAGCGATTCCCGTCGCGACGGAAACGTTCAGAGACTGCTTCATTCCGAGCATAGGCAGTTCGACAGCAAAATCAGACGCTTCGATTACTTCTTTCGAGACGCCTGTAATTTCGTTTCCAACGGCGAGACAGAGAGGGAATTCTTCCTTCTTTACGTCCCACATCATCCTGCCTTTGTCCGTTAGTTCAAGCGAGCATATTTTAATGCCCTTTGATTTTATTTCATTTACCGCTTCCATCGGGTTCTTGTAATACTCCCAGGGCACGCTGAGAGTCGCGCCGAGAGCGACTTTTTCGATTTCCTTTCTCGGCGGATACGGTGTATAACCCGTAAGATAAATTTTTTCTATGAACGCGCCGTCGGACGCCCTGAAAATTGCGCCGACATTGAAAATACTTCTTATGTTATCGCACAGAACATAGACAGGATTCCTTTTAAATTCGCTTATGCGTTCAAGAGGTTTTCTGTTTTCCTTTATTTCAGCGTGAGTTAGTTTTCGCATCGTCTAAAATTATTCAGTCAGCAAATTTTATTTTTCTCATCGCGAAGAAACACATTCGCAGCAGCATTAAACCGTCGCGGAACCTGTTAATGTTCGTGCTGCCGTATGTTCTTTCGCCGTATCTTATAGGCACTTCAATGATTTTGAGTTTAAGTTTCGACGCCCCGAACAGCAGGTCGAAATCTCCGAACGGGTCGAAATCTCCGAAATACTTCCTGTTGTCTGCAATGCGCCTGTAATCGCTGCCGAACAGCGCCTTCGTACCGCAAAGCGTATCGGTGATTCTTTGTCCGAGCAGCCATGAAAACACCTTGCTAAAGAATATGTTTCCGAATTTGTTCAGCCGCCGCATCGCTTTTTCCTGCATCTGGTAAACATTTCTGGAGCCGTTTATGAAATCTCCTTTTCCGCTTGCAAGCGCATTGTAGAATTTGTTCAGGTCTTCGGGAGCAACCGTCATGTCGGCATCGAGTATAATGAATATGTCGCCTTCGGCTTTCTCAAATCCAGTCCTCACGGCGTCGCCCTTGCCTTTTCCCGCCTGCCTGAAGAGTTTAATGTCCTTATCCGGATTTTCTTTTATTACCTTCTCTATTCTTGAATACGTATTGTCGGTTGAATTTCCCTCTACAAATATAATTTCCGTATGGCTTCCGAGTTCGGGAATTCTGTCCACAATTTTGCTTATGTTTCCTTCTTCATTCCTGCACGGAACCAGAACAGTCGTTGAATAGTCGGGGCTTTCATTTTCGCTTTTTTCAAAATCAGCGACGACCCATCCTGCGAGACACAACCTGCGAAGCAGCGGGAGTTCAGACAAATACCTGTTCGCAATAAATGAAATCAGCGGAATCTTTTTCGGAATTAGAAGCAGCGAACCGCTTTTGCCCGCGTTAAAGCCTGACAGGCGGAGGAGGTTTTTTATTTCTTCAATGTACAACCAGTTCCTGTTTCCTTCTTTTAGTTTTAGGCCGAGAGCCTCGCCGAGTTTTAGCAAAGGATTCCAGAAATAGTTGTAATAAGTCACGATTATTTTCGTGCCCTCACGGGAAACGTCCGACAATTTTTCAAAAACCTTTTGTATGTCGTTCAGAGTGCCTATCAAATCGGATACGATTATAAAGTCGAATTTCCTGTTTTGCCTTTTCAATTCCACAAGCGGCTCTTCAGATTCAATGTCTGCGGATATGAACTCGATGTTCGAATGCGATTTCATTCCTTCGGAAATCATATACGTATTTATCTCAATTCCTGTGCGCTGCTCGCAATCAAGCGACGCAAGCGTTTCACCCGTACCGCATCCGATTTCAAGCACGGCGGAGTCTTTACCGACCAGTGATTTTATGAAACCGGCAATGGAATCGTGATAATACCTGTTCCTTCGCCGCCAGTACATCTTACTTTCGGCAAATTCCCTTGAGCCGAAATCTCCGTATGTGAATGCTTTTTTTGACAACTATTTATACACGAGATAAAATTCAGCCGCCCAGACAGCAATAAAGAAAAGGCAAACCGAGAAGCCGAATATTTTTTGTTTCAAACTGAAGTTTCCGAGTCTGAACCTGTTTTCAACCGCAAACTTCACCGTACCGATTACGAACAAAGGTATCAGAACGTAATGATATCTGGCGAGCGCGACGAATATGAAAAATGTAAGAAGCCAGGTGAAGACATAACCGTACAGGATGAACCGTCTTCTATTCACAAGCATCAGTCCCCACGTTCCGAGAATCATCACGGCAAAATACGGAAGGTTCAGCAGAGCGGTAATCAGCGGATTAATAGACCTGTATACTTCCGTCGAAGTTCTTGCCCTGCCTTCGCCGGGAGTAAAATAAAGCAGCACCATCCTTTCGCTTGAGAAGAAATAAACTAGTTTTTTTATTCCCACAAATGCGAACTTATGGGGATTTTTCAAAGCGTACTCCATTCCCGCCTTATAGAACGCCTTGTCCCTTTCCGCTTCATCCTGAATGTTGAAAATCGGATTCGTGTCCTCAATCTTATGATACCATGTGCCCGTCGCGTCGGGATTGCTTCCCGACCAGAACGTAGAGCCGCCGTGAGTTCCGACGCTGTATGTATTCAGAACTATTTTATTTCTAATCAGCCACGGCAGAACCACGATAGCCGCGCCCGCGAAGAAATAGACGGTATATTGTAACGCTCTTTTTAATCTTTTCGTCTTGAATCCCTCGAAATATTTTCTCGAATAAACGAACAATGCAAGCGGGAATATCAGCATCGAAAACATGAAAGACGAGCGGACGAGAAAAGCATAGCCGGCAATTAAGCCGATTAAAAAAATCTTTCCGTCTATTTTATCTCCGTAAAAATAATACAGAATAACGAGAGCAAGCAATCCGAACAATGATTCGCTCAGTAGTGTCTGCGTGAACAGAATGTTTGACGGGAAAAAAGTAAATATCGCGAGCGCTGTTATCGCCCGCTTCTTATCAAAGAATTTCAGGCACAGCATAAGGAACAACACGCCTGTTAACACTTCGAGCAGTGACTGCGCAATCCTGACATACAAGTGGTCGGGACCTGTCAGAGCGTAAACGCCCGCGATGAAAAGCGGATAACCGATTGTCGAAGACGCTGTTGGCTTTCCGTCGAGCGAGTACTCGCCTGATTTCACCATGCTTATGGCAAGTTTATGGTAATCAAGGCTGTCCGAACGAAGGTCTGCCGTGAGAGTAAATGCAAGAATCAGTTTAATAAGCAGAGCCGCGGAAAGAATAAGAGCAATATTCCTTTTATCTTTCCTGTCGAGCGTTATGTTGTTAATATCTCTAAGCATTTATTTTTCCGCAACGAGGATGACTCCCGTCCCCTCTTTATTGTTTGATTTCGTGTCAAGCCACATCAGTATAAGAACAAACCACAGAGTGAACAGATAATAGAGCGGAAGAATTAGAATCAACAGTTTTGACGCGCCAGCCATTATTATCGGATACTTGATGCCGAACTTCCAGGAGATCGTACCGAACTTACCGTAGGCGTACCTGAAGTTCACGACCTTCAAGCCGGCTCTTTCGACTTTCGACGTGATATCCTCTTTTGAATAACCGTTTCTGGCGTGCTCCTCGATGAAACTCTCGTCGTCGTGTTCGTGCGCGTCGCTGCCGCCGAGGTCGGACGGAGTGTTAATGAGCAGTTTGCCGCCTTTCCTTAGTGCCCGGGCGAAATTTTGCAGCACAAGTTCGTCTTCAACTATATGCTCCATTACATCAACGTTGAGAATGAAATCATATTTTTCCCTGTAATCAATTTTTGTCAGATCGCCGACTTCGAATTTCGCGTTCGTGTATCCGCTTTTGCCGAAGAAGAAATTGCAGTCATCAACCTGTTCGTCCTTCACGTCAATTCCGAATATCGTGCAATTCCTGAAATACCTTGCGAGGAAATACGAGTACTGACCGAATCCCATCCCCGCGTCGAATATGTCAAGTTTTTCGTTTCTTCCGAAAAGTCCCCGAATTTCTTTCTTCACGTGCCAGGTTCTGAGAAACATCAGGTCGAGCACGCGATAGAAAACCTTTCTGAGAAAAGGCCTGCGCGCTACGGCGTCGCCGAATACTTTTTTTACCGGGTCATACTTCAAATCAATTCCTTTCTTTTAATGTAAGATTTTCGAGTTGCTTCACATATTCCTCCCAGGTGTATTTAATTTTTTCTTTTTCAATGTTCGCAGAAAATTCCGTTTCGAGGTTCTTCGAGAAAAATTCAATAACGGCGTCGGACAACTGCCCGGTATTCTCAGGCTCGACGAGGATTCCCGTTTTTCCGTTTATTACAACCTCGCCTATACCACCGACGTCGGTAGCGATTACGGGCTTGTCGTAAAAATAACAAATCTGCACAATGCCGCTCTGCGTTGCGTTGAGATACGGAAGAACGACCGCATCGGCCGCGGAGAAAAAATACTTAATTCTGTCATCGGGCAGAAAATCCGATACGAGCAATACGTCATCCCGCAGTTCCAGATTTTCAATTTTCTCCCTGTAAGGTTTCTCGTCGTCGTAGAATTCACCCGCCACGAGCAGTTTCACGTTACCGGATTTCAGAATATCGGGCATCGCGTCGAGAAGGTAATGAAGCCCCTTGTACCGCCTGACATAGCCGAAGAACAGAATCACGTTTTCGTTCTTCAAATCCTTGCCGTATTCTTTTCTGATGAATTCCCGCGCCTGCTGCCTGTCGACTTTTTCGCCGAATATGTTGTAAAGCGGGTGCGGAGTGAAGACGTAAGGCTTGTTCTTTTTATTAAGGAGTTTCAAATCTTTCTCGACGGTTTTTGACTGCACGATGAAATAGTCCGCAACCGAAAATGCAAGTTTCGTCAGGAAAATGTCCCCGAACCTTTTCTCGTGAGGAATTACGTTATCGCAAATATATAATACCTTTGTCTTCGTAAACATTTTCACGAAAAACGCGATTGTAAAAAAGCACGGCGCGAAGAAAGGAATCCAGTATTTATAAATCAACAAATCCGGTTTCTCTTTCCTTATTTTCAAAGCGGTAAAGAACCAGTTGAAAGGGTTTATGGAATCGACCGCTGCTTTATTATCGGCGTCCGGAATCCTGAAAGCGGGTTCGGATGTTTCGTACTGGGTTTTTCCCGGGAATAAAAATTCTGGATACTGCCTTTTGAAAGAGTACACTTTCACGTTGTGATTAAAACTCAGATACTTATAAAGTATTGAGGTGTACTGGGCGATGCCGCCTCTCATCGGATATGCCGTGGAAACTATGACAGCCTTCATCAGCCTGCGAGTTTATTTACTGAATCGACAACATCCTGCGGATTCAGGTAATCCATGCATTTATATTCTTTGTTCGTGCATTTCGGGCTGAAATAACATTTGCATTCCTTGGCCGGTCCTACAATTACGCCGCTGCCGTATAGTTCGAACTCGTTAGGATTAAAAATATTGTTCAGAAGAACTACTTTTTTCCCGAGCGCGATTGCTATGTGCAATCCCATTGTAACCTGAGTAACTACAACGTCGCATTTGTTTACAAGATTCACGAACGTCTTCAGGTCAAAATGCCCGAAGTACCTGCATTTCGTCTGTTCGGCGAGATAAGTGTTGTTTTCGTGCTCCTGCTCGCCGCCGAGAAGAACGACTTCAAATTTCTTTTCTTTGAGTTTATTTATTGTTTCAATCCAGTATTCGTTTTTCCAGAGCCGCGACGTCCAGCGCGAGCCGCATCCGGTATTGAGTCCTACGATTTTTTTGTTATTGCCTAAATCCCAGTTCCTGTCGGAATTTTTGTCAACGTCGAGGAGATATTTTTCCTTCTTAAAACTATATCCGCATATTTCAAATATTTCTTCGGGATAACTTTTAATATTCTTCTTCGAATAATCGTCAAACATACCCGTGAGAAGTTTATGCTCAGCGTCTTTGTTCACGGGATAGCACGAACCGTTAATGAGCGTGTATCCGAATTTCTTATAAGAGTTAATTTTCGACGCGAGGGCAATCGCTTCTTTATCCTTGTCGAGATTAATAACAACGTCAAACTTCGTTTCCTGAAGATAAAGAACGCTTGCAAGATTAAATTTCAGGGGCACGTCTACATTGATTTCGGTATTCACGGGAAGCAGTTCGGGAAAATCCGTCAGCCAGTAAATTTTCGCGTAATGATATTCGCTCCTCAGCGGATAAAGCAGCGGGGTTGTGCGTATTACATCGCCTGCCGCTCCGAGTTTTATGATAAGAATTTTCTTGTTGAATTTCTCATAGTAAGAGCACTCCGAACAATCAACGCCGTGTAACTTCGAAGGCTTGCAGGGAACGTCCGCTCTTAAATGCCTGCAGTCATATTTTACCTGTTCGAATTTAATCATAGAATTAATTTTAATAAATAAAAACCCTGCACTTTTCAATTCCGCAAAAAATGCAAAAAACAATCAAAAACACGGGCTTTTCCGAGCATTCGGAATCACCCGATTTTATAAAAATATTGTAATTGTCCGAGAAAACAAAGTCAAAGAAATGACATTGAGGATTGAGGTAAGAAGATATACTCTTCCGCCGCCTGATGTCAACGTGAAATATCCGTCGTATAGGATAGTTTACTTTAGCAGTACCATTTTCCGGGTCTTCGTATAATCTCCCGCCGTCAACCTGTAAAAAAAGATTCCGCTCGAGCGGTTCAAAGCATTCCATTCCGTTTCGTATGTACCCGGTTCAAGAGATTCATTAACGATGGTTTCGATTTCTCTTCCGGTTATGTCAAAAATAATTATTTTAACAACTCCCGATTTAGGATTATCAAACCTGATTTTTGTAACGGGATTGAAAGGATTCGGATAATTCTGGAACATTTCAAACTTATCCGGAACGGTATTCGTAAGACTATTAATTCCAATTGTCAGACTTGCGCTTTTTAAAAGTATATCGTTTCCGGGGTCAAAAGACACTGATGTCGGCTGTCTGTTGAAATTATAACTTAACATCTGATTATTCACGTCATTCATTACCCTGATTAAAGAATCCGTCCCTGTTGAAAAAGAGATTTTCAATACAATCGGCATTTTATGAAATGTAGTGTTTGCAAGAGTCTGATAGACCTTAAAACTCACGTTCCACATACCCGAACCGATATTTCTGATTCCGTAAACATTCTGATATTCAGGATGATTCGGCTGTTTGACCCACTGATTAATGAACCAGGATAAATCCTGTCCCGCTACGGAACTTATCTTGGATGTAAAATCATCCGTCACCGCGCATTTATATTTGAAATTCACTGTATCCGAAGCGTAACTTTTTAATGCAGAGAAGAAAAGCGAGTCTCCGATTGTGTATCTCAGCATATGAAGTACGCAGGAGCCTTTGTAGTATGTTATCGCCGCATTAAACAATACTGCCGCGGGAGGAGTCGTGTTTATCCAGGACGGATTGTACATAGCCCAGCCGGGATTTTGCGATATATAAACGGATGAATTTGAAGTTACTTTGTTCTTGTACGTAGCATAACCGAATAAATGCTCGGCGTACAATGCCTCGCAGTATGTCGCAAATCCCTCGTTCAGCCATATATCCGCCCATGTTCCGCAGGTTATCATATCGCCAAACCACTGATGTGCGTATTCGTGGGGAATATAGTAATCCATAGAAGACCATCCGTCTGAGGGAATAGTTGTCAGTGTCTGATGTTCCATTGCTCCCCCGAAACCAGCAACCGAAGCGAAACCGTTCTTCTCAAACGGGTGTTCGCAGAATATTTGTGAATAGAAAGTTGTCATGTCCGAAATCGCATTTTTAGTCGGGGAAATATTTTCACCCGGATAATGGTACAGCATTATCTGAATGCTGTCATTCGGATTCGAAATTTTGTGCCACCATACCACATCATACACATATCCGGTTTTCCCCGTCAGAACAACAAGATATGTCGACATAGGGTCGCGGCTAATCCAATGATACCAGATGGAATCCCCCGCTGCCGTCGAGTCGGTTAACAAACCGTTCGAGCCGATTTTAGCGTTTGAGGGAACCTTGACGGTCATTTCTGTCAGGGCCTTGTCCGATGGTTTATCCCAGCAGGGAAACCAGCATCTTGCGCCTTCGGGTTCGCAAATGGTATACACATATCCGGAGAGTGTTGAATTAAAAGCCTGATCTGAAACATTATAATGCCTGTAATAAATTTTAATCGTCACTATTTCATTCGGCTGGTATGTCCTGTCAAGCAGCACGTTCAAAATATCCGCCGCTCCGTTGTGGTTAAAATTTAAGGCAGCTCCGTTTGAGAGTCGAACGGAGTCGATAACGAGCGAAGTATAAACCGCGTTCAATTGAATGGAGGTTAATGCGGAGTCAACACGAAATTCTAACGTATTACTCCCTGAGAACGCTTTATAACCGGGAGTTTTAAAGCAATTATATATGTCAAGATTTAATGTATACTTTAATACGTCAAATGAATGTCTCGGAGTATTCAGTGCAGAATTGTTCAATTTAATAATACTACTGTTACGGGATTTCGTGTATGAACATAATTCCGCACCCGTCATTATGCCTAAGTCCTGTCCGCAGACAGTATTCAAGGTAATCAATAAAGCAATAACGAGAATAATAATTTTCATATTATGGATTACTTTATATTTTTGAAAACCAGGCATCAACAGACTGATTCATTTTTCATGCCGAACCTATCTTCAAATAATCAGGAAAACTCACGCAACGAAATTTATTTTCTTCTGATACTTTTTATTGAGCATGCTTCTAATCGGTTCGAAAATAATATTCGCGAACATTTCATGCCCTCGTTTATTATAATGAATTTTATCGTTAAAGAACAGACTATTTCCGTCTTTATCTTTTTCGTAGAACGCATTAACGTATGCAAGTCGATCTTTAGTATTACTCGCGAGTTTTTTCGCAAGATTTTTCAGCAATAACATTTCAAGCCGGGAACGCGGTCTGGCTGGAGGACCGACAATTACAAATTCTATATCGTGTTGCAGGCAGAAATCACTGATATAATCCACTAAATGCATATACCTCTTCGACATCACAAACCGATTTCCAACAAGAATCCCTAAGAAATAATTCGCGTTTCTTAAGATAGTTCGAATGAAGTTTCGTTTACCTTTTTTAAATCCCCTGTTTACCGGCATTACAGGCGGCTCTTTGAATCCCAGAATGTGAAGGTTGAACTTATGAGACTTCTTATTTTTATCGTTTATGTACTTCGCAAAGAATTTAACGTTTATCAGAAACGGGTCGGGCCTGACGTGAAAAATCAGGCAGTCTATTCTGTTCGCAGGGCATGTTCTTCTAAGGATTTGAGGCACGCTTGCAAAGGTATCGTACCGCTCCGTAATTATTTCCGGTTTAATATTAAATTCTCTTTCGGCGTAACCGCAAAGAATGTTATGGTACAAATCCGATGAGCGGATATTCTCCTGAACTGGCAGACAGCCGCCTAATATGCATACATTGAAACTTTTTTCTTTTATTGCTTTCGCCTTAAAAGCGTTTCCCGTTATTTCCTTTGCGCATTCGTACTCCTGAGGAGACAGCAGCCTCCCGTTCTCGTTGACTGCTATTCCCGATTTCCCCGTCATAAAGTATTCATATTCCGTTATCAGTTTGTCAGCCATTCCGGTCTTATTCCGTTCGTCTGCCCGCCGATTCGGTTCATGTAACCGGAAAGTTTCGTTGTTAACACTGAATGTTTTCACGCATTCGGTCTGGGATTTTGAAAGAGTTACCTGCGCGAAACCGTTTTTGCAGATTGCCGACGTATCCAAAAGAACTTTTTCAAACAATTCATTATTTTTCAATTCCAGAAAAGGAGAATTGACAAATTTCAATCCCGCGCGCTCTACAGTCTCAACGAAAGGCTTTATCAACTCTACATATCCATCGCTCTCAGGGTGAATAAAAGGGAACGCGTTTACGTCTCTGTTATAATCGCAATGACCGAATGCGGTGAATTCAATATGATTCAGGCGGCAAAAGCCCGCGATATTTTCGAGATTTTCAAAACCGCGTTTTGATTCGACAATCGGAATAAACGAAACACCGTGTATCCCTCTTTCCTCGAAATCCGAAACAACTTCTTTCAGATGCAGCGCGTTTTCGATTTTTGGAATGAATATATAATTAAAGATGTGATGATTTTTTATTGACGCAAGCAACTCAAGGTCTTTTCTGTAGTCCCGTGTCCTGACGCTGTTTACGCGAATCCCCGTAACAAGCGAATTTGTGTTGAATCCAAAAACCTTTTCTGTTAAAATTTTCCTCGCGTTATCCTTCAGTGCGTCAGACCTTGCTTCATCGAACGGAATTCGAAAAGAATCTTCAAGGTCGAATACGGCAGCCGCTCCGGAAGTATTTATAAGCGCAAGTAGTTCTATCAGATTTTTCCGGGTCTGATAATTAAAAAACTGAAATACGGGGAAAGGTCTAATCAATTTAAAAAATTAATTCTTTTAGAAACGACGCCGCGAAAACCGAAACTTATACCTGAAAACTATGGATTGAATATTTTCAAAGCAACCAAATAATTTTCGGCTAAAATTATTTCAGATGCATTTTCTATCTGTCATTTTAACTGGCTGCTTTCCTGACCGTCATTTTAATAAAGCCTGCTCCGCCGCTGTTCTTACTCCGATGGCCTCTGAAACAATACTATCGTTCATCGACGAGCAGCCTTCTAAAAACAGCATCGCTATCAAGATTAAAGCAAGTTTTTTCATGTTTGTTTTTTTAATTCGCTTAAAGATTATATTAAAACTCCTGATTATATTATCAGGTATTGATAATTTTTCCTGATGCGATTCTATTTTCTGACTTTAATAAATTATAAAAAATAGACTTATTGAAAAGATTTTAACATTGAATTAAACATTACTTAATGAAGTTATCTACAGTGATAATGGCTGCCGGCAAAGGCAAGCGCATGAAGAATCCCGACAGGTCGAAGGTCATGTTCGAACTCCGTGGAAAGCCTATGATTGAATACGTCATCGAACTTTCCCTGAAGATAGATTCCGAATTAATCGTGCCGATTGTCGGGCATCAGAAACAGAGCGTAATCGATTTTCTTTCCAAGAGGTTCGCGGATAATATTGACAGGATTAAATTCGCGCATCAGGACGAGCAACTTGGTACGGGACACGCGATAATGCAGACAAAAGAAATCCTCAAGGATTTCGACGGGAACGTGCTGATTCTGTCGGGCGACGTTCCTCTGCTGAGATACGAGACCGTGATGGAATTCGTCAAATACCATTCCGGCAACGGTTTCCGCGCCAGTTTGCTTTCGGCTATTTTCGACGACCCGTTCGGATACGGAAGAATCATACGAAAAGACGACGGCACGTTTGTTGACATCGTCGAGGAGAAAGACGCGGATGAAGCGCAGAGGAAAATAAAGGAAATCAACTCCGGCATATACATAGTTGACAACAAAATTCTTTTCGAAGCGCTTACAACCATAAAAACCGACAACGCGCAGGGCGAGTATTATCTGACGGACATATTCAAGTACTTCCGTGACAGGAACGTAAAGATTGGCGCTGTTCCTGCCGGCAACAACGCGGAAATCACGGGCGTTAACACGATTGAACAATTAACCGAACTCGAAAAACTAATATTATAAAATGTCTGAAATTATTTTTAGCGTATCGGGTGTAAGAGGCATATACGGGGAAACTCTGACGCTTCCCGTAACCGTACATTACACGCTCGCGTACGCAAGGTTCTGCAGGGGAAATT
>AMWB02130492.1_pt1 | contig 11954 bp, 8 predicted proteins | sample 200311 | NCBI WGS metagenome assembly AMWB02 (sample SAMN02737377, study PRJNA173069) | bioreactor metagenome | biome: anode biofilm in microbial fuel cells | place: USA: California | collected 2010-12-16 | reverse complement strand
AAGCGGGAACTGGCTCAGCTGCGCCAGAGGCTCACCGGGCTGCCCGGGCCGACCCAGTTCGTCGGCCAGTCGCGACAGATGCGTCAGGTTTGCGAGTTGGTGGAGGCGATCAAGGACTCGCCCAGCAGCGTGCTCATCTGCGGCGAGACCGGGGTCGGTAAGGAGTTGGTGGCCCGTGCCCTGCATTATGGCAGTGTCCGACGGGACGCTCCTTTCGTGACGGTCAACTGTGCGGCGATCCCCGGAGAACTGCTTGAGTCGGAACTGTTCGGCTACGAAAAAGGGGCCTTCACCGGCGCTGTCAGCCGGCGCATCGGGCGGATCGAGCAGGCGGCCGGAGGCACGCTCTTTCTCGATGAAATCGGCGAGCTGGATATCAGCCTGCAGGCCAAGCTGCTGCGGGTCCTGCAGGAAAAGGAGGTCGAGCGTCTCGGCGACAGCCGGCGGATCCCCGTAGATTTCCGGCTGGTTTCCTCGACCAATCGGACGTTGCCTCAGGAAGTGGCCAAAGGCTCTTTTCGCGAAGATCTTTTCTATCGTATCAACGTCGTGCGCATTGATCTCCCCAGTTTGCGCGAGCGCCGGGAAGACATCCCCCTGCTGGTCAGTGAGTTTGTCAAGGAGTTCTGCGTGCAGGAGGGGAAAATGCTGGCGGTTTCCGAAAAGGCCATGGAGACCCTTTGCGCTTACCAGTGGCCCGGGAATGTCAGGCAGTTGCGCAATGTAGTGGAGCGGGCCGTGGTTCTTTCCCGGGGGCGGGAGATCCTGCCCCCGGATCTTCCGGACGAGGTGCGGGAGCGGTGCCTGAGTTCGGCAAACGCGGATTCTTCGCCGGTCGTTCCCTTGCGGGAACTTGAGGCTGAAGCGATTCGCCGGGCCCTTGCGGAGTGTTCCGGCAACAAATCCCTGGTGGCAAAAAAGCTCGGGTGTTCCCGCAAGGCGCTGTATCGTCGTTTGAAAGAATATGGTCTCTCCTAGTCGCCTGATTCAGGGGGGCCGATGAGCTTTCCCGGATCCGGCCCTCCCCCTGTTGTGTCTTTAGGTTTTTCTGGTACTCTCATTATCCTTGCCTCTTGCGCACCCTTCTTTTTTTGTCGCTGACTCCCTGGAGGTGTGTCCAACGGAAACATGTCTCGCTGGGTAATTGAGTGGGGGAGTGGTTCTCTGGGGTACAGTTTTTATGGGAACTGTTTCTATCGGAGACACTTCCCGCAAAGATTCTTGGCTTTTAAATCCAAATCCCTTGTAATCACTGCATATTAATCCTTGGCATGAACCCTGCTTTATGCGATTGGCACATCCGGTGCCCGTGCCGGAGAGAATGTTTTCTCTCGGTGATCGGTAACCGCCCGGACCTTTCCGGCGGGGCTCCGTCGCAGTTGAGGGGTTGGGAACATGTCGAAAAAAGTGGTTATTGTCGATGAACAGGGTTTTTCCCGCATCTGTTCGGCTTTGCTGGAATTGCATGGCTGCCGGGCCGAGTGCCGGCCGCTCCCCGTTTGCGCGGTGGATTTGCACCAACCGGATGTCGGGTTGGTGGTCACCAGCTATCCCTATGGGGTGCAGTTGCTGGAAAGCCTGGGGGGGGGAGATCTGCCGGTGTTGGTTTTGACCGACAGTCTCAGCGACCCCCTGCTGAACACGCTGAAACGGGTGCGCCATGCCTGTTGCATGGTCAAACCCGTCGATTATGAACGACTGACATCCTACGTCCGCCAAGTGCTTGTCGGCGAGGCTATCGAATGGGGAGGTTACGATCTTGCTTAAAGAAATGACAAAATGGACCGTGATTCTGGCGCTGCTCGTCGGTTGCCAGGGGCAGACCAAGGAATCCATGGTGCAGGAAGGGACGCAGCTGGTAAGTCAGGGCAATCCCCTGGGCGCGGTGGTCCTCTTCAACAGTGCCCTGGAGAAGGATCCCAACTACGTCGATGCCCGTTATCAGTTGGGACTGGCGTACCTCAAGGGGGGCAAGCTCGACAAGGCGGAAAAAGAGCTGCAGAAGGTCCGCCTTCAGGATCCGGGCAACGGCGAAGTCATCCTCGATATGGCATCGATTTATCTCTCGACGCAGAAGATCGACGAGGCCGAGAAGGAACTGCGCCTGTTTCTGGAAAAGCACCCGAAAAACTCCCGTTCCCAGGAATACCTGGGGCGGGTGACCGCGGTGCGTGGCGACCTGCCGGGAGCCGAGCAGCTCTTCAAGGAAGCCGCGGAACTCGACGCCGGCAACGTCGAGGCGCGTCTGGCCCTCGCCCAGCTCTATCTCCAGCTTGGCTGGACCGATCAGGCGCGGGCCGAACTCGCTTCTGTGATCAAGGCATTTCCCGACCGGAAGGCGGCCTTTTTCATGCTCGCCGCCCTGGAAGGGCGCGAAGGGCGCAAGGCCCAAGCCCTGGAAGCCTACCGGCAGGTGACGCGCATCGACGGGGAGGATATCGCCGCCCTCTATCTGACCGGCATGCTTTCCCTGGATATGGGGGATGCCGCCGAGGCCCAACGCATCGCCGAGCACCTGCGCAAGCGTTATCCCAAGCACCCCTCGGGTTCCCGGCTGCTCGGCATGATCCGCTACGCCGCCGGGGATTTCGAGAATGCCGCGCTGGAACTGCGGGCCTCCTTGCAGGGCATGCCCGACCTGGCCGGCTATTATTTCCTCGGCCTGGCCGAATACCGTCGTGGCAATTACGAGATGGCCCTGAGCCAGTTCCAGCGCGCCCTCGATATTCAGCCCGAGCATCTTCAGGCGCGGCTGATGGTCGGTATGACCCTGTTGCGCCAGGAGCGGGTCGACGACTGTATCCAGCAGGTCAAGCAGGTTCTGGCCGTAAACGATCAGATCGCCATGGCGCACAACGTCCTGGGCAGCGCCTACCTGGCCAAGAAGGAATTCGACAAGGCCATGCTCCATCTCGACCGGGCCATCGCCCTTGATCCCTCCCTCGCCGACGCGCACATGAAGAAAGGGTTGTTCAACCTTACCCAGGGTAATCCGCAAGGGGCCGAAGTCGAGCTGGAAAAGGCGGTCGAGGCGGCACCCGAGGCACTGAATACCCGTTTTCTGCTCGCCTCCCTCTACCTGCGGCAGCAAAATTACCGGGGGGCGATCGAAACCCTGCAAGCAGGGCTCGACGGCACGGAAGAGGATGCCCTGCTCTACAATTACATGGCCGCGGCCTATCTGGCGCAGAAGCAGAACGAGCAGGGGCTGGAAGCCCTGAACAAGGCCAAGCAGGCCAAGCCCGACTACCTGACCCCCTATTTCAATCTGGCCAACTACTATCTGGCCAGTCAGCAGCGGGACAAGGCGCTGGAAGAGTATCGGGCCATCCTCCAGATCGCACCGGAGAACGTCAAGGCGCTGATTTCCCTCGGCACCCTGGAAGAGATCGCGGGGGATGCGGCGGCCGCCAAGGCCAGCTACCAGAAAGCCCGCGATACCAACGCTCCTGAAGGCTTTTTAGCGCTGGCCGGCTACCTGGGGCGCTCCAAGCAGGGGGAGGAGGCGACCCAGGTGATCGAGGCCGCCTACCAGGCCCATCCCGAGCATCCCGCTATCCTCGAAACCCGGGGAAAACTGTTGTTGGCGCGGAAGAATAGCACCGAGGCGGTGAAGATGTTCCAGGCGCTTGACAAGGTCAAACCCGGCGCCGGATTGCCGCTGCTCGCCGCGGCCTGGCTCGCGGGGGGGGAGGGGGACAAGGCCCAGTCCCTGGCCAAGGCGCGAATCGACGAGCAGCCGGACTCCGCTTCCGGTTATCTGCTGCAGGCCGCCGTCCATCAACATTTGGGCGAGACGGACAAAGCCGAGGCGGCGCTGACCCAGGGGATCGGTCGGGCCAAGGACGCGCCGCTGCTTTCCCTGCAATTGGGCAGTCTCTACGCCGCGACCGGGCGGGTGCCGCAAGCCCTCGAAACCTTCGCGGCCCTGCGCAAGGCCCAGCCCGACTTCGTGCCGGCGATCTTCGCCCTTGGGGCGTTGCACGATCAGCAGGGAGACAAGGGCAAGGCCGTGGAGTTTTATAAAGAAGTACTGGCCAAGGCCGAGGATCACACCGCCGCTCTCAACAATCTGGCCTACCTTTACGCCGACAACTACGGCACTCCGGAAGAAGCTTTGGTGCTGGCGGTCAAGGCGTTCCGCAATGAGCCGGGCAATCCGGGAATTCTCGACACCCTGGGGCTGGCTCTGCTCAAGAATGGGCGGCATGACGAAGCGGTCAACGTCCTGAACAAGGCCGCCGAATTGCTGCCCAAGGTCGCGACGGTACGGCTGCATCAGGGGCAGGCGCTGCATGGCGCCGGCAAAAAGGCCGAAGCTCGCGAGGCTCTGCAGTCCGCGATCGATCTCGGTCCCGGTCCCGAGGCCGAGCAGGCGCGCAAGCTGCTCGAAGAAATAAAGGATTAGCGAACCCGTTCGTCGCGCTTCGCGTACCTTGCCGAGGCGCGGCGACTTTCATGAGCCCTTTCATGCGTAAACTGACTTCCCTCATCCTGCTGGTTGATCTTGCCCTGGCGGCGCTGGCCCTGGTTATCGGCCACCTGTTGCGCTTCGATGGGGCTTGTAATCTGGCGGTCATCACCGGCCCGGGCGGGGCGCGGCTGTTTATCTTTGCCCTCTTCGCGGTCTTTTCCGCCTATTTCTGCGAAATGTACCGCTGGGAGAGATCCCTGGGGCGGCTCGATCTCGCCGCCCGCACCGCCGTCTCGGTCCTGATGGCTTTTTTTGTTCTTTCCGCCATCTATTACATCGTTCCGGGGGCCATGGTCGGCCGCGGGGTTCTCTCCTTCTCCCTGCTGGTCTTCGGATTCATGCAGTTTTTCGCCCATCTCGGTTTTTTGGCGCTCATGCAACTTCCCGCTTTGGCCAGGCGAGTGTTGGTCGTTGGCGTCGGTCCCCTGGCCGCCACGGTGGAACGGGTTCTGGTCGAAAATCCGGGGCGTCAGGCCTTCATCGGCTTTGTCCAACCGTCGACCGAGCAATGTACGGTTGCCGAGAAGCGGATTGTCGGCGATGTCGAGGAAATCCTCGAACTGGTGGAGCGGGAGCGGGTCGATCTCCTGGTGGTGGCGCTGACCGAGCGGCGCGGCGGGCTGCCGGTGCGGGAGCTGCTGCGCTGCAAGCTCAACGGGGTGGAGATCCTCGACGCCTTAAGCTTCTACGAGGAGATGACCGGCAAGCTGCTGATCGAGAACATTCAGCCGAGCTGGTTCCTCTATTCCGACGGTTTTCGGATCACCCCCTTTCTGCGGTTCTATAAACGGGGATTCGACATTCTGCTCTCTCTGTTCGGCATCCTGCTGGTGCTGCCCCTCTGGCCGGTGGTCGCCTTGCTGGTGAAATTCGATTCGCCGGGACCGGTCTTTTTCCGCCAGGTCCGGGTGGGGGAGCGGGAAAAGGACTTCACCGTCTATAAATTCCGCACCATGCGCCAGGATGCCGAAAAGGAGACCGGCGCCGTCTGGGCCGTCCAGAATGATCCGCGCGTCACCAAGATCGGCAAGTTCCTGCGCAAGAGCCGGATCGATGAGCTGCCCCAACTCTACAACGTACTCAAGGGGGATATGAGTTTCGTCGGCCCCCGCCCCGAGCGGCCGGAATTCGTCGAACGGCTCAACCGGAAGATCCCCTACTACACCAAGCGCCACTTCATGAAGCCCGGGGTTACCGGCTGGGCTCAGGTCTGCTACCCCTATGGCGCCTCCGACGAAGATGCTCTGGAAAAGCTGCGCTACGACCTCTATTACATCAAGAACTATTCGTTATGGCTCGATTTTCTCATCATTTTGGAGACGGTCAAGGTCGTGGCCTTCGGCCGGGGAGGACGATAATGAAATCCATGTTGCTGATCCTTTTATCCGCTGTTCTGTTTTTCGCACCGGCGGCCTGGGGGGAAGATTACGTCATCGGCGAAGGGGACGGTCTGAACGTCGCCGTCTGGGGGGTTCCCGAACTGAGTGTCTCGGTGGTGGTGCGACCCGACGGCAAGATTACCCTGCCGGCCGCCGGTGACGTCAAGGCCGCCGGACTGACCCCGGTCGATCTGAGCAAAGAGCTGACCAAGGTTCTTACCGACTACGTCAAGACCCCGATCGTCACCGTGACGGTGGCGGGCATAACCAACAACCGCGTCTATATTTCCGGCGGCGGTGTGCCCCCCCGGGTGCTGAGCCTGCCCGGGCGGACGTCGCTCTTCAAGCTGCTGTGCGGCATCGAGGGGATCGGCAACGCCGACCTGCAACGGGCCTACGTCATGCGCAACGGCGAAAAGCTCGCCGTCGACCTGCACGATCTCTTCAACAACGGCAATCTCAAGGCCGACATCGATCTGCGCGCCGAGGATATTCTCTTTCTCCCGACCAACGAGCTGAACAAGGTCTACGTGGTTGGAGCGGTCACCACCCCGCAGGCCATCATGTACCGGGACGGCCTGCGCATTCTCGACGCCATCCTCGAATCGGGCGGCTTCACCAAGTTCGCCAAGGCCAGCGCGGTACTGATCCTGCGCAAGGAAGGGGATGACCGGCGACGGATCAAGCTCGATCTCGACGGCCTGATGAAGGATGGCCAGTTGGGCGAGAACCTCGAATTGCAGCGGGGCGATTATGTCATCGTCCGCGAGGGAATGTTCTAAAAGAGCCGACTGCTGGCCCCTGATTTTCTCAGCCTTCAGCCTTCAGCCTTCAGCCTAAGGTTTTACCCCCATGGATTCTCCGATTCTCCAGATCAAAAAATATCTGCACGCCCTCTACAACCGGCGTTATCTCTTTCTGCTCATATCGGTGACGACGGCGCTGCTCATCGTCATCGCCAGTTTCTTCACGCCCAAGAAATATGAGGCGAAAAGTACCGTTTTTATTGAAGAAAATGTGGTGAACAGCCTGATGAAGGGGATAACGGTGTCGCCGTCGATGACGGACCGGATCCGGGTGTTGCGCTATCACATGCTCAGCCGCGACATCATTTCCCGGGTGCTGAAGAAGTTGGAAATGGACGTCAAGTCGGAAACCCCCGACGCCTTCGAGGGGTTGATCCGGCACTGCCAGGAAACCACCGTAATCACCCTCAGGGGGAGCGATCTTTTCTTTGTCTCGTTTGTCAGTGCGGACCCCCAGTTCGCCCAGAATTACATCAATACTTTGGTCAATACCTACGTCGAGGAGAATCTTGCCGCCAAGCGAGAGGAGTCTTTTGGCGCGAATCGTTTTCTTTCGGAGCAGGTGTCCTTTTATAAGAAGAAACTCGATGAGATCGAGGATGAAATCAACACATACCGAAAGAAGACCGGCATTATGTCAACCGCCAGCGAAGCTTCGCTTCTTGAGGAGATAAAAACCCGCGAAGAGGATCTCAAGGGTTTGCGGCTCAAGAAGCTTGAACTGACGGCCGGCGTCAATACCATGCGCGAGCAGTTGAACATGATGAAATCCTCTGCGACCTCCCAAGGGAGCTCATTGCTGGATCTTATGGGTGGATCGGGAGATGATATGCGTATCGATGCACTTCGCTCCCAACTCGAAGAGTTGCTTATGGTTTACAACGATCAGTACCCGGCGGTGGTCAAACTTCGGGAGCAGATTGCGGAACTGGAAAAGCGCCAAGCGGCACAACCAATTCAAGATCCCGGTCCGGCGGTGGATAATTTCAATCCCTTCGAAGACCCCGTCTTCGTTGATCTTAAAATGCGCATGAATACGGCCCAGGCCGAGCTAAACGCGTTGTTGGCCAGGGAAAGAGAATTTCTTGACCAGATTGAGCAAAACAAGAAAATTCTGGCGAACTTCCCCCAGGATAAAAAAATTCTGGCCGACATGGAACGGGAGCGGAACATGACCCAGAACGTGTACGAAACACTTCTGGAGAGGGTTGGCGTGGCCGAGGTTTCCAAGCAGATGGAAGTTGCCGACAAGGCCACCACCTTCCGGATCGTCGACCCGGCGATCCTGCCGACCTTTCCGGTGGGGGCCAAGCGGCTTTACAAGATGCTTTTCGGATTGGCCCTGGGCATTGGCGCCGGTCTGGCCGCCGCCTTTGCCCGGGAGAAGTTGGACGATACGGTCAAGGATGCCGATGCCCTGCGGGCACTGGGCATGTCGGTGTTGGCGGAGATTCCCCTGATGTTCGACGAACAGCAGGCCAAGCTGGTTCGCAAGCGGGATAAGCTGGTCTATTCCTATGCGGGATTTTGCCTGTCTCTGATCGCCGTCATGATCGGACACGACCTTCTGGGATTGACGGTTTTGGACCAGTTTATCGCCTACGCCAAGCTCGACACACTGATTTCCGGTGTGACTGAGTTGATACGTTAAAAGGAAGGGGAACCATGAGTCGTATAGAAAAAGCCATCGAAATGGCCGCCAAAAAGCGGGAGGCGGCTTCGGTCGAGGCAGTATCCACCCCCGATTCTCACGTTTCGGCGCAGCCCCAAGAAGAGTCGCCGGCGGCCACGGCGTCGACGGAGAGATTGTCTTTTGTCCAAACGCCGATTGCCGCACCGCACTACGAAGAGCGCCACGAAACCTTTGCATCGGTCCCGGCGCCGGTGATCCGCAACCCTTTTCTGGTGACCGCCACCGGCGAGGCCGGGCCGGCTTCCGAGCAGTACCGCAAGCTCAAGTCGGCCATCGTCAAGCTCGCCCAGCTCGGCCGCTTCGACAAGTCGCTGATGGTTACCAGCGCCATCGGCGGCGAAGGCAAAACCCTCACCTCCCTGAACCTGGCCATCACCCTGGCCCAGGAGTTCGACCATACGGTGCTGCTGGTGGAAGCCGACATCCGCCGGCCCACCATCATGAAGTACCTGGAGATGGAGAGTCCTGTCGGTTTGACCGATTGCGTGCTTGACGGCATCGATGTCGGCGAAGCCTTGGTCAAGACCGGTATCGGCAAGCTTTCGATTCTCCCCGCCGGGCGCATGGTTCCCAATCCGGTGGAACTCTTCTCTTCGAACCGCATGCAGAATCTGCTGCTCGAAATCAAGAACCGCTATCCCGACCGCTATGTGATTGTCGACACCACGCCGCTCTTGCCCTTCGCCGAGCCCCAGTTCATCGCCGGCGCGGTCGGCGGCGTGCTCTTTGTGGTGCGCGAGGGCTACACCTCGACGGACAAGGCGGTCAAGGCCCTCGGCCTGCTCAAGAACCACAATCTGCTCGGCGTTGTCTGCAACGGCGTCAGCCAGGTGCACAGCGGCGGCAAGTACGGCTACTACGGCTACTACGGGTATAAATAGAGCGACGGTAACCCGCTTAAATGTCGAAGAGGTGCGATGATGATGAAACTTTTGAAATCGGCCGTGGTCCTGCTGCTGGCCGGACTCTTTGCCCCCGGTGCGGGCTGGGCCGAGTTCCGGGCGACTCCGTCCTTCTCCCTGCGCCAGGAGTATAACGACAATATCTACCTGGAACGGGACAAAGAGGGGGATTTCGTCACCTTCGTCCGTCCCTCCCTGGATATTCTCTGGAATACCCGGCTCGTCGATCTGACCCTCGATCTCGGTCTCGAATACGAGAAATACTGGGACAACAGCGACGAGGACGAATTGCGGCCGAGCCAGGGGGCGCGTCTCGACTCCACCTTCAACCTCTATCGCGACGCCCTCTTTCTCCGGGTCACCGATACCTACGAACGCGTACCCATCGACGAAGGGGACAAGGGCGCCGTCGACAACAATCTGGTCAACCTCACCGACAGCAACCGCCTGGAGATCAATCCCTACCTGCTGCTCCAACCCCTGCGCACCCTCCAGGCGCGTTTCGACTATCTCTATGAAAATGTCTGGTATCGGGAAGAGGAAGGGGACGACGCGGAAACCCACCGCTATTCGGCCGTCCTGACCCAGCAGCTCACTCCGCGGATCAGCGCCGATCTCACCGGATCCTTTACCCAGTTCCGTCCCAAGGATGCCAGCCGTTCCCTCCTCGACGACACCGGCGAGGAAGAATACGACCGCACCGATGCCGGCGTCGGCCTGCTCTGGCAGGTGAACGACCAGCTCGCCCTGCGCGGCGACGTCGGCCGCGCCTGGCTCGACTACGAGTTCAGCGACGATTACGATTCCACCCTCTTCGGCGGGCAGGCCGACTACCAGATCTCCGTCGCTTTTTCCGTTGGCGCCGCCTACGAGGAAGACATCTCCGCCAGCGTCGAGGACGGCGCCCGTGAGCGGCAAAAGGCCTCCGCCTATCTCGCTTATGCCGACCGTTCCAAGGTGCGTCTCACCGTTTTTCAGACCCGCGACGACTATATCGAAATCGACCGGCGGGATGACGGCATGGGCGCGACCCTGGACGGCGATGTGCCCATCACCAACAAGAAAGGGATCGCCTGGCTGCTCAGCTACACCGACTACGAAGAGGGGGATTTGGAGGAGTACCAGCGCTACGGCGGCCGCCTCGAATTCTACCATCAGCTGCGTCTGGGCCGGGTTTCCCTCGGCTACACCTACAATCGCAACGACTCGGACATTCCCTCGGAAGATTACGACAACAACATCGTCTTCGCGCAGGTGGCTTTAAGGTGGTAAGGCCGAAGACCGAAGGCTGAAGTAGTCAGCCTCTTCAGTCTTCAGCCTTACCCCTTCAGTCTTCAGCCTTCTTCAGCCTGGATTCTTCATGTACGAATCTTATTTCGGCCTGACCGTCAAACCCTTTGAGTTGGTGCCCAACCCGCGCTTCCTGTTCAACAGCCGGTCGCATAAGAAGGCCATCAGCTATCTCAAGTACGGCTTGCAGGAGCGGGCCGGCTTCATTCTCCTCACCGGCGAGGTCGGCTCGGGCAAGACCACCATTATCCGCGATCTGATCAACAACCTCGACGCGGACATGGTTCTTGCCATGGTCTTCAACACCCGGGCCACCGCCCGGCAGATGCTGGCCATGATCAACGAAGACTTCGGCCTGGAGGTCGGCGGCAAGGACAAGGACAAGGTCACCCTCCTGCGCGATCTCAACGACCATCTCGTGGCCCTGCACGCCGAGCAGAAGCGACCGGTCATCATCATCGACGAGGCCCAGAACCTTTCCCCGGCCGTACTCGAAGAGATCCGCCTGCTCTCCAACCTCGAAGCGGACAACTTCAAGCTGGTGCAGATCGTCCTGGTCGGGCAGCCCGAACTGCAGAAGGTCATCACCCGCCCCGAACTGCGCCAGCTGCGCCAGCGCATCAGCGTCCACTGCCATCTCGAACCCCTGACCCGCGAGGAAACCGAGGCCTACGTCTACCATCGCCTGGCCATGGCCGGCAACCGCAACGCCCTGCGCTGGCAGGAAGGCACCTTCGACACCCTGTACGGCTACAGCGGCGGCATTCCCCGGTTGATCAACGTCTTCTGCGATTTCGTGCTGCTCGCCGCTTTTGTCGAGGAAACCCGCGACATTTCCCTGGAGATGCTCGAAGAGGTGATCGGCGACGTTTCCTGGGATCGCCAAGTGGAAGCGGCACGCCTGCACCAAGCGTTGGCGGGAGCCGAGGGGGCGGCCGGCGAAGGGATCTCCGACCGGCTCTATCGCTTCGAGCAGCGTCTCGCCTATCTCGACGCCATGCACGAGGAAGAAGGTTGGATCGCCCGGCGCCTCGCCGTTCACGAAGAGCTGCTGGAGCGCCTCGCCGATCGCCAGCATGAAGACGCCGAACGGCACGACGCCGGACTGGAGCGAATTCTGCGCCGGCTCGACGACTTGCAGGCCACCATCGGTCGGCTCTCGGCGCAGGCCCAAACGACGTTCGCGCCCCAACCGGCAACCCCGGTCGCAAAACCTCTTCCCGTCGAGCCCCCCCCGGTCGCAAAAGCCCCCCCAGTCCCCGGCCCGTTGCCGAAACGGCGCTGGTTCGGGAGAAGGTAGGTAAGGCTGAAGGGGGGATTTATAAATAACGAAATGACAGATAACACTTCAGTCTCGAAGCTTACCAACTTCCTGAGTATCGACGTCGAGGACTACTTCCAGGTCTCCGC
>AMWB02014731.1_pt1 | contig 11955 bp, 12 predicted proteins | sample 200311 | NCBI WGS metagenome assembly AMWB02 (sample SAMN02737377, study PRJNA173069) | bioreactor metagenome | biome: anode biofilm in microbial fuel cells | place: USA: California | collected 2010-12-16 | reverse complement strand
CATATGCCTGAACCTGGCGGGTATAAAACGTAATGGGGAGCTCCTTTTCTTGGCGGGCAGGAAGGCCCCGAAGAAACTGTTGCGTAAATCAACGACTATATCGAACTTTTCTTTACTTAAAGAAAAGAATAATTTTATCTTATCGATCAAGCCGGCATGCTTATTAAAAATAATTACTTTTTCTATCGCGGGGTTATTAATAAACATCTCGCTGGGCCGCTCAGGCACAAGGCAGCTGATTTTGCTTTCGGGGTATTGGCTGAGCAACGCGTCTAAAACCGGCAGGCTCAATATGCAGTCGCCTATATTGCTTAAAGTTATAAAGAGTATCTTCATGATTTCCTTGATTTTCGGGCCTGCGCCAAAACATCATCGGGGGTGACCGCTTTCATGCACCGGTTATCCTGGCAGTTTACTTTATAGCACGGGATCGGACAGCCTGTATCTTTCTGCAGAATAACCACATTGGTATCCGGATACGGCCCGGTAATTTCTCTGGCGGTCGGGCCAAAGATGGCTATTATCTTTTTGGCCCCTACGGCATTGGCAATATGCATTGGCCCGGTATCCCCGGTGATAAACAACCCCGCCCTCCTGGCTAAAGCCCCTAAATGCTTTATATTAAAGACTCCGCAGGCAACCAGCGGTTTTTCTTTCATCATCTCTTTTATCTGATTAGCCAGCGGCAGGTCAGAGATACTGCCGGTAATAATTATTTTCGCGTTTAATCCGCTGATCAATTTATCCGCTAACTGGGCCCAGTAATCCCTGGGCCAACGTTTAGGCATCCAGTTCCCCCCGGGATTAAGCGCGACCAGAAAATCATCCTGGCTGACGGAGTTCCTGCTTAAAAAATCATCAACGTGTTTGCCTTCCTCAGGAGTAAAAATAAAATCCAGGTACCTGTCCTCCACGCGCAAACCCGCCTTTTCAATGACATCCAGGTAAAAATCTATGCGGTGCAGGGAATCTCTTTTTGGGGGAGTAATCTTCTGGGTAAGCAGGAACGAACGCTTTTTGGTATTGTGGCCGATCCTCCGGCCAATCCCGGCCAGACGACAAATCAATGCCCGGCTAAAAGAGCGGTGCAACAGAAATACGGTATCAAATCTTTTATTCCTGAGCAGGCTGATAAAACCCAGCTTGGCCAGCATGTTTTTATGCCTGTCCTTCTCATCAAAGATAATCACTTCATCTAAATACGGGTTACCTTTTAATATCGGGTAACAACGGCTGGGAATTACGCAGGCAATATAGCTTTCGGGGTAGTTCCTGCGTACATTCCTGATGGTTGCCGTGGAAAACAAAACATCCCCCAGCCAGTTAACATTAAAGATAAGAATGCGCTGTTTAGGATCCTTTAGCTGAGCTTGCACTGCTTATAGACTCCTTCTGTTTCCTTAACCATATTTTCTTTAGAGAAATTTTCCATGATAAATTTACGCGCACTGGTGCCTAAACTATCGCGCAGCCGCTCGTCACTAAGCAGGCGCGTAATTGCCTCTGCCAAAGCCGCCTGGTCAGCCGGTTCAACCAATAAACCATTAACTTTATCCCTGATTAAAGTCTTTATCCCCCCCACCGCGGAACCTACAACCGCCAGCCCCTGCGCCATTGCCTCCATGAGCGCCAGGCCCAAACCTTCCTGTAGTGACGGCATGACAAAAACATCCATTGCCGCAAGCACATTCTCAGTGCCGCCTACCTGCGGTAAAAATATAATATTGTCCTTAATAGCTAAATCCTCCGCCTGCTTAACCAGACGCTCCCTCATCTTGCCTTCGCCTACAACAAGTAATTTTACCTGAGGAAAACTCTTTATGACACTCTGTATGGCCTTAAAAAGATAAGTATGCCCTTTGACATCGGATAAACGGGCAACGATCCCGACTAAAGGGACCTCTCCTATTCCTAAAATCTCCCTGAATTTCTGCCTGCCTGAAAAATTGCCAAAGCCCTGCAGGTCTATGCCATTATTAATTACGCTTATCTTTCCTGCATCCAGTTTAAAATCAACAACCAGGTGTTCTTTTACCTCCCGGCTTATGGCAATCAGGCAATCGCCCCAGCAGGGGAAAAGCCTGCGCGATAATTTCGGTTTAAAAAATCCGTGGCAGGTAAAAATATGCGGCTTACCCGAATAACGGCTCAATAAATTCCCTAAGACCTGGGTAGTCCGGCTGTTGGAATGCAGTAAATCAATCTTAAGCTTTTTAATTTCTTTCCTGAGCCTGAAAAAGCTGAAAATAATTTTTGGGCTGATTTCTTTTTTCGTTCTTAACGGGACAGCTATATGGCCTATGCCTGCTGCCGTAAATTTTTCCACAAGCTCCCCGCCGCTTGAAGCCACATAAACATTGTGGCCATTTTGCTTTAACCCTCCCGCTAAAGTAAACAGATAGCTGGAGATACCACCCACATTAAGATGATTGGATAGAAATAATATGTTCACTTGATTAATTTATCTATTGCCGCGAGCACTTCTTCCGGAGAGATATCCGTCATACAGCGCTTAGAACGGCATTTAGTTTTATAACAAGGGCTGCAGTCTAAATCCTTATTGATCACAATGCAGTTTTTACCCGGCGGCAGATGCCGGCGGCTGTCAGTCGGGCCAAAAAGCGCGATAAAAGGCGTCCCTACCGCAGAGGCAACATGCAAAGGCGAGGAATCCGCCGAGATAAACACGTTACATTTCTTAATCAGGGCCGCCAGTTCATTCACGCTGGTTTTCCCGCAGGCATTGATAATCTTGGCAGTCTTCAGCGACTTCACCAGCATATCGGCGTAAATTAAATCCTGGGCTGTGCCGGTAATTACTACGCGGATATCGCGCAACCCCAGTTCTTCACAGAGGCGCATCAGGTATTGCTGCGGCCAAAGCTTGGTGCTCCATCTCTTGGACGCGCTGATATTGATCCCCACTATTTTCTGCGCCTCGCTTAACCATTGGGCGTTTAAAAGCTCATCCATATGTTTTATATCCTCGGAAGACGGCCAAAGCTCAAGCGAATTATTCAAAAGGTCGATACCGAGCATTTTTAATATTCTGAACTGGTGTGCTACCGGGTCCATCAGCGGTTTTTCATCCTTAATGCGGTGCTGGAGCAGAAAAGAAAATTTTTTGTTATCATAACCATAACAATTAACGCAACCGCTTAAATAAGAAAGTATATGGCTCGCCCGGCTGTTCTGCAGGTCTATAACTATATCAAAATTCTTCTTCCTTAAAACACTGCCGACCCCCAACAGCCCCCTTAATCCCTTATCGTTATTTTTTAAATCACAGACCAAAAGCTCATCAATATAAGGGCTTCTTAACAATACGTCTTTTGATTCCTCTGCGGTCAAAAAACTTATCTTATAGTTTAGCTGGGAAAATTTCTCCCAAATTGCCCTTAATGCCGCCGTAGAGAGGATTATATCCCCCAAAGAACTGAGTTTAATTACCAGTATTTTAAAATTACTTAATGCGTCGCGATAAACATCCAGGGTATTTTTAACCATCAGCTCCACCGTATATTTTTCTTTGATCTTGGCGTAAGCGTTTTCCGCCAGGCTTTTGGCTAATCGCGTATCTTCATAAATACGCAGTATGGCATCGGCCATACTTTTATGGTCCGCCGGAGGCACTAAGAGCCCGTTCTTACCATCCTCAATAATATCAATTACCCCTCCTACCTTAGTAGCTACTACCGGCACACCGGAGGCCTGGGCCTCAACCACTACCCGCCCAAATGCCTCATGTGTTGTCGTAGCTAAGACTACCAGGTCCAGATGCGATAGTATCCCGGGTATATCCCGCTGCGTCCCTAAGAATTCCGTGCAATGCCAGAGGCCAAGCCGGCGCACTAATACCTGTACCTCTTCTTTATATGCCTCTTTTGACGCCGGCGCATCCCCGACTATCCAGATTTTTAACCGGGGAACAGTCCTTGAGATACGCGCCATGGCCTTAATAAAATGCAGGTGCCCTTTTAAGGGAGTGATCCTGCCGATAATTCCTACGTTAAATTCCTCTTTTCTCTTTGATTCAGGGGCAAGGTATTTAAACCTCTCTAAGTCCACGCTGCGCGGTACCAGCCTTATCCGCTCATGAGGCACCGCAAAATCCTCAATCATGTGCCGAGCAATCACATTGCTTAAGACAATCACTCTTTTAGCCCAGCCCATTACCAGGCTAAAAAGATGTTTCTTGTAATAACCATGACAGGTAGTTATAAATACGGCCCTGGTCCTGCGACAGGCAAAATAAGCGATCCATGCCGGCACGCGCGAGCGGGCATGCACAATATCAATCTCCTCTTTCCTGATTATCTCTGCCAAAACAGGAATTAATTTGTATATAGAAAAAACGGATTTTTTATGTACCGCTAATGTGTAATGCCTGGCACCGCTTGCCTCAAGCTCTCCAACCAGGGCACCTCCGGCAGAAACCACCACTACTTTATGCCCCAGCCGTACTAAGTATTTAGACAAATCAAGGGTCCCGGTCTCAACCCCTCCCACATTAAGTTCAGGTAATATCTGCAGTATCTTCACTCCGCACCTTCTCCTTTATTCATTTTCTTAATCCCGCACCTGATAATATTTAAATTACAAGAAGGTGCGGAATTCATAGTATTTTATCCAAGGCCGCGTTTACCTTTAAGTTATCCTCGGGGAAAGCTGCTTCAGGGCGATCTTGCCATATTTTCTTGATGAATCCTGACAGCTCTTTAGTTTGTTTTAAATATATATATCTTTTGTCCTGAAAATTCTTTAGAAAACGCCGATGCTTTTTGCCCAGTCCGCCAGCCTCAAACACCACAACGTATTTTCGCGCCATGACCGCTTCAGAGATCATCGAAATACTCTCCGGCGAAATGATGATTATGCCGCTGAAGCCCAATATGCCGCCTACGGCATCAGGATGATTGTTTTCATTAGCGATAATTAAAAGCTTGCAGCGCGGATAGGTTTCAAATTCATTTTTAATTGCCTGAACTGCCTCGGGCGAAGTACGCCGCGATGTAGACAGTAGAATATCCGCGTTTAGCTCTTCAGCGGATTGCTTAATCTGGCCGGATAACTCTATTATTGCCTGACGGCTAATAGAGAATTTCCTGCTATCGCCCCCGATTAATACGCCAATACAGGAATTAGACAAAGGGCCTCTTAAAAATCCGGACCGTTCTAACCCGGCTGACCTTTCTTTTAAATATTCCGCGTCAACTAAATTAAGCGCCCCTTCAGTTACCACCACATTCTTTTTCCCTCTTAATCTATCGTGCCGGGGAACAATCACCAGGTCAAATTTCTTCAGGTTTAGCTTTGCCGGCCGCATTAAAACAATGGACCTGGCCTGATTTGCTTTAGTAATTATATGATTTACCGCGCTCAATTTATCTCCGGCGGAAATAACAATATCGAGTTTAAAGTTAACTAAACCCTGCCAGCTTTCATCGCTTAAAGCATGGCGCAGATAACGCAGGCAAAGAAGATATCGATACCTGCCGCTAAAGGCAGTCATCCAGCTAAATATAAATCTGGCTAAACTGCTGCGGAACTTCACCTCGCAAACAGACAAGGCAGATTTAACCCCCCGGCTGGCTAATTGCCGGTTAATCAGCTTAGCTACGCTTTCAGACTGGTGAAAATGCCCTGCCTTGCCGTCAGAAAGAATCAAGATTTCCTTTTCTTTGCCATACTTCCATATCTTATAAGTCCAGAGATATTCATAAGGATACTGCTGGATATACTTTTCATAAATATTGATCAGCCTCTGCAGGTTATCGCGCAGGTCCTTTTGGGTATTGCCGCTTTTAGTCGCCGTATAAACCTGGTCCAGTATAACTTTAGTATAGGGCCCTTTTACGCGCGTATAAAAAACAGGGATTATGGAACAATCATATTTTAATGCCAGCTTCACCGCTCCGGTAGACATAGAGGCGGCCTTACCAAAGAATTTACGATCTCCCCGTTTTTACCTCCCTGGTCAATAGTCAGACCAACTGACTGGTTGCTATTAAGCGCCTCAATCAACTGGCGCGGTCCGGTTTGTTTAAGTATAATCCTGGCTCCCTGTTTAACCCGGTAAGAATTAAGCAAGGCGTTTAACCGAGGGAAACCCTGTTCGCGCACAAAAAGCATGAAAGGGAGCCCGAGGTTTGCGCAGATAATATTGGAAAGCTCCCAGCTTCCTTCGTGCATAGCCAAAAAGATTACGCCTTTGCCTCTTTTAAAAGCTTGATCAACAAAATGGCTGTTCTCAATACGGATGTATTTCTTAAGATACCTCTTATTCATACGCGGAATAAGGGAAATCTCTATAAGGTTCTGGCCGAACGCCCGATAACTCCTGCGGGTTATATTTGACGCCAACTGAAAATCATTACTTGGCGTTACCGCCTTCCTGATATTTGCGTAAGCAATCGCCCGGTGCTTGGCATCAAATAAATAAATAAGGTCCCCCAGCCTCCTGCCTAAAAACAGGCTTACATTCAAAGGCAGCAGGAATGTAAACAAGCTGACGGCCTTAAAGAGAATACAACTTAAATAATCGGCGATCAAATTCTGCTTCATTTTTAATTATACTCAGCTTAATATTCAAAGAGAATATGCCTGAGTGGTTAAGTTTTAACCGGGAAATTTTTATAGCATCTTTTTCGGTTGTGATAATCGTGTCTATTTTCTTTTCTCTTGCGCGCTTAATAATATTGTCTGAATCCGCTTGCGTATAATCGTAGTGGTCAGCGAATCTTAAAGCCTCGGAGATATTAATTCCCAGGGAACGAACCGTGCTCTCGAATGCCTGCGGGTTGCCTATCCCAGAGAAAACCAGCGCAGTCCTGCTTTTAAAACTATCTACACTTAAGATTTGATCGGGCTTGCTAAGATTACTAAAACCCTCAGGCATATGCCTTGATTCTACAATCAAAGCCCGGGAATTCAGTTTTCTTAGCCTATCCTCAATACCCGCGGTATCCTGCCCGGGATCAACTTGAGTCAAAACAAATACGTCTGCCCTGCTTAAGGCGCTGAGCGGCTCGCGTAAGAAACCCGCCGGAAGCAAACGGAAATTACCAAAAGGACTGCGAGCATCAATAGTTACAACCTCCAGATCTTTAAATATCCGCCACTGCTGCATACCGTCATCAAGGATCAGGGCGTCTACGGCATAATCCTTAATTGCCCTGGATGCCGCTTTTAACCTGTCCTTATCCACTACCACCGGGATCCGCGGAAGTTTTTTCTGTAACATCGCCGGCTCATCCCCCATACCTTCTGCTCCCGGAAGTTTTGCGTCTCTTTTATAGCCCCTGCTGAGCACCGCTACTTTATTGCCTTTTGAGCTGATTTTTGCTGCCAGATATTCCACAAAGGCGGTTTTGCCTGTGCCGCCTAAAGTAATATTACCCACGCTGATTACCTTGCAATTAACGCGCGCCTGCCGCATTTTATAAAAACCCGCCAGGATAATTACAACCAGGCCATAAACTAAAGAAAGGACAAATAGCAGCCCTCTTAAAAGTGCCGCCAACGGCCCCTTACTCTTGCCGGAAACCAAATTATAGAGATATTCCCTTGGCAAAAACATACGGAAATTTAAATTGCCTTAAAAAGCATTAAAAACCCGATAATAATAAACAGGGATGCGCCTATATAACGGATCAGTTCCGGCTTGATAAATTTGGCCAAAATCGCCCCCAGAAAAACCGAAATCACAGTAACAATGACATAAGCCGACACCGAACCTAACCAGACAGAGACAGGTTTACCGGTCTTAGCCGCCATACCAATGCCAACCATTTGGGTTTTATCCGCTAATTCCGCGAAAAAAACCGCGCCAAAAGTAGCCAAAAAGATCTTCCAATCCATGCTCCTCTCCTCTCTTTGTAAAGGGTTCTTAAACAAATATGATATCATATAAGATAATCCCAAGCAAATGATTTCAAGGGTTAAAACACAAGAATGCCAATAAGATATGTAATTAAAGCGGGATATGAATAGAGATCTGGTTGAGCTGGCTGACTACAATATCGGCGTCAGTCAAGTACTCTTTGGGCAGGCTGGTGGAAACGGCAATACAAGGCATCCCGGCCTTTTTAGCCGAGATAATACCAAACGGGGCGTTCTCGATAACCAGGCAGGATTCCGGCTCAAGCCCCAACAGCCCGGCTGCCCTAAGATACGGTTCAGGATGAGGTTTGCCATTTTTAACCTGGTTACCGGCTACTACGGCATTAAAAAGCTTGTGCATTTTAACGGGTAAAATCCTTTTTATCTCATTAAGCGGGCTGCCCGTAACCAAACCTAACATAAACCCCTGTTTTTTCAATTCAACCAGTAACTCGCAAGCACCATGAAAAATATGGCGCTTGAAATAACGCCTAAATATCTTCTGGCGCAGGGTAAAGATAGCGTTTAAAACTTTTCGCGTTGGCTTTATATTTTCACGTTTTAGCAGGCCTTTTAAGGTAGTTTCCCAGCGCTCACCCTCCTGCGCGTAAACTTCAAAGCAGCTCACCCTGACCCCCCAGGGCCGCAGGGCCTCGTACCAGGCGATAAAATGATACGGCATAGAATCAACAATTACTCCGTCCATATCAAAAATGATTGCCCCTGGCCTTGTTTTTAATTTTTTCATATATTGANNTTAATCGGAAGACAGAAAAGAAAGGTTACGCTCGATAAAATCAATCAATTCCTGCTGCGTTCCAGCGGAGATGTTGCGGAATTCCACGCCGAAACCCGGGTACTCATGGGGCTGGACCTCCTTATCCGGGACCCATACAACAACCGCCTCAATTGCCAGCTCTTCTTTTTTTGGCGCCAGCCTCATTTTAAGTATTACTTCATCCCCCAATTTAAAGATATCACAGCCGAATATAAAAGCCCCCACCGCGCTCAAATTCAATATATCAACTTTCAGACAGGTTGGCGAAGTTGAGGATTTCGATTTTAATTCTACTTTTAAATCAATAGGCAAGCGTTTAAACCTGCGGCGCAGCTGCATCTTCTTGATATTCTCAATCGCCTTGTCTTCTTTAAAACTATTGACCGCTAAATCCTCCGTAGCGTAAATTTCAATAACCCTGTCCATGCCAGAAACCGCAAATATGCCCCTAAGGTGCGCCGGGATATTCAAAAACTTCATCCTGCCCTGGCTGTTTACCACCTCTTTATAAGCGATAACCACGACCGAAATACCCATATAATCAATGCCTTCGATATCCCCTAAGTTACAAAGTATATCCGTATATCCGTCACGCAGGCACTGGCCGATTACCTCAACAAGATTGGCGGAATTTACATCTATGCTGCCGGATAAATCCAGGATAACCACATAATCTTTCTGCCGTAACTTTATCTCTAACATATTAATTTGAATTCTATCCCAAGGTTGAACTCCAACAAGACCATTTGCTTCAATAGAAAAATCGCCTCCCCCTGCCTCTATCCTCCGATTTTTAAAGCATACTAACACGTCCGCTTACATTTTACAAGAAAGTTAATTAGCTTAAATCCTGTTAAGCTTGGGCTGCTGGTTTTTCAACGGATGCCAGTTTCCTGTCTAAAAACAAACAAGGATATTCCGGGGATGGGGAAACGGTTACAAAGTGAAAAAATAAGTTTTATCCGCTTTCTTCTTCAATAAATTGCGCAACAATTTTCTGGAGGGATAAATAAAAACAAGATGTCCGTCTTTGCCAGGCGGCCATTTATAATCAATATTAAAAAGTCACTACCTTATCGCTTTCTTTAACGATTTCGTACATATCTTTCATTGTCGAAATCGGGCACATTTCTGATCCTTCCTGCTCCCTGCTTTTTATGCATGTTCCACAGGCATAAATCTTTGCGCCTGACTTTAAAAGTTTATCTGCCTGTTCAACCGTATTAAATTTATCGGCACTCACCTTCTGGTATTCCACCCCCTTACCCATAAAGAAAACCTTAACTTCATCTCCCTGAATAACAGCAAAATTAGCATAGCGCAAAGCATTCCAGCAGGTCTCTGAATCATTACTTGAAATTATTACACCTATTCTCATTTTTATCCTCCTGAATTAAATAATCTTCAAAGCCATAACCGGGCAGCCTTTTCGCACCCACGCAAACGGTCACATCGTGTTTCATCGCTTGAGCTTACATTTTCCTATTTTTTTTCATCAGTATACAAGATTTTCTTGGGTCAAAGCGGCACACAAGCCCCCACAACCAATACAAAGATTATTATTAATAATCACGATCTTATTCATAATTCTATACTATCCCCTTCCCTTGCTTGCACAAAACCATAACCAAAAGCTTCACGCATATCCTTTACTGCACGCTTGCCGGTACAGTGCATCGGAGCGACCTGACGAACGCCGAGCTCCCGCATATCACTTATAATACACCTATTGGTTTCATCCGCATTGTCCTTCAAATGCAGGCCGCCAAGAATAAAATGAACTCTCTTTTCTTGAAAATATTCTTTTACAATTTTAATGATATTCACAATCCCCGGATGAGAACATCCTGTAACAATAGCTAAATTTTTCGGGAACCTTATGACCAGCGCCTGTTCAAAAATAATCCTATCCGCGCAAAGAAATTCAATCTGCCCGGTAGAAAATATGTCTTCTTTAATCATGGTAAACGTGCTGACTTCAGCAACACGAACGCCGAAGGAAAAAATCCTATCTTTAATTTCCTTCTTAAATCCCGGACAAATATAAACTGTAGCATCTTTACATTTATCAATCAAATACCATAGCCCGGCAATATGGTCCCAATCATCATGCGACAAAACAATATGCTTAATCTTAGCAATATCGATGTTAAACTTTTTTATATTATTTACGAGCACACCCGGATCGCCGAATGTATCAAATAAAACATCTTCGTCAATTAAAAAAGAAACTCCCCATCTACGGATAAACCGGTCCCACTTGCTTGAACCTACAGCTAAAATCTTGATTTTCATAATATTAATGATGCATTGCCGCTGCCAGATACATAAATGCTACACCAAGGATAAAAACTCCCATTGAAAGCGTGGCTTTCTTAATATCCTGCTGTTTATGCAATTCCGGTATAAGATCGCAACTTGCAATATAGATAAAGCCTCCCGCCGCCACCGGCATAAGCAGCTCCAAGAAAACACCTGACCTATTAGCAAGCGCATAACCAATAGCAGTCCCCAAAATAGCTGTTACAGCTGATAGAAAATTATAGAATAACGCTTTATTTTTACTTAATCCCCCGTAAACCAATACTCCAAAATCGCCTATCTCCTGAGGTATTTCATGCATTATAATTGCAAAAGACGTAGCAATACCAAAATTAATGCTCACTACAAAAGAAGAACCTATAATAAGCCCATCTATAAAATTATGCACCCCGTCACCCACAAGATTAAGATACGTAAACGCATGAATATCACATTTTCCTTTATGACAGTGTCGCCAATGTAAATACTTCTCCAGGATAAAAAACAAAATAAACCCAACAATAACAAACAAATAGACCTCACCATGGGGGCTCTTTTCAACTGCCTCCGGGATAAGATGTAAAAATGCTCCTCCAATCAATGCCCCAGCAGAAAAACTAATCAGCAAAAGAAGAATTTTATTAAGTAAATCTTCCTTCAAAAGCAAACTAATAATTCCAACGAAAGAAACTAAGCTTACCGTAATACTGGCTCCCAAAGCCCAAACAAGATTCATCTTGCCTCCTTCTTCCGTTTTATTCCGGATATCACTACAAACCCACCCTTACCAAAACCTTGAGCAGGCTTTTCAACTGAATCCAAGGCATCCGGTAAAATAGATACAGTTTGATAATAAGATAACGATAAGAAACCGGCTTGTTTGAGCAGGTCAGTTATCTCTTTTACGCTAAAAAATTTTGCCTGCTTATAAAATTCGCTTTTCCCTTTTCTATAAAATTTACCCAAAAAACTTTCTTTATCCACTATCCCGATTA
>AMWB02003596.1_pt1 | contig 11958 bp, 11 predicted proteins | sample 200311 | NCBI WGS metagenome assembly AMWB02 (sample SAMN02737377, study PRJNA173069) | bioreactor metagenome | biome: anode biofilm in microbial fuel cells | place: USA: California | collected 2010-12-16 | reverse complement strand
ACAGTTGCAAGTAACAGTACAAAAGAGGCCCATGGGGCGCTTGGCGCAAAGATAAAGCCCGACATCAGCATCAAGGATGCCATCATAACCGAATTTGACGGACTGGTCATTGCCGGTGGCGGCGGTTCCAGGGAACACCTCTGGCCTAACAAGGATCTGCAGAGGCTGGTGAAGGATGCGTTCGATCAGGATAAGCTCGTAGCTGCTATATGCGTGTCACCTGTGGTCCTTGCCAGGGCGAAGATCCTGGAGGACAGGGATTGCACGGTGTTCAAGGACAAGGAATGCATTGCAGAGCTCGAGAAGGGCGGCGGCCTGTATACAGATAAGGATGTAATGGTGGACGGGAACATAATCACCGCAAGGGACCCGAAGGCTGCCGAGAAGTTCGGACATGCGATAGTGGAACAGCTCGCAGTAGAGAATTGAACGTAATCTTTTTTGATTACAGTCCAGTTACTTCTTCTCCTTTACTTTTTTATTCTTTTTTCTGCATCCTGCAGTAGATCGAACTAAAGAAACCAAAGAGGATTTTGATAACCTCGTTTTTGATCTATTTACACAATTTTTATCAACGCAAGGACGCTAAAGCGCAAAGAAGTAATAACAGGCTTTGCGACCTTGCGTCTTTGCGTTAAAAGTGAAGATGATTTGATCCCTGTTTCCATCTGCTCTATGTATCCATTATGGTCGAATAGTTATTGGAATAAGGGACAATCAGGGATTCCCTGATCTCGTAAATTGAATGGTCCAAGTATGTAACTTTTTTAAGTTACAATCGCTACACATCGACTTGCATCAGGTCTTCTGCGATATACACTTCTCCGGGGAAGACGGTGCGGATGTGGTCTATGGCTTCCTGCTCGTGTCCCTGCATGTGGGGGTACAGATGGGTCAGGTAAAGCCTGTCCACGTGCAGGGGGTGCTGTGAGATGTGGGCTGCCAGCATATCCGGGGTGGTGTGGTTGTCCACTTCATATCCCAGGGGGAAGGAGCATTCGTATACCAGGACGTGCGCTCCCTGGGCGAGCTCTGTAAGGCTGTCACAGGGTTCTGTGTCACCAGTGTACACAGCGGTCCTGCCTGCTTGCTCCACCCTGTAACCAATAGTAGTTACGCTATGGCATCCGTGTGCGGTGCTTATGGTGCAATCCGCCACGTTGAGCACAGTCCCGCCTGTAAGCTCAGTGATCTGAACCTGCAGCCTGTCCTTAAGGTAGGGGTAAAGTGCCATGAGCTTATCGAACCATTCCTTTGTGCCTGCAGGACCGCAGATGTGTGCCTGCGTGAGCCCTACCAGCCAGTTGGCCTTGATGAGCCCCAGCACATCGGACACATGGTCCAGGTGCAGATGTGTCAGGAAGATGGTGTCTATGTCCCGGTGGTCATAGCCGCTCTCGTAGATCCTTTGCAGTATCCCGCATCCGCAGTCAAAGAGCAGGGGTTTTTTCTTCCCGTCAAACATTACCTCAATGATCAGTCCGGACTGCGCCCTTGCCTGCGGGATGCCTGTCCCTGTGCCTAAGAACGTGAGTTTCATAGGTAGAAGAATAAGGCTTAAGTAACTTAACTTTAATTATGGGGTAATTTATACTGGAACAAATCCGGTACAACCTTATTCTTCATGCGAGGGTCGCCCAGCTGGTCAAAGGCGCCAGACTTAAGATCTGGTATCGAAGGATTTCGTGGGTTCAAATCCCATCCCTCGCATCGAAAAATTGGGATATAGTTAACGTGAATTTTTTGTACGCTCGTGTATATAGTATGCAAAACCAACATTTTTCAAAAAGTTTATTTATTAGAAATCAGTGAATAGAATAAGTTCAAATTGATAATCTGTTATTTTGAGTTGGAACAGGATTATGGAAAAATTCTCAATGAAAAAGATCTGTCAAAATATTCTTTCAAAATTAGAAGCGTGGTATAGCTCTGATACCAATATAAAAATATATGATCATTTCCAATCTTGCTATTATTTTTATTTATTGCTGGTTCCTCTGTCTTTTTTAATCCTAACTCTTCTAAATTTCAAGATTAGTGAAAACGCGTATTTTTACACTTTAAGTGCTATTCCTCAAACTTTAGCTTCTCTTATTGCTCTAGTAGGAGCTTTTGTTATATTCAAGCGAGATAAATTAAAAACAAAAAGACAAGATTATTTACATAATTTACGCACTTATATATATGTAGAATTAGATAAATGTAGTTGTGCCACAGTAGAACCTTATATCGGATTAGTATATCTACCTAATATTTTAGACGATGACTTACTTTTTGATGAAACGTCTAAATGTATGGAGGCTATTAATAAGAAGTCAGGGCATCCCCATCAGTATGCTAGTATGATTAAAAGATTGAACATATATGTTCAGGAAATTAATAAAGTTGACGTAGATGTCAAAGGCCTTTCTATCCATTTTAATAAACCTGCGACTTTTGGATTGATTGCAATAACATTTTCAATAATAATGCTACCTTTTGGAAGAATAACTTATCCAGCAATAAATTCAAGTATGAACCCAATAACAACTTGGTTTATTAGTATAATTATTAATCTTGCTTCTCTTAAATTAGTTGCATTAGGAATAATCATTTATCTCTCATTGTTATCTGTATTTGGGGTTGCAATTCTTTTAGATAAGATACTTGGGTTAGAATATACTTAAAAGTAAATAATATTGAGTCCACTTAATCATAATTGAAACCGCCTTTAACCTTTTTCTTTAAATATTTATTCAAGGCAGATGCCTTCTACTTTTGAGTTTTGTTTAATACGATCTCACAGACTCCTTAATCAATCCCATTAACTTAGTGTTAAAATTCAATTCCCCTTCCTTTGCCTTTTTCTTCAGGTAAGCCAAAGCACTCCTGTGCTTAATTCCTAATTCCCTTGCTTCTTCAGGAGTGAGAGCTAGTATCTTTTCTTTTATTTTATCCTCATCAATAAACTGTTGAGCCTTCTTAACATCAAGAGCCTGTTCATCAATATTGTTAGCTTCCTTTCCTATGTAGATTACACCATCAGCATACACATGCTGTCTTTTCAGGATACCGATTTCACCATCAAATTTACTCTCTGGGTGATCTACATACTGCATAATGGTCTTACTTAACGGTTTAAAGAAATGTGATCCTTCCTTAATCTCTCCTGTTTCATAATCAATGAAAGGCTCATAAACAACACTCTGAGGGTTACTAGAGTGAGGTGCTAAGGGTTTTACAGCCTTATCATTCTCTTCTATGCTCTGGAATCCTACTAAGTAAAAGTTGAATGGCTTTATTTGCTGATCCCAGGTTTTCCCTTGATTGATTTTCCTGAACCTGCTTAAAACATTAGAAGTAGAAACAGTTAGTTTTGAAATTGCATACAGAGTAGCATATGTATCTTCAATATCAAGCTCTGAAATATACCCATAGTGTAATCTTAGTATATCTTCCCATATCTGAGCCTGCCAATCTTCTATATCCTTTGGGAAAGGGTTTTTAAGATGGCCTAAGCCATGCAGTTTGAAAGATCTCTCATCTTCCATAAACTCAATTTTACTATCCTTCAGATTATACAGAGCATAGCGTTTTGAGGATATACCATAAAACCACATATCCACTTTTTCAGCTTTCAGCAATGGAATATCACGGCTATAGGGGTTAAGGGGTTGGAAATAATCTATTATGGCCTGTGCATATTCAGGAGGACAAAAGATACTATCTGTATCCATGTAAGCATGAATCCCACTCTGTTCTTTTAATTTGGCTTCAGCCATAACAAGGAACAGCCTGGAAGCTGCTGTTATCATTACAGCAAGCAGAGGATGATAATAGTTTCCTGGTTTCTCAAACCTGTTCTCTGAAGTATTGAATGAATCAAGGCCATAAACCTGTATATCACTGCTTTTATCCTCTGGGATAAGTTCAATGAATATTCCATAACTGGTAGCATTTACAAGGATTTTTATAGCCTGTTCTCTGCTTTTTAGTTGCTTATAATCTGGATCTTCTTTGCTTTTGCTTTTCAAACTCTGTTTTATCTTCTGTCTTTGTTCAACAAGAACCTGAACTAAGTTCTCTTTTCCAGGATTAATGTCAATTCCTAAAACCTTAGTTTTCTTTAATCCTTTCTGAATGCCTTTAGGAATGAATCTTGTAGCTTCTATGATTTCAGGTACTTTTCCAGTTAAGATAACTGAAGCTATAACATCAGGTAATGAATACCATAATTCACTTTTTGAAGTAAGGTGATTAATACCCACATTAAAAGCTGATCCATCACCTTTGAAATTCATCCTGACGGGTAAAATATCTCTATCAGGTCTTAGCTTAACCATAACAGTAAAGTCTTTCCATTTATCCTTATTTTGAAGATAAGATAGGTTTATGTTTCTTAGCAGAATCTTAATTTCTTCAGTTACATCTTTTGTTTCAATATCCTCTGCAATAATAAATTTCCATAAATCAAGTAGCATAGTAACAGTAGGGTACATACTGGTAAAATCAAGAGTAGTAACCTTTGTTGGAACCTTTCTTATTTTACATTCACACCTACCACCATAATAAGCAGTCATGATAATACCTTTCCAAAAATCGGGAAACTCAGGTACTTGCTCTTTAAATGCTTTGATTCCTAACTGTTTCAAGGTATGTTTCCCAATTGACGCTTCACTGTATATTTGGGTTGGTGGAATAGTTATTTGATAAATATCAAGTTCTGTGATTAACTTCTTATACACTTCATAAGTAACATTTACATCCAAGATTAAGTAATCAACATACCTCTCAGTTACCTTTCCATGCTCTATATCTTTCATTTTTCTGTTTTTAGTATTGAGCTTCTCTCCTGCTTTTGCAAGAGAGATATGGTTTGATTGTAAGAGCACTCCAGCTAAAGTTTGAACATCAAGGAAATAGCCTGGGAAATACTCTTCTCCTTTATTCTCTTTAGTGGTGGTAAACTTGAAGCTGTAAGCATTCCCTAGCTTTTTTACAATAACAGGAGGGTTAAACCTGTTTTATGAAAGGGTAAAAGTAAACCCTCCTTTATTCTTACCTCTTGATATTCCGGTATCCTTTGCTATTCTGCTTATGTCAAAAGGAAGGTTAAACCCTATACAAAGAGTTCTTAGTCTAAACACTTCAGGATAGAATACACTATCAATGAACTCATCGTGATTATAAAGGGCAATATTATTCTTAATAGAATAATCCTTAAGGGTCTTAATTTCCTTATCCGTTAAGGTATTAGGGGTATAAAATAAACCCTCATGCTGAATATACCCTTTTTGATAAATCTTGAAGTACCCTATCTTAAGATTCTGATAATGATTAATGGTGGTTTCGGTATCAAACACTAATACCCTGTTAAACCTTAGAGGGTGTATATGGGGCCTAAAAGAGGTATTAACAGAAGGTCCCTTAATCTTCTGAGTGTATCCTCTAACAGCAATCTTAGACATTTTCAACCATCTCTATTCCTAAGTTGATTAAGTGCTGTCCAATCCTTCTTAATAAAGCACCTATTGAAATTAGGCTGAATGCCCTTTTATTCTGCAATGAGGCACCTTTTGACCTTGCTTTAGGGCTTAACCTGTTCTGTTCTGATGTAATCTCATAATGACAGTGTTTACAAAGGGGTTCTGTCCAATCAGAATTATTGCGGCCCTCTATATGGTGGTCTTCAAAGCTACTAGATATGTCTCTTCCACATCCGACACATACAAGAGAAGGTTGCTTTCCTTTCTTCTGTCTCTTCAGGAAATTTTGATATTCGTTTTTATCCATAGCATCCACTCCTTAACTCTGGTATATCTCCAAGAACTCTGGTTCTTCCTGTGCCTCTGCTATCTCATACAGTTTATCAAGATCGGTTTCAAAATAGTGTTCTTTTCCTTCAGCATCTACTATTTTGAGATTTTTAAACTCATCAAGTACAGAAGGATCATTGTGTTTCAGGGCCTTGTTTACATAAGCCATGTATTTTCCGATCAATGACCTGTCTTTTGAGCTTGCAGTTACTATGGATATCTGGCCTTTATCCCTGCTATAGAATAGCATCTGAGTTTCAATCTTATCTGTAGCTGTAACAGCCCATTTGCCTTTATCCTTGTAGAGATAGTTTCCCAGGTTTTTGAGTGCAAATTGCCTGTTTACTCCCAATTTCTCAGTTATCTGAGTAAGATTTCCTCCCTTTCTCATCGTTCTAAGAATTTCAAGTGATAGTTGTCTATCACTTTTCTGTTGAGAGGTAAGGCTTCCCCAGGCCATCTTACTGATATCATAATCAGCTATTCTGAGGTTTCTAAGCTGATTGAGGCTCTTATCTGGAAACAGGTTATGTTTCTTGATGATCTCTTTTGCATATCTGCTTTCCCTGGGTTGAGCCTTGAGCCATTCTCCATAAGTTCTATAGTCCTTGGAAAAAACAGGCCTGCTCATTTCTCTTCCTCCCAGAGTTTCACTAATGCTATTCTGACTACTTCAGCCTGAGAGCATCCAAACTTTTCTGACAATTGTTCCAATTTTCCTTTCATAAAAGGGCGTAACGTTAGGACAAAACGTCCATATTCTGCTATTTGTTTCATGTTTTTCATTCCCAAACGCCAGGGTTGCTATCATTATTGGTGGCGTAGTAGATAGCAAATAAACTGTTTTAATATAAATATGGACAGTATGCAAGGCGAAAGTAATATGGAAAAACATTATCAATAAGCTATATATTCTAGAAAATTTTATATATGAAAACAACTTTTGTTTTTAAACTTTACTCATAAAAAACACCAAAAAAGCTTTAACGCTTAACAGCATTGTAAAAATATACAATTTTTATTTACTGTAGGAGTAGTAATTATGAAACTATTGCTTCTTAGTGGTCATGGAATTGATATGAGGGTTGATAGTGCAAAACTCCATATCAAAGACGGAAGAACTTCAACTACTGAAGAACCACAAGAATATGTATTCTCTCCAAGAAGAATGGATATTGATAACATTGTTATCTATGGCAGGAATGGAAACCTTACTTTTGATGCTGTTAGATGGTTAATGAAACACAATGTACAGGTTTCAATCCTTAATTGGGATGGCAAACTCTTAACAACAATGCTTCCTCCTGAAAGTACAAATGTAAAAACGAAGTTTGCTCAATACCATGCTTTTGAGAATGAAGAAAACAGGATCAGCATAGCAAGGAAATTCATTGAAGCTAAGTTTGATAAATCCCAGGCAGTTCTGGATTACCTTAAACAAAGATATCCTTCAATTGAGTATGATTTCTCTGAGGATAATGAGAAATTGAAGAAAGCCAAAACCATAAGGGAAATAATGGGTGTAGAGGGTGGTGTTGCCTGGAAATACTGGAATGAATTTTCAAAGGCCATTCCTGAAAAATATGATTTCTGTTCCAGGATAGATCAATACAGAAGGCCAGTATCAGCAGGTGATATGGTCAATGTTATGCTCAACTATGGTTATGCTTTGCTTGAAGCTGAGTGTTTGAGAGCCATTAATACAGTTGGTTTGGATGCTCATGTAGGATTCTTGCATGAAATGAATCCAAGTAAGAACAGCCTTGCTTATGATCTTCAAGAGCCTTTCAGATTCCTTGTTGATCTTGCAGTAATCAACCTGATAGAAACTGAGAAAATTGATACTAAAGACTTCATTAGAACAGAGAGTTATTCTCTCAGGCTTAAACCAACAGGGGCTAAGAAGGTAACTGAAGAGTTCCAAAGCTGGATGAATAAGAAAGTGCCATATCAGAAGAACGCAGTAACCTGGAATTATGCTTTTTTATTGAAAACCAGAGAGTTAGTTCAATACCTTGTTGAGAAAAGGAAAGCTATTGACTTCAGTAAGCCTGAATTTACTATTGATAGGCAGGATTCAGATGATATAAGGCAAAAGATATTGAGTATTTCCTACACTGATTGGAAGAACCTGGGATTCTCTAAGGGAACATTACACTATATGAAGCAGAATGCTAAGGCTGATAAGCCATTTACATTGAATGCTCATGTAAGGGAGAGGTTGGAGATGTTAGATACTTGATTTTGTGTTCCAGAGACACCGTTGTTTTCCAAAACCTATGTCACTACTTTTCTGTCGCTTGTTAGTTATAGATAGAAATATTTATTAAGTATCTTTAGAATACTTAGTAAACATTTGTTTTAGTAAAATGGTTTTTCAGGTGGAAACGATATTACAACAAATCAACCAATCCCTTTTAAGCTAAAAGAATTAAAAGATTTTAACTGGGCCTCTTTATCTACTTCACAAAGAAAAAGCCTATATAACTCAATAATTGAATTCCCTCTTATTGGAAAAGAGCCTTCCAGATTTGGTTTTGTTAAATGTTCAAAAATGAAGCATACAGGGCTATTTGGTTATTTTACACACGAAGCTATCGTTGAAAGACACAAATATGATACACAAAAAAATGAGAAAATTTATGTCGATCAGCCCTTTGAAGATATATTTTTCATTCTTCATGTGGAAACCAGTCTTTGTTTAATTCAAGAAAGAAAATTTCACGATTCAAATCTTTCCATGTCTCTTATTCATGAAAACTTTTCAGAGGCATTAAAAATAGCATTTGATAAATCTGATATTGAGTTTCATGGATTGATCGAAGTAAGTAGGGTTGTCTCCAAAGATAAATTTATAGAGATATTCGATACTCATAATATAACTTCTATTAAAATAAATAATTTGAAAGGTGCCACTGTTCCTGAAAACTTCAAAATTCTGAATCCTGATTTTGAAAAAGAACCGATTGTAAGGGCTGTTTTTGATAAGGCGTTCAAATTTCTCGATGTAGTATCTCTGAGAGGAACTGAAGAAGGAGGCCTACAAAATTCTAAATTTAACAAGACTTTTTTAGTTACAGGTGACCCTGAAGAAATGGAATATTATGAAGAAACAAAAAAACATCCCAAAAAACTAACTAAAAAATTAGGGCCATCATTGAAGTTAGATATAGATATTGAATCTCCAGATGAAGATCAAATTTTAGATGAGATCGAAAGACACTTTTCTAATGCTACTAAGACTTTAATATACGACAAGAAAAAACAATATCAAACAACTTTGTTTAGTTGGGATCAAAATGAAAAATGATTCCTATATTGAAACATTAGTTTTGAATTTTCGACAGGAAGAAGGTTATCTAGAAATGAATCTAGATGATTTCAAATTATTTAATGAAAAAATAATAAACAAAAAATTAATCAAAGATTCTACACTTTTTGCTTATTTTCTTGAAGATAGGGTGATAATGTCTTATCCTGAAAAACCAAAATTAATTATGTGTATCCACCACGACAAGAAATTTTTGACAAGAAATGACTTCGACTTCCTTCCGAATTTCCAGTCATACGGTACTTTTGAAGGAAAGTATAGCTTGAAAAGATTTCTATTAGATGAAATTAAACTGAACGGGAGAAAATTGGGTTTTATTTTTATTAGCTTTTTGCTTTTTTTCTATTATGCATATGACGCTGAGTTTCTCAGAACCATTAACGTTTTAATATTAACCAGTATTACAATATTCATATCTATTTTTTTACTTTTTATCAGTAAAAACGATGCAATTGGGAACAATATAGATTTACTCAAAAGTAGCTATATTTATAAATTAATAGAAACTGATAAACATATCCTTAGCATCGCCATTTTTGTAGTTTTATTAAGTATTTTCAATGTAGGTTTAACTTTTATTAGTGACAAACAGATTGAGACATTTGCCATTAATTATCAAATCATAAACATAAATGTAACAGGTATTTTGCATATAACACAAGAAGATCTTATATTTTGTAAAAATATTCTTATTGCCTTTTTTTCATCTTCAAGCTTAATTTTGTTAACTGATTGCTACATGTCAATAGTCCAATATTACTTTGAAAGAGAAAAATTTCTTCAGCTAATACCGGCATCAAAGAAAATACTCGAAAATGAAGTAAAATTGTACAATAAAACTAAGAGGTAATAGCCTCCTATTTATTCTCTCATAATTTGGCAAGAAAGCAAAGATGATGCATTTTTAAAAATATGACTTTTCAAAAAATTGATTTTGCTTAATCTATGCACAAGCGTACAAAAAATTAGAGTTAACTATATCCCCGCATCGAAAAATTTTTAAGGAGCATAGGAAGGTTAAAAATCCGTTTTTTAAATAAAATTCTTCCTATAAAAACCTCTAAAATAAACAATTATAATTTGTGGCACAGTTACTAAAGTACAAACTTTGCTATCTTTTCAGATACCATAAGGCAAATTCTTCAAAAACATCTCATCTTACTTCATTTTTTCTCTATTGTTTTCTATATCTTTTTCTCTGTTTTTTCGTTCTATTTTTTCCTCTATACTTTTCATCACTTCAACTAAACTATGGAGGTCATACCTTTTGGTATATATTATGTTTTTAAGAGGCAACATATCAATTATTTGTTGGGATTGTATTTTTTTCTTAGTAACACTATTTGTGTAAGAAACATTAACTTCATATTTAAGTGGAAAACTAGCAGTAGAAAAATAATTAGGGGAATAATCCAATATCGTCTTAATTTCATATCCTGGAGGCATTGATTTAATTGTATCTTCTAATATAGGATAATTTTTGTTTAAAGCTCCTGGGAATTCAAGATTAGTACATAAACTGGGATTAAAGTTTATATTTATATCTTCGGCTATGGTTTTACCAATGTTTTTTACAACAATGTAGATGTTTGGATCATTATTAGGTATATCACAATAAACAACAATGTAAGGAGCCGTTTCCTGCTCTCTTGTTTCTTTCATTTCCAATAATGTTTTTTCAGAAATTTCTGTGGATTTACGTGTTGCAGACGCCATCTCCCATGTTTTCCAAACATAAATAATTAAAAAAATCAAAGTGGCAATCTGAACATAATCTAATACGTTATCCATTGTTACCATTTATTTCACAGGCTTGTACATCTTCAAAACACTTAAACTATTTGTGGATGAAATTATATTTTCCGTATAGCAATCTAATTTAAGAGATGAGATTAGCAGTTTCTTAAATGTTCTGCTAATTTAATTTCCTGGAAACTCCCGATAAAAGGATAATCACTGGAATTCAGTGACCTGTCCATTTTTGTCTATCATTATTACCTGTCCATTTTTCATGCTCATTTCGCTCTGAAGCGTGCCATTCACATAATAATTCTTCCAGCTGAAAGTTTCGCTATCTTTTGAGAACATATATTCTACTCTGGAAACCTCATCTTCTGGATTGTTAGATATATACTCCATTACACACATACGTATACTATCAACCTCTTTGGTACCAGTATAGACCATAGAAACCTCTTCTCCTGTTATCGGATTATTTGTTTTCCAGGAAGTTCCTACAGGACACCAGTCTTCTTCATTCTCTGTGATAACCTCAACTGTTGGTCCATCTTCGTTCTCGTAAATGGTATTATCCTCAACACCAAAGCCTGAAGTTACTTCAACTTCTTCTATGTAAGGATAGGAAGAATCCATGTCGTTTGCATAACCATCATCTTCTAAATCAGAAAGCCTAATAATCATTTCATAAGATGTAGTTGTTATACCAAGCTTTCCAATATCCTCTTTATAACCAAGGTCATGTGTCCTATCTTCAGAAGGTTCATATATTACATAGAATGGAACCTGTTCTCCTAGATAGGGAAGAACATACACTAAAACATAGTTTCCAGTTGTATGGGCTATCCCAACTCTATCTATATCTAAGGATCTCAACTCATCTAAAGGGATACTCTTAATGTAGTTTTTGGTTGCTTGATAATTATCGCATATCCATACATCTCTTGGACCATAATAATAACAACCCTCTTGCCATTTTAATTCTTCAGGAGAATGATATTTTGTATCAGAAGGAAAAGAATCTATTTCGTCTGCATAACCATCCCGATCCATATCAGAATACCTAATAATTGTTTCATAAGATGTAACTGTTAT
>AMWB02051205.1_pt1 | contig 11967 bp, 8 predicted proteins | sample 200311 | NCBI WGS metagenome assembly AMWB02 (sample SAMN02737377, study PRJNA173069) | bioreactor metagenome | biome: anode biofilm in microbial fuel cells | place: USA: California | collected 2010-12-16 | reverse complement strand
TGGGCAGTCTGAATCATGACGGATTTTCCTCCATGATAAGAATGTGAAGCTCCTGGGGGCCGTGAACGCCGATGGCCAGCACCCGTTCGATATCAGCGGGTTGGCTGGCACCGGTAATAAAGGACATATATCCCGGCGGGGATTTCATCTTATCGACCAGATAAGCGGAAAGGCCCGTGGCATCGGGAACAATCCGGGACCCCGGAATCCAGGCGATATGGGTTTCGCTGAGCATCGTGGCGACCCGCAGGTCTTCGGAGCCGGAATCCAGAACCAGGGTGCCGGTTTCGGCAATAGCCCAGTCCGCGCCGGTCAGCGCCGTGTGGATCTGGCTTTGATGGGCTCTCAGCGGTGGATGCAGAACCGTCAATCCGGAAGCGCCGCAAATCTCTTCAAGCTTCTGACGGCTCTCCGGATCCAGGTCGGGAGCGGCAATGGTTTTACCGTTCTGCCGAAGGGTGATATCGACGGCATAACGCAGCACATCTTCCATGCTGCCGACCGTTGAAACCACGGCCTGAACCAGCCCGGCCTTTTCTTTCATGCGGTGAATCAGATCGTCACGTTCCATATTATCTCCGTTTCTGAGAGTCACCCTATCCTGACTGCATCAATCGAGATGCAAATGACCAATCAGAATGAATCCGAAAAAACAAAATTGGGACAATAATTTTTTACAAAACCGGCAATCATGCTTCAGAAAGGCTCTTTCTTATAAAAGCAATGCTGCGCTGTTCGGCAAAGGTGAGGTGTGCCATCATCTTTTCGCGGGCTGCTTCCGCATCTCCGGCCTCGATCGCTTCATAGATACCCCGGTGATGCCGGCAGAGCTCGTGGTGATCATCTCCGGTGATATAAACCGCCCGCCAGACCGACTGCTGAAATTCCTTCATGGCGTCAAAAATATTCTGCATCAGGTGCAGCCAGACAATGTTATGGGTGGCGCGGGCGATCACAATATGGAAATTGGCGTCCAGGTCCTCGGACGGCTGCAGGCCCTCCAGATTGCGCTCCATGCCGGCAATAATCGTCCCCATGCGACGGATATCCTCGGGCAGTGCCCGCTGGGCCGCATAGTAGGCTGTCCATGACTCCATGCATTTTCGGACTTCAATCACATCGAGCGCTCGATCCTGCTGCATGCGGATCAGTCCGCTGAGCGAGTTGGCAGAAGCGGTTTCCACCAGCGACAGGACAACCGTACCCCCTCCCTGATTGGAGATGACCAGCCCGGCAGAGGCCAGAACATTCAACGCTTCGCGGACAGAAGGGCGCGACACGCCGAACAAATCGGCCAGTTCGCGCTCCGGAGGCAGTTTATCGCCGGGAGAGAAATCTCCGGCCAGAATCGATGCGCGGATCTGATCCGCAATCTGGGTTGAAACCTTCTTCGGTTTTATCGGTTGAAATTTCATGGGAGCGGCACCAGTCAAAAAAGGGTTATCATCGAACCCGTTCTTTTATATTGTTTTTTGCCGCGCTGCAACTGAAACGATTTTCAGGCATCGATGCTCTGCGCCAGCAACTCGGTCAGATGCATGATTTTGACCTGGGGCAAATGATCCATCAGGCCCTTTTTCAACTGCAGCATGCAACCAGGGTTGCTGGTAACCACCACATCCGCCCCTGTAGCCCGGATGGTGTCGAGCTTGCGGTGCAGGATAAGGTCGGCCATCTCCGGTTTTTCAATATTGTAGGTGCCGCCGCTGCCGCAGCAGGCATCGGCATTTTCCAGCTCCATGTACTCCAGACCGGGCACAAGTTTCAGCAGATCCCGCGGTTCCCTCCGGATCCCCTGACTGTGAGCGATGTGACAGGAGTCGTGGTAGGTCACTTTCAGCGGAAGCGGCTTGAGGAGCAATTTCAGTGCGTCTGCATGCATCGCCAGAACCTGAGAGATATCCCGCACCTTGCCGCTGAATGCGCAGGACGCCGCATCCTCCAGATGGTGGCCGTATTTTTTCAGCTCTGCCCCGCAACCGCCGCAATCCGTAACGATAAAGTCCGGATTCAGTCCGCCGAAGACATCCACGTTTTTGCGGGCAGCCGTTTTCAAACCCGCCAGATCACCGGCCAGCATGTTGGGCGCACCGCAGCAGACCTGATTTTTGGGGGTAATGACCCGGTAACCGAGCAATGACAGGAGTTTGATCGTGGCGCGGCTGGCATCGCTGAAGATCAGACTCATGACGCATCCCAGAAAGAATCCGATCGTTCCGCGCGCCTCACCCCTAGCAGGCATATCCTCATTAATGACCCGGCGCAGCGGCCTTTCGGGCAGATCGGGCAGAAGCCCTTCCATCCGCTCCAGCGGTTTGGGGAACATCTTGAGAACGCCAAGCGTTCTGACCAGCTTTTGCAGGCCGATACGCTGGTAGAGCCTCATCGGCACCATGGAAGTTTCCAGCCTGTCCGGGTGGGGCAGCAGTTTTCGAAGAACAAGATCCTCCATAAAACCCAGCCGGTTTCCGGCTTTGCGCTCACAGGTAAACTCGGCCACCAGTTCTCCGGCATTGACCCCGCAGGGACAGGCCGTTGCACAGGCCTGGCAATCCAGACAGAGCGAAAGATATTCCAGGAGGCGCTCCGACTGATCCAGCTCCCCTTCCTGAATTTTGCGCACCAGCGCCACCCGGCCGCGGGGCGAGGCGGTTTCAAGAAAAGTTTCCTTATAGGTGGGACATGCCGGAAGACACATGCCGCAGCGCATACAGTTTATCAGTTTGACGTAGTCCATGATAACCCTCGGGTTTAGGCGGCCTCCAAGGTTCAGGTGATTCCTGTCCTGGAACTTAACTTTAAAATATTTTCCCCGGATTCAGTATCCCTTTGGGATCAAAAGCATGCTTGATACCCCGCATCACCCGGATGCCCGATTCTCCCACCAGCCGCGGCAGGTATTTCTTCTTGGCCAGCCCCACGCCATGCTCTCCGGTAATGGTGCCGCCCATCGATATGGCGGCGTCAAAGATCTCATCGAAGGCCTTGTGGGCACGGGCAATCTCGTCCTTGTCCCGCTCATCTGTCAGACAGGTGGGATGCAGGTTGCCGTCCCCGGCATGGCCAAACGTGCCGATGGTGAGATTGTATTTTTTGGCGGCATCCTGAATGACCTTCAGCATGTCGGCAATACGACTGCGCGGCACGGTGGCATCCTCCAGAATGGTGGTCGGTTTCAGGCGCGCCAGGGCCGAGAGCGCCGTGCGTCGGGCAGTGGCCAGCTTGAGCGCCTCGTCAGCATCTTTTGCGGTCTGAAAAAAAGAACAGCCGTGTTTTTTACAGATCGCCTCCACGCCGGCGGCCTCTTCGGCCACCACCACCGGATGTCCGTCCACCTCGATCAGCAGCACGGCCTCCACATCCAGGGGCAGTCCGACATGGGCATAATCCTCAACGCATTTGATGGTGACCTTGTCCAGAAATTCCAGGGTGGCCGGAATCACTTTGGCGGCAATGATGGCCGAGACCGTCAGCGCCGCCTGACGCATTTCCGGAAAATGAGCCAGCATGGTGGTCTTGACCTTCGGTTTGGGAATCAGCTTGACGGTGATGCCGGTAAAAAATCCCAGGGTGCCTTCGGAGGATACCAGAAGGGGATTCAGGCAGTAGCCGGCCACGTCCTTTACCACCTTGCCACCGGTCCGCAGCAGGCTTCCGTCGGCCAGAATGGTCTCCAGCCCCATGACGTAATTGGCCGTGACCCCATATTTCAGGCCGCGCAGGCCGCCAGAATTCTCGGCCACGTTGCCCCCCATCGTGGAGATGTTCATGCTGCCCGGATCGGGCGGATAGAACAGGCCGCGCGCCTCGACCTCGCGGTGCAGGGCGCTGGTGATCACCCCGGGCTCCACCGTTGCGGTCAGATTTTCCGCGTCCACCTCGATGATCCTGTTCAGGCGGCTGGTCTGCACCACGACCCCTTCGCTGCCGGCAATCGATCCCCCCGACAGGTTGGTGCCGGAACCCCGGGGCGTCACGCTGACTCCGGCCCCGTGGCACAGTCGCATGATACGGGCGATTTCATCGGCCGTCCCGGGCATCAGAACCACGCCCGGACGGCTCTGCAGCTCCGGGGTCGCATCATAGCCGTATACAGCCAGAGACTCCCTGTCAGTCAAGGTGTGACGTTCGCCGACAATGGTCTGCAATTCTTTTACCAATGATGGGTTCATATGTGTTTGCCTTTCTCAAAAGACGGGATAGGGGAGCATCCAAGTTTAAAATCACTGACACAGACGGTAAAAAAATGCAAATACGAATTGAACAGCTAAAAGTTGCAAAAACCGGTATTTCCATCACAGAATACTTTTGAACTGCTGCGTGAATCAAAATACGCTATTCAAAGCACGAAATGCGAAACAATCCCCAAAAACGCAATGCGCAAAACGGTGTGTTTTCATACTGATAATTTTAGTCATTTTGATATTGAAATTTTGAATTTGTTTCAAATTTCGGTTCGTGCTTGAACGGACTTTCCGTTCAAGCACGGTTTAAACATCATTTCGTGACTGTCGCCACAACCGCGGGAATCATCCACGGGAAAACATACGCCTGCATGAAAACAACGACACCGACCAGAGAGGCCAGTGCAATGCTGTGCCAGAAAACCCCTCGCAGAATTTCCCCCTCATGCCCCTGCTGCCCGGTTGCAACACCGGCCACCACGATGCTTTGCGCATCGATCATTTTGCCCATGACCCCGCCGCTGCTGTTGGCGGCGCAGGAAAGGATCGGGTTGATGCCCAGCGCTTCGGCGCTGATTTTCTGAAGCCCCCCGAAAAGCACGTTCGATGAGGTATCGCTGCCGGTGAGCGCCACGCCGAGCCACCCGAGAAGCGGTGAAAAGAATGGAAACAGGAAACCGGTGGATGCAAAAGCCAGTCCCATGGTCGCATCGAGACCCGAGTAACGCGTCGAGAAGCCGAGGCCTAGCATCGCGGCGATTGTCAGGAGCGACATCCGGATCCGTTTCAACGTATTCAGGAAGGTGTTAACCAGTTCGCCGAATGAAAGTCCCAGCATCAGGCCGCTGATGATACCTACCAAGATGAGGCTCGTTCCGGTGGCGGACAGCCAGTTAAAAACGTAGATCGCCCCTTCGGCTGCCTGTTTGATCACGACCGGCGGAACTTTTATGACTGCCTTGTCAAGAAACGGAACGGCGAAACTGATCAGAGAAATCCCGCTCAGGAAGTTCTCACTGCCCTTGGCGCCGCCATTCAAGAAGGTCTTGAACGGTGGATAGCCCCATAGGAACACGAAGATGCACAGCAGCGCCCACGGCATCCAGGCCTTGACGACCTGACCGGTGGTCAGATCCGGCCTTGCATCCGCATCGGCCTGACGCCCTTCCGTGGTTTCATGATCAAAATGCCAGGTCGTCTTGGGTTTCCAGAATTTCATCAGAACAAGGGTTGCGCCCATTGAAACCACGGAACCGATGATGTCAACCAGGGAAGGTCCGACGAAGTTACTGACGACAAACTGGGTGATGGCAAAGCTGAGTCCGCATGTCAGGCAGGCAGGCCAGACTTCCATCATTTTCTTGCGGCCGGCCATGGCCCAGATCAGCCAGAAAGGAACGATCAGCGAGAATATCGGAAGCTGCCTACCCACCATCTGGCTGAGGCTCATTTCGTTCAGCCCGGTTACCGTCGCAAGCGTGATGATCGGAATCCCCAGCGCGCCATAGGCGACAGGGGCCGTGTTACCGATAAGGGCCAGGATCGCAGCCTTCAGGGGACGGAAACCCAGACCGATCAGCATCGCTCCGGAAATGGCTACCGGCGTACCAAAGCCCGCCGCGCCCTCGATGAAGGCGCCAAAGCTGAAACCGATCAGGAGGAGCTGAATACGGCGGTCATCCGAAATTCCGGATATCGAATGTTTGACCACCTCGAAATCACCCGTTTTCACGGTGATGTCGTACACGAAGATCGCACCCAGGATAATCCATCCGATCGGCAGGAGCCCGAATGCCGCACCGTATCCGGCCGAGGCGAGCGCCAGCTTCGCAGGCATCCCGTATATGAGGATCGCGATGGTCAGCGAAGATAAAAGCCCTAAAATCGCGGCCCAATGCGCCTTCACATGGCCGAATCCAAGTAAGCCCAAAAGCACGATTACGGGTATCGCCGCCACCAAAGCCGATAGCAGCACATTTCCAAAGACAGGCGTATAAATTTGTGTCCAGGTGACCATTTAATCCTCCTCTTATTGGATCTTATCCGGGATTTGCCATTGGATCATAACTTCGCATCCATGAGTTATTTTCGATGGTTTGATTGCCATTGCCCACGCCATATTACCCTCCTGTTGACTTAATTGGTTTATATTAAATTGGTAATACCATTTTTGATAATCTTTTAATAGTATATATTAAACTTGTCAATACTATTTTTATGTTTCATTACAATATTTATATATATAAGTTATTATTGAATTATATTCATCACAGGAAATGATCGAATGATATTTTTATTTCAGATAGCTTTCAGGAAGGAAATGATATCCGTTTGAAATGCATGTCAATGATTTGGTCAGACAACATTATCCCCTGTTGGCCAGCAGGCAGATGACGTCCATAACATTCGTACGGGTCGAAGCGGTGATGAAGAGATCAGTACAATTGATTGAAAAAATGACAGGCGTCATTTTCCAGGAGGTATTTTTGGGGTCGACTCCCTTGCGGAGCGCATCCGGGCAGGGATTCCCAACGTTTCTCAGCGATTTTGGCAGCAAAAAAGGGCTTCCCCATCCCCCCCTATTCCTGTCATCAAGGCTGTTCAACAGGATCTCGAACTTGCCGGATAGAATCATTTCACTGGCCAAGTCGGCGCCGATGATGTATATTTCAGCAGAATGGTGTGGCCAGAGGATTTTTCGGTTTCCCAAAATACGGCTGCATGCGGGTTGAGCCGAAAAGTCATTTTCAAGGATTAATGGATGATCAAGACACCGCCCTCCACGATAGACTCCCCACCTGGTTCATACCATCAGCGGCTGTACCTTAAGCATTACCAGGGAGCCTGGGTGCGGGCGGGAGGCAGCTTTTTCATGTGGCTGGTCGCCTTGTCAGCCTACAGCCTTGGTGTCATCGGCCAACCAAATTTTATCGGCGTGAGCCTTGCCGATCTCTGCCTCATTACCATGAATCCCCCCGCACTCTGGTTTCTCAAGCACATACGGCATCCACAATACCTATCTGTGATATCCGCCGCCATCAACCTGCTTGAAATTGTGTGTTACACGGCGGTGATATACTCTCTGGGAGGCATTGAAGCATCCTATCTGACTATCATCTATGCCGTCTTCATCACCTATGTTGGTGCCATGGACAATCGCCGGAAAACGTTCGTGATTGCCAGCTCCTGTGCGGCAGCCTATGCAGCCATGGTTCTGCTGGAAGGCGCTGGGCTAATCCCCTGGTTTCGAATCAACCCCCACTTTGACATCACGTGGACACAGCGGCTGTCGGTACTATTCACGGTCATCAGTCTGCTGATGTTGCTCGCGGTAATCGCCTCGTACACAGCCAGTTTGAGAAAAAAAGGCCAGGAGGCGTTGCGCAGAAAAAACATTGAACTGGAACTGCAGACCTCGCGCTTGCTTCAGGCGGAAAACGACCTGCGGGTCGCCCATAGTAATTCGGAGCGGAGGGTAGTTGAGCGAACCGCCGAACTCAGCAGGGCCAACGAAGAGTTACGTCAAGAGATCGAGGTTCGCCATGCCGCTGAAAAATTCCTTAAAGAAACGCACAAAACGTTTCAGACGGTACTGGACAGCATCGATGCCGCCATCTACGTGGCAGATCTCAAGACCCATGAAATCCTCTTTATGAATCGGTACATGAGGAAGGCCTTTGACGTCGAGGTCACCGACTCCCGATGCTGGGAAGTTTTTAACGGTGCATGGGGACCAGGCCCTCACCACACCATGGATCGCCTGCTGGATGAAAACGGCAACGCCACAGGTGTCCACGTCTGGGAGGCCCAAAACCCATCAACTCAGCGCTGGTATATTAACTATGACCGGATCATCACTTGGGTGGATGGCCGCAGGGCATTTCTTCAGATCGCAACCGACGTCACACAGTTAAAAATAATGGAGAAAGAACGTATGGAGTCCGAAGCCAAACTCCACCGTGCCCAGAAAATGGAAGCCCTGGGGTTGCTGGCTGGTGGCGTGGCACACGACCTCAACAACATTCTCTCGGGCATTTTGAGTTTACCTGAACTGCTGCTGCTGGATTTGCCTGAAACAAGTTCCCTGCGAAACCCGCTGACTGTAATCAAGAAGTCCGGTGAAAAGGCTGCCGCCATCGTTCAGGACTTGCTCCACCTGACTCGGCGGTCGGTGGTGACCGCGGAAATTGTCAACCTGAACACCATCGTGAGCGATTACATTGCCAGCCCGGAACACAAAATGCTCCAGCAGCGACATTCCGGCTGTCGTCTGGACGTCAACTGCCAGTCCGACCTGATGAACATCGTGGGTGTGCCCAGCCAGTTGGCCAAGTCCATTATGAACCTGGTCTCCAACGCTTTCGAGGCGATGCCGGAAGGAGGCGTAGTGTCTTTGTCTACCCGGAATGAGTCCATCGACAGCAACATGAGCGGGTTCGAGAAAATCGCCGAGAACGAGTATGTCCTGATGTCGATCACCGATTCGGGTATGGGTATCCCCTCAGCGGACTTGGAGAGAATCTTTGAACCATTTTTCACCAAAAAAATCCTTGGCAGCAGCGGCACCGGACTGGGGATGGCCGTGGTCTGGGGAGTGGTCAAAGACCACAAGGGCTTTATCGACGTCAAGAGCACTTTGGGTGTGGGAACCACATTTCGGCTATTTTTCCCGGCCTCTCACCATGCAGTGCCGGAGCCAGTCGCCTCGCCGAGCTTAGATGCTATCCAGGGCCAGGGGCAGTCGGTTCTGGTGGTGGACGATATGGAGGTTCAGCGTATTATCGCCTGCGGAATTCTGAGGAAACTGGACTATACCGCAGCCGCGGTCGCCAGTGGCGAAGAAGCACTGTCTTTTCTCCAGGACCGTGCTGTGGATCTGCTGCTCATCGACATGATCATGGACCCGGGCATGAACGGCCTGGAAACCTTAAAGGCGTTGCGCAAAATCCGGCCGCATCAGAAGGCCATCATCGCCAGTGGCTACGCCGAAACAGATGATGTCACCGCCGCCAAGCAGCTTGGGGTCAGTGCCTACGTGAGCAAGCCCTATTCTATCGAGCAGCTCGGTCAAGCGATTATGGAGGCACTACAACAACCACCGGGCAGCGCATCCGAGATAGGAAAATGCCGATAAAGACTCCCACTTTTTTTAACCTCGGCGGTCCGAGGTCCGGGTCGGGTCTCTTCTGATATGAGTTCCTTTATGGGTGAATTCGGCTGTTTCGTATCCAGGCTTATTCTTTGATTTGCACCATGACTGCCGCTGATACGACCCTGGCAATTCTTTTCATATTGACCTCCTTAAGTTTTTTCGCACCGGGTCACTTTCATCCCGCCGCTGCTGAGATTTTAAGGAATAATAATGGATGTCCTCCAACTTTCCACTAACGTTCCCCCATGTTACAGCACATAACTATCATGGACTTGACATAATGTCGCTTTAGTGCGACAATTTTGGTCCCGGTTTCCGCGCCTATTACACGATAAAAAGCGAGAGGGCCGTCTTTCTGCTGTGTGGAGGCGATACGGCCACACAGGGAAAACATATTGAAAAAGCGAGAAATATCATGAATGGGTTGGAGTGATGATCGATGAAAGTAACCACCAGAAAATGGGATGCCAGCAAATACTTGGACAGCCCAGAAATAATTCACGAGTATCTGAAGGCTGCGTTTGAGGCAGAAGACGGCGAGTTGCTTATCGCTGCCATCGGCAACGTGGCCAAGGCCCAGGGCATGAGCGAGATTGCGCGCAAGGCCAATCTAAGCCGCCAGAACCTTTACAAGGCGCTCTCTCCAGATAGTTCGCCGAAGTTCGGTACTGTCAAGAAGGTCATCGAGGCGCTTGGCTGCAAGCTATCCATTGTATAGATAGAGCACCATTTAAAATTTACTCAGGCGGTGCGGATACTTGTTGAGAAACCAAAAAATCCTTGTCCTTGGCGGAAGTTCCGGAATGGGCCTGGCGACCGCCAGGCTTTTGGTGGCAGACTAAACAGGCGGCAGGAATCAAGGAGAACATTTGACGGCCCAGACAGTTCTGATTATCGAAGACGACCCCAACACTACCAATCTTGTGCGACTCTACCTGGAACGGGAAGCATTTCGGGTATTGACGGCCGGAGACGGGGTTTCGGGTCTGGCATTGGCACGGCAGCACTCCCCTGATCTGGTTCTTCTGGATTTGATGCTGCCGCGTCTGGATGGCTGGGAGGTTTGCAGAAGACTCAGACTGCAATCGGATGTCCCAGTGATTATGATGACGGCCAGGGGCGAGGAGATCGACCGCGTGGCGGGTCTGACCCTGGGCGCGGATGACTACGTGGTCAAGCCGTTCAGCCCGCACGAACTGGTGGCACGGGTAAAGGCCGTCCTCCGGCGGGCACCCCTGATGAGCTCTAGGGCGACACCCCTTTTAACACATGGCGATATCGAAATGGATCTTGAAAAGCGAAGTCTGTCCGTGTCGGGAATGCGGGTACCCTTGACTCCGCACGAATATGCTCTTCTGGAAGCGCTGATGTCTTCTCCCGGGCGCACGTTTACCCGTGACGAGCTTCTGGTGAAACTCTACCGAAAGGGAGAGGCCGTGGTGGTGGACCGGGTGGTGGATGTGCATGTGGGTAAACTGCGCCAGAAGATCGAAAATGATCCCTCGAATCCGCGGCTGATTCTGACGGTTCGCGGCATTGGCTACCGATTCACCGATGACACCTTTCCGACTGCCGGCAGCTCTCCGTGAACCGGTATTTAATCGTCAAACTCCTGTCCATCACCATCATGGTGATTCTTTTCGTCGTGATCATGGTATGGCTTTCCATCGATACGCTGGCCGCCGGTTATTTCGTCACCCTGATGGAGAAATATCACATTTCACCGGAGCCCGCCCACGATATGTTCGTCAGCGCCATTCACCGGTATCTGATCTGGACATTTTTGGGAGCCGTCATCCTGGCCGCACTGCTGAGCTATCTGATGATGCGCAAGGTCCTTAAACCCTTGACACGTATGACCGCCATCACCCAGGACATCGCGGCAGGTGATTTTTCGGTCCGTGTGCCGCCGGGGAGCGCCGACGAAGTGGGGCGCCTGTCAAAGGCTTTCAATCGCATGGCGGAAAGCCTTGAAAACCTGGAAAGACTGCGCCGGAATCTCATGATCGATGTAGCCCATGAACTGCGAACCCCTCTGACCAATATCCGCGGATACCTGGAAGCCCTCACCGACAAGGTGGTTTTGCCGACCCCCCAAACCTTCTCCCTGCTCATGGACGAGACCATGCGCTTGGCGACCCTGGTGGAGGATGTGCTTCAGTTGGCCCGGGCAGATGCAGCCCGCGGAATGCTTGATCTTGAGCCGGTTGATGTAAAGGATGCCCTGCACGATACACTGGCTGTCTTCGGCGCTCAGTTTCTACAAAAGGACATCACCCTCCGCCTCCAGGTGCCTCCGCACCCCGTGGTAGTTCCGGCGGACCGGGGCCGGTTGATGCGCGTGCTGCGGAACTTGGCTGACAATACCGTCCGCTACGCACCGGCCGGCAGCGACGTGATCATTCTTTTGACAACTGCGCCGGATGCTGCAAGGATCGAATTCGTCAATCCAGCCGGGGAGGTGACGGCCGAAGATCTGCCCTATCTCTTCGAACGATTTTACCGGGGTGAAAAATCCCGTTCCCGCGAGCACGGCGGTGCCGGCATCGGTCTTTCCATCGTCAAGGAACTCGTGGAAGCCCACGATGGTTCGGTGGGCGCAGCCCTGGCCGATAACCTTATTCACATTTC
>AMWB02130512.1_pt1 | contig 11970 bp, 8 predicted proteins | sample 200311 | NCBI WGS metagenome assembly AMWB02 (sample SAMN02737377, study PRJNA173069) | bioreactor metagenome | biome: anode biofilm in microbial fuel cells | place: USA: California | collected 2010-12-16 | reverse complement strand
CAGCCGCGAAATCAGCCATCGCCGAATCGAGCGCCAGCGCTGCCAGGACATCACCGTCCACCTGGTTCAGAACAGCTCCACGTTTTCAGGTTCGCTCCTGGATTTCACCTCATCCTCTTTCAGGGTCGAGCTCACGGCGGTTCCGCCCCAGCGCTTTGACTGGATCGATGCCGCGCTGCCCGTGCAGGTTATCTTCCACTCCGGCCGGCAAACGCTGTATTCGAGCGAATGCCGCATCCTGCGCACCATGCCGGGACGCGACACACACAGCTACGTGCTGGAGCCTCTCAGACACGAAATCCAGCGCTACCGCAAATCCGAATTTCGCAGCGATCGCCAGGTGCTCAACCCTTCTCCGAACATCATCTTCCGCCATCCGCTGACCCAGAGGCGGGTGGATCTGAAGGTGGTTGATCTATCCGGATCGGGCTTTGCGGTAGAGGAGGATGAAACCGCCAGCGTGCTGCTGCCCGGTTTGATTTTGCCCGAGGTGGCGCTTTGTTTCGGCAACATTTTCAAGATCCAGTGCAGCGTCCAGGTCGTCTTTCGCAAGCCGCTGGCCGGCCCGGAGAAGCGACTGCGCGTGCGCTGCGGCCTGGCCTTGATCGACATCAGCGCCCAGGACCACATCAAGCTGCTGGGAATTCTGCATCAGGTAAGGGACCGTAACGCCTACATCTGCAACGACATCGATCTGGACGCCCTGTGGGACTTCCTGTTCGAGACCGGCTTCATTTATCCCGCCAAATACGCCCTGATCGAAAAAAGCAAAAAAGATATCAAGGAAACCTACGCGAAGCTCTACCAGCGCAGCCCGGACATCGCCCGCCATTTCGTCTACCAGGACAACGGCGTGATCCTCGGCCACATGGCCACCATCCGCTTCTGGGAAAGGACCTGGCTGATCCACCACCATGCCGCCCGAAAATCCGCGTTGCCCAGAGCCGGATTGGTCGTGCTCGACCAGATCGGCCGGTTCGTGCACGACACGTTCCGGATCCACGGTCTGCACATGGACTACATGGTTTGCTACTACCGGCCTGAGAACCGGTTCCCGAGCCGCGTCTTCGGCGGAGTGGCCCGCTATATCAACAACCCGCAAAGCTGCTCCGTCGATCCGTTTGCCTACCTGAGAATTCCGGACGCCGTCGACGGTTCCCCCGTGCTCCCGGCCGGGTGGGAGATCGAACCCGCTACCCAGGAAGATCTGGAGCATCTCGCGTTTTTTTATGCACAGGCCTCCGGTGGAATCATGGTCAAGGCCATCGACCTCGATCCAGGTGGACGGCAGGAAGAAGCCCTTTGCCAGGAGTTTCGGAACTACGGTTTCAAACGCGAACGGCATCTGTTCGCGCTGAGGGCGAACGGCCGCCGGAAGGCCTTGATCGTCGTCAATATCTCGGACATCGGCCTCAATCTTTCAGATCTGGTGCATTGCCTCAACGCGATTATTCTGGAGCCGCACGATCTGCCGCCGGAAATCCTATATTCCGCAATGCGGCAGACGCTGAGGGCAACCGGCGAGCAGCAGATCCCGGCTTTGATTTTTCCGCTATCCTACGCTGAGGAAAACGGACTCCCGGTTGAAAAAGTATACCACCTCTGGGCGTTCCATACGCTTCACGGCAACAATCAGGCCTACTACAAATACCTCAGCCGCCTGACCAAATACGTCTGAGGACCGGCCGTGCCCATCGCAGCAGCCGATCTTCTCGGAAGCCATCGATCAAGTGGGGAAGCGTTTCACGAGCCCGGCTTGCGCCCCCGGCAGACCATCAGCGGGGTGTAGGTGAAAACCCGCGGGTCGCTGAACAGCCGGTCCAGCTCCGAGATGAACTCCGCATAGCCTCCCGGGTATTCCTCGAAACCGTAGCCCGACAGTTTTCCGGCGATCTCCGCTTTCTTGCGCCAATTGAACTTCGCGTTTTCCTGAAAGGTGGCATAGATGAGATTGTGGGGTGCGACCCGGACCCGGATGTCTTGGAAACCCAAGTCGTAAAGGTAGGAATAGAGCTTGACCCCGACATAGGGGTCGAAGTTGCGCCGGGTCTCCAGCAGCTCCATGATGCGGTTGACGGCTCTCGCGGTCCGCGGAGGGAAGCCGTGGAACCGCAGGCAGTTGCAATCCAGATCGATCAGGCACAGCGTGCCGCCGGGCCGGAGGGCATCGGCCACGTGCCGAACGAGATCGAAGCTTTGAGCGCGATAATACTCCAGGACGAAGCGGATCCAGATAAAATCGAATGAGCCCAACTCGTCGAGCGGCTCGCGGATGTCCTTTACGAGAAACTCGAGCCCTTCGGCCCGGTAGTGCTGCCGCGCGAAATCAATCCGCTGGGCGGCCAGGTCGACGCCCAGCGCTCCGCCGCCGGGCTGGGCCAGCCGGTTCAAATGAAACGTGGTCTTGCCCGACCCGCAGCCCAAATCCGCCACGCGCTGCCCGGGCGTCAAGCCCGCCCAGCGGGCATGTTCCTCCACCGTCCGGCCGTCCGTCTTGACGTCCAGCCGGGTGGCCTCATCATCGCTTTCCATCAGATACCCGCGTTCGGCGGCGGGCGGCGTCAGTCGAGTCATGCCGCATGCCGTAACCCAGACCGTTGCGGTTGTCAATCCATGGACCCCAGGCCTCTTGACCGGGATGAGGCCGGATGCCACCCGCGCCAGGTTTCGGCTGCGCTTGTAATTGGTGAGCGTATCTGCTATGGGGTGCCGTCTGGTATCACGTATGGGAGGAACGACGTTCATGACAAATCAACCAGAGACGCCCGCGCCTGAAGAGAATTTTGCCGAGCTTCTTGAAGCCTTCAGCCCGGGTGCCCGCGCCGAAGGCCGTATCGGCGATCGGGTCAAGGGCCGGGTCATTTCGATCGGCAAGGACACGGTATTCGTCGACACCGGAATGAAAATCGATGCGGTGGTCGACCGCAGCGAATTGCTGGATTCGAATCAGAACCTCACGTGCGCCGAGGGGGACGAGCTCGAACTCTATGTGACCGCAGTGGGAGAAAACGAAATCCGGCTCTCACGGGCTATTTCCGGCATCGGCGGTGTACACATTCTGCGCGAAGCGCACCAGAAATCGACCCCCGTCGAGGGCAAGGTCAAAGAAACCTGCAAGGGCGGCTTCCATGTTGACATCCTGCAGCGCCGTGCGTTCTGTCCGATCAGCCAGATCGACATCGCGCCGGTTCCGGACCCGGCCGTGCATGTCGGCGCGGCCTATCAGTTCCTGATTACCCGCTTCGAGGACAAGGGCCGCAACATTGTCGTGTCCCGGCGCGCGCTGCTCAACCGGGAGCTCGACGTCCAACGCAAGCAGTTTCTGGCTGAATTGAACATCGGGGACGTGCTCGACGGCAGGGTCACGCGGATTATGCCCTTCGGCGCCTTCGTGGAGCTCACCCCCGGGCTGGAGGGCATGGTCCACATCTCGGAAATCAGCTGGTCCAAGGCCGCGACGCCGGACGAGCTTCTCAAGCCCGGGGATCGCCCGCGGGTCAAGATCTTGGGGATCGACCCCGCCGGCGAAAAAGGCCAGACGCGGATCAGCCTTTCCATCAAACAGCTGGAGGAGGATCCCTGGCTCACCGTCGAAGACAAGTTCCGCGAAGGGGATGTCGTTCGCGGGAAAGTCACGCGCTGCATGAACTTCGGAGCCTTCGTCGAAATCGCCCCGGGCATCGAGGGCATGATCCATATCAGCGAATTGAGCTACACCCGCCGGGTTCATAAAACCGAGGATGTCGTCAACCCCGGAGACACCGTCAACGTGGCGGTCAAGGCCGTCGACACGGAGAAAAAGCGCATCTCACTGAGCCTGCGCGATGCCGAAGGCGATCCATGGGCCGAGGTCCTGGAGCGTTTTTCAGCGGGACAGCGGGTGGATGGAGTCATCGAAAAAAAGGAGAAGTTCGGTTTCTTCATCCGGCTGGCCCCCGGCATCACCGGACTGCTTCCGATGAGCAGCATCCGCCGCTCGTCATCCGCGGCCACCCTGGAGAAATCAAAGGAAGGCGACACATTGAACGTCGCCATCGAGGAGATCAACCTTCAACGGCGCCGCATTTCACTGGCTCCGTCCAGCTCAGCGGACGAAGGCGAATGGCAAAGCTTCACTCCCAACAGCCGCGGATCATCCCTCGGGTCGCTGGCCGAAAAACTGCAGAGCGCCATTTCCTCGCGGAAGAAATCCGAATAACCATCCCCGAATAACCAGCTTTAGATGCCCGCGGGGGCTCCGCCGACAGCGGGGCCCCTTTTTTTAGACCTCGACGGGGCTAGGGGCGGTAGGCCCGGCGCTCCCTGAACTCCGCCTGCTTGCCCGCATTCCACTGCGCCACCGGGCGAAGGTACCCCACCACCCGGCTGTAAACTTCGCAGCGGCGGAAGTTCGTTAGATCCGGGTTCTCTTTGAAACACGCCGCGCATTTACTGCTGAACTGGCCAGGCTCCGGCTCGTACAGCGCCCCGCCGCCGATCACGAAGCCTTCGGGGGTGAGCGCCACGTCGACACTCACTTCTTTGCCGCAATCGTGACAGGTCCCGGGAAAACACAGCTTCGCTTTTCCGGGATTCTCATCGAACAGTTCGTGCAGCCTTTGTATCGTCATCATAGTTCAACCTCCACCGCTTCTGGATGGCCATTTCAGACAAGTTTACACCCACTCCGGATAGTGTGTCAACTTTATGCCGCCCACAACTGATTGTATTATACTGAATTATTGGCAAAAAAATGTATTTTTCAACCCCATTGCGCGATGGGCCCGCCAAGAGTCCTATTACTGATCATTTCGAGCGTAGCGAAAAACCTCCTGGCGGCAACCCGCCGAGAAAGCGGTCTGAAACCAATCGGGTTGAATCAACAGGATCAGTGGTTAAAATCGAATATTCCCGGAAGCGGAGGGCAACTTAATGAAATCAGCCTTGAAATGGTCGGCCATCGTCGCGGCAGCGCTGATCGTGGTCCTGATCGGCGCCCTTCTGATCATCCCGCATTTCATGGACGCGAACCGCTACAAGCCCGAGTTGGAGCAATACGTCCTGGAAAAAACCGGGCGCCGGCTCAACGTGGACGGCGATGTGCGCCTGAGCCTGTTCCCCTGGGCCGGCGTGGCTTTCTCCGGCCTCCGGCTGGGCAATCCCCCGCCGTTCGTCGAGAAGGACTTTCTCACCGTAAAATCCTTTGATGTGCGGGTCAAGCTCTGGCCGCTGCTGTCCAAACAGATCGAGGTGGACCGCCTGGTGGTCAGCGAACCGCACCTGTGGCTGGTAACGAACCGGGACGGCGCAGTCAGCTGGGAGTTCCGCGCCCAACCGGCGCAGGCCAAACCGTCGGTCCCATCCGAACCCGAGCCGAAAGCCGGGCTGCCCATCGCATCGCTTCTGGTCAGTGAGCTTTCCGTTCAAAACGGCCGAATCCGGGTCATCGATCACACCAGGGGGTCGCACCGGGAAATCTCGGAGTTGAACCTGGCCCTTCGGGATGTGTCGTTCGATCGTCCGGTGCGCTTGACGCTTTCGGCGATGGCGAACCGCAGCCCGGTATCGGTCGAGGGCCGCTTCGGGCCGCTGGGCAGCGCTCTTGGGCAGGGCCTCGTACCGCTGGAACTATCGGCCGACGCCTTTGCGCACCTGAAGCTCAAGATCAAAGGCACGCTGGAGAACTGGCCGGTCGCCCCGCTCGTGCGCGTCGATGTGGAGGCCGCAGAATTTTCACTGCGCGGGCTTCTGGCCGCAATCGAAACGCCTGCGCCGCCCACCGCGGACCTCAAGGTTCTGGAGCGCGCGGCGCTCAAGGCCCATGTGGATGCAGATGCCAACGCCGTGACGGTTTCCGATGCAGTGCTGATTCTCGACGATTCAAAACTGGACCTTTCGGCCAAGGTAACGGATTTTGCAAGGCCCAACGTCACCTTCGACCTCCATCTCGATCAAATCGACATGGACCGCTACCTTCCGCCCCCATCCAAGGCGGGCCTCGGCCCGCCGCCCATCGGCCAACCGTCCGGGCATGCCCCGCAGCAGACGGACTACACGCCGCTGCGCAAACTGATACTGGACGGCCGCGCGCGCATCGACCAGCTGACCGTTGCCAACGCCCGCGCGCAGGATGTGACCCTGAAGATCGTCGCCAAAAACGGGATGCTCTCGCTCGACCCGTTCTCCATGAAGCTTTACCAGGGGACGGCGGCCGGCAGGACCGTGGTGAATGTGACGGGTGAACGCCCGGTCACGGAGGCCCATCTCAATTTAAACCAGGTTCAGGTCAACCCGTTGCTGAAAGATGTTGCCGGCAAGAATTTTCTGGAAGGTTCCACGCAGGCCCGGATCACGATCAAGACGACCGGAGATGATCCCGCCCGCATCAAGCAGAGTCTAGACGGCCGGGGCGATCTCGTCTTCAGCGATGGCGCCATCGTCGGTGTCGATCTGGCCAACATGGTTCGCAACGTCAAGGCGGCCTTCGACGGAGAAGCAAAGACCGGCCGGAAACCGCGCACGGACTTCGCCGAGCTGGTCGTGCCCTTTACGATCGAAAACGGGGTCTTGCACACGCCGGAATCCATTCTCAAATCGCCGCTACTGCGGCTGCAGGCCGCCGGGAAGGCCGATCTGGTGAAAGAAACCCTCGATTTCCGCGTCGACCCCAAGGTGGTCGGCACGATCAAGGGACAGGGAGATCACAAGGACCGCGCCGGACTGGGAGTTCCGGTCATCGTATCCGGAACCTTCGCCAGCCCCGCCTTCCGGCCCGATCTGGAGGGCCTGGCCAGGGACCGGCTCAAACAGGCGCTCCGCCCGTCCCCATCCGGCGGAGCGCCGGTCAAGGAGAAAGCCGACGAGTTGATCAAGGGTCTGCTGCCCGGCAAGAAGTAGGGACAACGCCGTTGGCAACCGTGAAAAAGGGAGGGCATCCATGAAAAGATCGCTTCTGCATCGGAGTGCCGCGGTCATAGGGCTGTGCGGCTTGATGGCGGGCTGCGCCGGACTGGGCAAGCCGCTTGAAACGCCGCGCATCTCTCTATCCAACATCCAGATGCTGGAGGCCAGCGGCATGGAGTCCGCCTTCCTGGTCCAGCTGCGGGTCCAGAACCCGAACGAGGTGGACCTGGATATCCGCGGGGTGGCGTGCGATGTCGAAATCAACGGCAAGCCCTTTGCCTACGGAATGTCCGACACCCCGGTCCGGATTCCGGCTTTCGGCTCCGATACGGTTCCGGTCAAGGTCTACACGTCGGTTATCGACATTTTCAGGGGGCTGCTCAACCTCCAGGGTCGCGAGGCTCTCAGCTACCAAGTGAAGGGTCGAGTGCGCCTGAGCGGCGGCGCGTTCATGCCTTCATCGCTGCCCTTCAACGCCCAGGGCACCATTTCCGTCAAAGATCTGTCCCCCGGCCGGCGCGGAGCATTCTGACCGGAGCCGGGGTTTTGATTCAAAGAACACCTGTGATATAAGCAGCCTTGCGTTGGAAATCGCAATTCGCTGACCACCGCCTGCGCCTTCCCGGCGCAGGCGGTTTTTTGACTATGGCAAACCCGACAAGCGCACATCGCACCAGCGGCCCGTTCAGCCGCGTGTGGCAGTGGTTCACCCTGGATTTCCTCGGGATCGTCCGGGAAATGCGACTGAGCTATCTGCCGCCGTTGATGGTCTATCTGGCCGCCGGCGTCTCGGGGTTCACGGGGATCATCGAAAGCTTTTTCGTCAAGGACCAGCTGGGGCTGTCCGCCGCATTCCTCGCCGGCCTGGGATTCTGGGCCGGATTGCCCTGGGCGCTCAAGATGCCGATCGGGCATCTGGTCGATCTCTTCTGGCAGCGCAAGTCGTTCTTTGTATATTTCGGGGCGCTGCTGATGGCAGCCGGCCTGCTGATCATGGTCGGGCTGACCGGCTACCGGGAGTGGATGGCCGGCATTCTGGCGCCGGACGTGTGGTACATCGTTTCCACCTTGATATCGCCCATCGGCTTCGTTTTTCAAGACGTCGTGGCCGACGCCATGACGGTGGAAGCCGTCCCCCGCCACACGCCGGACGGCGAGCCGATTCCGGACGCTGACCTGCAACGCATGCACATCACCATGCAGACCTTGGGACGAATCGCCATCATCGGCGGGTCCGCCCTGGTGGCCGGAATCGGAGGCTGGCTGGCGAAGACACTCTCGTATGCCGCGATGTACTGGATCTCGCTGGCCATACCGCTGATCTCGGTCATGGGCGTGACGCTGGGAGATATCCACACCGGCCTGCGCCGGCGGCGCTATCGGAGCCGGGGCTTTTCCGAAGCGGAGATCCGCACGATGCTGCACGCCAAGCGGCTGAACCTGGCGCCGAACTGGTCCATCCTGACGGGCAGCGCGGTCTTCGTCGCCATAAGCCTCGTGCTGGGCCTGTCGGATCTGACGCTCAAGATGGAGGCGATCTTCCTTGCCTCTCTGGCCATCATCGGTTATCTGATCCGTCAGCTCCTGGCGCCCATGGCGCCGGACAAACGGCGCGAGATCATCGGCATCGCCGTGATCGTCTTCGTCTTCCGCGCCATGCCCTCGATCGGAGCCGGAGCCAGTTGGTGGCAGATCGACGTGCTCGGGTTCGACGAAGCCTTTTTCGGCACCCTGCGCCAGATTTCAGCGATCCTGGCCATTACGGGCTTGTTCGCCCTGCGGGGCTGGATGAGCCGCCGTCCGATCCCGTACCTGGTGGTGTTTCTATCGCTTTACGGCTCGGTGATGATGCTGCCGTTCATCGGCATGTTCTATGGCCTGCACGAATGGACCGAACGGATGCTCGGGATCGGTGCGCACGCCATCGCCCTGATCGACACCATGGCCGATTCCCCGCTGGGGCAGGTCGCCATGGTGCCCATGCTGGCCTGGATCGCGCGGGAGGCGCCCCCAGAACAGAAAGCCACTTATTTCGCGGTCATGGCGGCTTTCACCAACCTGGCGCTTTCCGGCGCCAGCCTCGGCACCAACTACATGAACCAGATTTTCGTCGTCGAACGCGGCGACTACGGCGAGTTGGGCCGCTTGATGATCGCCGTGAACCTCATCGGCCTGTTCCTTCCCATCGCGACGGTCCTGCTCGTCAACCGCTGGAGCGTTCGACGGCCTGCAAACGCCGCAGGTTGAATTCATTAGGTGGATAAGCATGAAACTAGGAATCATCGGTCTGCCCCTCTCCGGACGTTCAACAACCTTTGAAGCGCTGACCCGCCAAGGCGGGGAGACCGCCGCCCGCGGGGAGGACCGCCTGGCGGTGGTGCGTGTGCCGGATGAGCGGGTGGACCGTCTCAGCCGGATGTTCGAACCCCAGAAAACGATCTACGCCCAGGTGGAATACTTTCTGTCCGGGCCGGGCAGCCAGAAGAAGGAAGCCAACCCCTGGCTGCCCGTGAAGGACTGCGACGCCCTGATCCTGGTGATTCGCAACCACGGCCCCCTCCGTCATCCGGCTGCGGATTTTCAGACCGTGGACCAGGAGCTGATCCTCTCCGACCTCGTGCAGGTGGAAAAACGGCTGGAGCGCATCGAGCAGGATCATCGGCGCGGGAAGAAAATGAATGCCGAGGAGCAGGCGCTGCTGACCGAATGCCGCAAACGGCTGGAAGGCGAAACCCCGCTGCGCCGCTGTCCCGAGCTGGCGGACGCCAAACCGCTGAGGGGATTCGCGCTGCTCACCGCCAAGCCCATGCTGGTGGTCTTCAACAACGAGGAGTCCGACCAGCAGATGCCGGAGATCGGCGAGCTGGCCGCCACTGAGACCTGCCTGACGCTGCGTGCCAAGATCGAACAGGAATTGGCGCGGATGAGCCCGGAGGAGGCGGCCGAGTTTCTCAAGGAGTACGGGATCGGGGACTCCGCGATGGACCGCATGATCCGTTTGTCCTACGAGGTCATGGGTCTGATGTCTTTTTTCACGGTCGGCAGCGACGAGGTGCGCGCCTGGACGATCCGCCGCGGCACACCCGCAGTGGAAGCGGCCGGGGTGATCCACAGCGATATTCAGAAAGGATTCATCCGGGCCGAGGTGATCAGCTATGAGGACCTGATGGCGGCCGGCTCGACCGCCGAAGCGCGCCGCCGGGGGACCTTCCGCCTGGAAGGCAAAACGTATGAAGTCCGGGACGGCGACATCATCAACTTCCGGTTCAACGTGTGAGGAGCAACCGATGACCCAAGATTCTGTTCTGGACATCGTCGCCCATGGGGCCTGGAGCGGAGGCACTCTGGTCGACAACGCCATGTATGAAAACAGGGGCATGGTCTTCAAGGGTGGCATTCCGGTCACCCGTGAGACCATTGAGGAACGCATCGGGGTCCGCACCCGTCGGGTCGCTCCGGTGGACGAGCGCATCGGGGTTCTGGCGTTCCAGGACCTGCTCGACTCCGCCGGCATCGACCCCGCACGCATTCGGGTGCTCATTGCGGCCACCAACGTCGGCGAGGACAAGTTCGACCCCGGACCGACCAGCCTCATTCTGTATGACCGCATCAAAAAATTCAGCCCGCAGGCGCTCGTGTTCGATCTCTATGCCGGCTGCCCGGGCTTCAATGTCAGCGTGGAGGCGATTTACATGCTGGGCCTTGCGGGGATGCTGGCATCCGGCGATCTGGCCGTGATCGTCGGCGCCGAGAACATCCACCGCGCCCGGGCCTTTCCGCCTTTGGACACCGCCAACATTATCTTCGGCGACGACGCCATGGCCACGGCGCTCCAGGTCGGCAGATCCGCCGGCCGCTCCACCCCCGGCCGGATCATAGCCGAGTTGACGATCGACGCGGGTGAAAATTTCATCGACGCGATGGCGGCGGCGCTGCTGCCCTGGGCGGCCGATGAGCGCCTGGACGGCATCATCATCGACAACCAGATGGGCCGGGTCGAATTCCGGGTGCCGGCAACCGCCGCTCGGGTCCAGCATGCACTCATGAAACGGATCTTCCCGAAAGAGGACGCCGCCGGGGCGTTCCAGAATTTCCGCGCGGCTCTCGACATCTATGAAGGCTACCGGGCCGGCTTCGCTTACGACCTGATGACCGCCGGCGGCAGCCCCCAAACCGTGCAGCGGATCGCAAGCGCCTATACGGCATCCGGCCAATACCGGCGCCTGGCGGCGTTATTTCTAAAGAAGGGGGAGCCCGTCCGCCTCAGCCTGATCGAGGGCTCGGCCGACGCGATCGACGCTCCTGCCAAGGGAGTCATCGGCACGTTCACGCGCAGCCACGGCTGCTTTGCCGGTTTCATCGAAGCCAATTTTAACCACGGTGAAGTCTATGGCGCCATGGATGGAAAGGGCGTGTTTTTGTATGCCACCCGCGGGGCCAAAGCGCATTGGACGACATTGCTTTCCGCCAACCGGCTCACCGTACCGGACATCGATCTGCTGATCGAACACCAGGCCAATTTCGCTATGCTGCCCCTGACCATCGAGCAGGTGCTCGCGGATGGAAAAGCCGCGGATCGAAAAAATGTCGCGCAATTTCTGGCGGAGAAGATGGTCGTCAACATCCATGAGCGCGGCAACTGCTCGGTGGTCTGCATGCAGCGGCTGCCCTACGACCTCGCCCGCGGAGCCCTCCAGCCCGACACCATCCAGGGCTTTCCCGTCAACCGCAACCTGGAGCGACTCAAAGACGCGCGCCTGACTCTCTACGACTCGGTCGGCGCCGGTATGACCCGCAGCTCGTTTCTGCTGAAGAAGTAATAGCCGCCGACATTCCATGACTTGCGAAGCCCGGCGAACTTGCCAGAAAGCGCAGGATAGCTCTCCGGTGCTTTGGAAAACTCGGACTCGATTTTCCTCTGAATAATCCTCGCCGGGGTCTTGTTGATCTTTCTGAGATCCCGCCCGCCAGGTTTGTGGCGCGGCGACGGTACCGGGAATTTGTGCAAAAGGGGATAGCGGCCGGCAGGCGGCGCGACCTTACCGGGGGGGTATTGATCGCAGTGCAGGCGGATGGTCAGCCGTGAAG
>AMWB02094392.1_pt1 | contig 11973 bp, 18 predicted proteins | sample 200311 | NCBI WGS metagenome assembly AMWB02 (sample SAMN02737377, study PRJNA173069) | bioreactor metagenome | biome: anode biofilm in microbial fuel cells | place: USA: California | collected 2010-12-16 | reverse complement strand
CTTCTATCGGGATTTGAGTTGAAGTAACCCGGCCCCCGACGGTAAGGTTGTCGGGGCCGGGGTGGTTGTCTTTTTTAAAATTAGTCGGTTAAACGCTCTATAACATCTTTAACATCTATCAAGTTGCATCCGGTAGAATTGCGGTATAGCTTTATAGCGTCAAGTTTTCTACCTGCGGCAACAAGCGACTTTGCTTCTTTCTGCCAATCACCTTGTGCAGCATCGACGACCGCCTTTGGATGCTTTGCAGCAATCTTTGTTACAATCTCAAACCAGTCAGCTCGCTTCGAAGTTATAATTTCAATTGCTTGTGCGTAATAATTCATTATCAAATTCTCCTGTCTAACTTGCATTCTGATAACCAATGGTTTTACGTGTAATAGAATTCAGGGATATCCGCCCAATGCGTTGGTGTGCAGTTCATTGATTCCCCATCGAACAACACATGGTATGTGGCTCCAAAGTCCTCTGACAGGTGCATGGTCCCATTTTCAAAATGTTTGGATTCCTTCCAATAAAGAAGAATCTCCCCTTCCAATCGGAGCAGTCGATATACTATAAAGTTTCATATTTTTAATTCCCTAAATGTTCCACGTGGAACAATCGTCACTTACATCCTGATAAACGAAATCGCCCGACCGAAAACAGACACCGTCGCCATAAAACAGAAATGGCGCCCCTTTGTTAGGCACCATTCCCTTGAGAGTCGTTTGAACCGAATTTTGAATAAATCGCAGGAACATTTTGAAAAAATCGCTCTCATTCTTCTTCTTCCCTTCGGGGTTAATGTTCTTTCATCCATTCTATAAACGCTTCCCTAACGATCACAACCTTTCTGCCTACCTTTAAATATTCCCGACCTTCGGTTATTTTTCTATCGGATATGTATTTGTAAATCGTCGCTGCTGCAAATCCGAAATGTTCCGCAGCGTCGGTTACAGACATACTAAATGGCTTCTCCATTTGGGACCTTTCCTTTGCTGATCTTTTCAGCGACCCGTTCGAGGTACATACCAAGAAGGATGAAATAGCTATAATCGAATTTATAGAATTTTGCAATCCTTTTTCTTGCTGCTTCGCTTCCGCCATCTTCGGCCAGCATTTTTGAAATCGTTTGCTGCGATACGCCCGCCACCAACGCAAGATCGCGCTGTGTGGTCTGTTTAACGACCATTGCATGTTTTAAAGCAATGGCAAAATATTTTGCCGCATCTCCATTCGTCAAAACCTTAAAATTACTACTCTTTTTCATGCGTGACCCCCTTGATTTATTGTTAGGCGCATCGTGATAATTATCGATACAGTAATACGTGTTATATGTCAAGATAAAATAATATTAAACAATCGAAAGTAGTAGTTGACAAGCCGTTTTTTTATGTTGTATTTAACAATCAACATTAACGTTTTTACGATGGAGGTTAGGTTAGATGCCATACAAATTCACAAGTACACTCGTTTTAATTGCTATCATTCTGCAATGTCTTGTTCTTGCCGGTTTTTTTGTCAAGGCCCATGTTGCCATTAAAGACATTCCCAACGCTAAAATAAAAGCATTCACAGATGGTATCGTCGCTGAGCCCTTGGGCCCAACAGGAAATATCCCTAAGGGCCGAGACTTTGTTACCATCAATGGTAAAATTTTCCTGTTACCCGAATGAGGAAGACAACAGCATTTATAATAGCCACGGTTGTTGCATTTTACACCGGCTATTATATCGGAAGGCAAGCGATGATCGAAGACGTGCAAGCCGCTTTTTACAAAGGGATCAAAACGGCGCACCACGTCGGGGTGATCGAGGTGCCGAAGGGTACGAGTTACATTGTGTTGGAAAGTGGGACGAAGGTTTATTTTAACAAGTAAGGAGGGTTGAAGCATGTTCGAGGTTGTAAAAAGCATATTCTTCATGGTGTTCATTCTGGGCGGGATTTTAGTTCTTTGGGCGATTAATGCAGCAATTTAGGAGGAGAAAGGTATGGCTGAAAGATCTAACAAATGGGGCGACGTTCCAAACACGTTCGAGCGGCAAAAACGCGCAAAGATGCGCCGGATCAACGACAGGCAGCAGGACCGGCTATTAAAGGCGATCAAGGCCATGACAGCGGCGCTTGAAGATCTCGCCATCCGAGTAACGTACCTTGAAAACGCCGTGGGCGTAACAGATCGGGGGGGAGCTATGAAAGCCTTAAAAAGCCCGTGCGCCACATGCGACTTCGCCGGCGCGGATAAATTGACGTTCGAACCGTGCGTAGAGTACGAAGCCAGACACGAATATGCCAATATGATTACAGGCGAGAAAGCAAAGCCGTCGGACTTTCGTGACCCATACCAGCCATCAGCCATTGAAGTTAAAGAAGCAGCGCAGAAATTGGTTGCTTGCCGTATCTGCGGGAATGAACTGCCTGAAGACGCCTACCGGATGACAAAACGCCTCCCGGGTCGCAGGGGTTCAAACAGGGTGTAAAAAAAATCATTCCAGCCGAAATTAAGCCGACTGAAAAAACTGTAACCACCACAAAAGACTGCATTCATGAGAGAATTTGACGACGATTTTCAGGACAATTACGAAGACGAATTTCCTTGTTGGGTTATGGCCGCAATATCATTCTGCTTGGGTGCGATTACCGTCGGTTGGGTGGGGTTTCTTTGTTGGATGGTTTACCGGGGCGCTAAGTTGCTAATTAATTAAAAGGAGGTGACGCAATGTGTAACGGCATGGGGTGCAAATATGAGCGGCGGAGCGGGGACTGTAGTTGGGGCGGCGGGATGCCGTTCCCAAAAGATGCGGCGTGCAACGACGAAAGTGAGCCAATGGATTTCAATTACTACCAAAACAAGGCCGTCACAACAGACCAGTACGAGGATGACCGCGAATGTGCGCTCGGCCTTGCCAGCGAGGCGGGGGAGCTTGCCGGCAAAATCTCCAAGGCGTACCTGGACGGCAATGGGCGGGACGATCTTATCGGGAACATCGATATCGCCTATGAAATCGGTGACACGCTTTGGTACTTGGCCGCAATCGCGGACCGATATGGGTTTTCACTTCAGGCTATAGCAGCCGGGAACCTGCTTAAACTCGCATCCCGCAAAGAGCGCGGGAAGATCGGCGGGTCCGGTGATTACAGGTGAACAAACAAAGTACCCCATAATTATAAGGACAAGACTCAATGAAATTTTATGATCTTATTTCCGAAAAAGAAACCCTCGAAGAGCGGCTTGCGATTATCGAAACGGATCTTGCTAAAATCAACGCAAATATTGAAGCTGCCGTAGCCGACGCCCTGTTCACGATCAGGGAAGCGCAGGGAAAGCAAACCGGCGCGGTGTCAATTAACCATAATGGGTTCATCATAACCCAAACCATTCCAAAAAAAGTAACCTGGGATCAGGAAAAAATCAAAGACGTTGTTTCCAGAATCAAATCGGCCGGAGACAACCCTGACTTATGGGTCAAGACCGAATACAAAATCAGCGAAAATGATTACAAGGCGTGGTCCGAAGCGGTTCGGTCGGCATTCCGCCCGGCAAGAACAGTAACGCCTGGAAAGCCGAAACTATCCATTAAGTCTGCCGACATCCCGTTTTAGTGATTCGTGCCATCATCAACGTCAAGAAAGGGGAACTGACATGACATTTAAAATCATCACCGCGGACGAAAGAATCGAAGCCCAATCCGGAATTAAAGGTCAGATCTGGGGGAAGTACGGCATCGGGAAAACAACGCTTTTAACTACACTCGATCCTAAAACGACGCTTATGGTTGATTTGGAAGCCGGCATGAAAGCCGTTCAGGGATGGGGAGGCCTGTCAGTCTCCCTCAGAACCTGGGATGAATGCCGTGAAATTGCGTGTTGGGCCGGGGGCCCAAATCCGGCCCTTCGCCCGGAACAACCATATTCAGAGTCCCACTATGCCTATGTCGTCAACCAGTACGGCGAATTCCCGAAACATATCCAAACGGTTTTTATCGACTCTACATCAAACGCCGGCCGGTATTGTATGCAATGGGCGTCAAGCCAGGAAGATGCAAAAAGCCAGAAAACCGGCAAAGTAGATATGAGAGGGGCCTACGGTCTTTTGGGCCGTGAAATTGTAGCATGGGCCGACCAGTGGCAACATATCGGCCGGCTGAATGTTTGGTTGGTCGGCGGCCTTGAAGAAAAAACCGATGATTTTAACCGGGCTCACTGGGTGCCGATGATCGAAGGGTCAAAAGGGGCCAACGCTATCCCATATATCTTTGATGAAGTGATCTCCATGGTCGATCTCAAAACAGACGATGGAACCCCCTATCGGGCACTTGTCACTCGGGAAAATCCGTGGGGATATCCGGCCAAGGACCGATCTGGACGCCTCAGTATGATCGAAGAACCACACCTCGGCCGGTTAATGGCAAAAATCAGTGACGGAACGCGCAAAAGAAGACCCATTGTCAGTACTTTGCCGGAGCAACAAACCGGCAGCATAGAGCAACAACAACCCACTAAACAGGAGATTGCAGCATGAATATGGATTTTAATGATGCTGGTAGCCAGATGGGCGACTTGATCCCCGCGAATACCCTTTGCCGACTGAATATGTTTATCCGCCCCGGGGGGTACGGAGAAGGCGGTATACTGACACAAAGCAAAACATCAGACGCAATGATGCTGGACGTTGAATACACGGTCGTCAATGGGCCATTTGCCAGAAGAAAATTCTGGGCGTTCATTGTTATTTCCGGGGGGAAACTGGACGACAGGGGCCAAAGCAAGGCGGGGAATATCTCCAGGGCAACGCTTCGAGCGATTTTGGAAAGTTCCAGGGGGATTCTTCCACACGACACTTCGCCAGCAGCCCAGGCAAAGCGTAAAATCGCCAGTTATGGCGAGTTCAACGGGATGGAGTTTGCCGCTAAAATCGGCATAGAACAAGACAAAAGTGGGCAATATAGCGATAAAAACAAACTTCAGGTTGTGATTACGCCAGACAAAAAAGAATACCCAGATATCATGGCCGGGAACGTTATCTCCCAACCGGTCCCCCAAGGATCTTTGCAAACTGGCCAGGCACCGGCATGGCAACAAGCGCCTCGCCAGCATCAACAACCTCAACCTGCATGGCTACCGTCGCAAGGTTCACCTGCAAACGAACAGCCAAAAGAAACCATACCTGATCCCGCCAACAACAACGGCGGCGGCGTCCCGATTCCGAAGTGGGCCGAATAGCAAAACGGCCCTCTCGTTAAACAACCTGAACCAACCCGCAGCAATCGCTTTTTCGCTTACTGCGATTGCTGCGGCCGAAAAAAGGAAGGCCATGATTCTTCGACCCTATCAGGAAACCGCCGTAACAAAAGCGCAAGCGGCGTTAAAAAAACACGGTGACACTGTTGTTGTGGCACCAACAGGTAGTGGAAAAACGATCCTTCTATCTGATTTAATTCGCCGAATGAAGCCAAAAAAAGCCCTGATCATTCAGCACAGGGATGAACTTGTCTCTCAAAACCTTGCGAAATACATGACCATTAATAAGGGCCGAATAGCAACAGCGGTAAATGCATACCAAAAAAATTGGACCGGGGATGCGGTGTTCGCCATGGTGCAAACCCTTTGCCGGCCGAAAACCATAGATGGGATGCCTCCCATCGATCTTGCGGTGGTCGACGAGTGCCACCATGTCGTTGCGGACTCCTATCTCAAGGTGATTGATCGCATAAAGGAAGTCAACCCGAAGGCTATGATCGCAGGATTTACCGCAACACCGACCCGAGGAGACAAAAAAGGGCTTCGCAAAGTATTTTCAAACGTCGCTTATTCGATCGGGATTAAAGACCTGATTGATATGGGGTTTCTGGTCAAGCCAAAAGCTTTTGTTATTGATGTCGGCAAACAAGAAGAGCTCTCCAAGGTTAAGAAAACCGCTACTGATTATGACATGAGCGACGTTGCAAAAATCATGAACACGTATGCCGTCAATCAGGAGGTTGTCAGGCAATGGCGCGCCAGGGCGGCAGGTCGACGGACGGTTGTCTTTTGCAGCACGGTAGACCACGCCGGGGCCGTGGTGGACGAATTCAAAGCAGCTGGCATCCGGGCCGACATGGTGACTGGCGAAACTCCGTCTGGGCTTAGGGCAAGGATGCTTCAGCAACTCAAGCGTGGTGAGATTGATGTCATGGTAAACGTTGCTGTCCTGACTGAAGGGTTCGACGAACCATCCGTGTCGTGTGTCGTTTTGCTCCGGCCATGCTCATACAAGACAACCATGATCCAGATGATCGGCCGGGGGCTTCGGACCGTTTCTGAACGGGATTATCCTGGCATGGTGAAAACAGACTGCATTGTTTTGGACTTTGGTATCTCCCTGCTGACGCATGGAGATATCGACGCCGATACCCGGATCCATGACGAGGCCATTTCTGAAAAATACTGCCCTAAAACAGATGGCGGATGTGGTGTCATGGTGCCAGGGAACGTTTACGAGTGCCCCCTGTGCGGGTACATCTTCCGTGAAATTGAAGATCTTGACGAACAAGACATAGACGATACTTCCGGTCAGAGCGATTCAGAAGGTAGGCTCCCCTTGTTTAGTGTCACCATGACCGAACTTGAGATTTTAAAAGCATCTCCTTTCCGATGGGTAGACTTGTTCGGAACCGGGAAAGTTATGGTCGCTTCTGGGTTCAGCTGCTTTGCCGCGGTTGCAAGCAAGTGCGGTGACACCTGGGTAGCTATGGGCAAAAAAAAGGACTCAAGGGTTGTTGAAAAACTCTACGCAGGGGAAAAGCCTCAAGCAATGTCAGCTGCGGACGATTTCATGAGGTGCGAGGAAGAAAGCGTTTCTGCAAAAAAAGCTGCCAGATGGATGAGTGATAACGCAACAGAGCGACAAGGCCAGCTGTTGGAAAAAGCCGGCTATAGGGTAGACAGAGAAAGCGGCGTCCTTGGGGGGATTACAAACTTCACTAAGCTGACAGCTACGGCACACCTAAATTTTACCTGGAACCGATATCAGATCGAACGGGCACTTGGCGTAAGATAATTAAGGGGGAAAACCATGATGACAAAAAAAGAAGCGTCCGAAATCATCAACACCATAAGTCAGAAGATGCAAAGGCTAAAAGGCAACGACACCGCAAAAGCCATTCATAGCGGTTGTTGCGAGCGGTTGAGATTCATTAGCGCATATTGTTTTGACGATGATGACAAGGTTCCAGGAATGCTTGAAGCTGCGGCACAAAAAGACCTTGAGCAGTTCATGGCCAAAGAACCAGGCGCGCTATGAACTACAAACGCCTTTCCGTTGGGATTACGAATTTATCACTATGGGATAAGCCTCTTAGAGAAATGACGACGGATGAAATCACCACGCTGGCCGGGGAGGTAATCTTGGCGGCGGTTTCAACGGACCTAAACGACGTTGGGATTTTATCTGGAACGTGTCTTGACGGCCGACCGTGCCCAGCATGCTTTTCTACGCCGGACAGGATCGGTGATCATGATTTCCGCCTACTGCAATGTGGCATGACTGGACGCGGTGTTTTCCAGCTGGATGGGTGCCCTCTCGGGAAATGGTACTACACGGAAGGGTGAAAAAAAGATAAAACAAGTACTGGCGAGGAAAGGAAACCAATATGACAGAATACAGCATGCCGACGATCGAGATTAACAGAGATGTGTGTACGCAATGCGAGCAGTGTATTGACGATTGCCCATGTGAGGCATTTAAGCACGATGACGGTGGTATTTCCTGGGTATCGCGGGCATGTGTTGGATGCGGGATATGCTCAGATTCGTGTGGCAGTGGGGCGTTAACCATAACATATTAAATCGGCGGAGGGGATTAAGAATGATCAATCTTAACCATGGCGGAACAAACCCGCCGCAACAAGACGTAAGCGAAGCGTTCCTATCGATAATCGACCCCGCCATTATTGCTTGCGAGGAGATAAAGCAAAAAAGAGGCTACCTTGGGGCGTCTCTCATGGGTGAAGAATGCCTCCGCAAATTGCAGTATCAGTATTTCAACACACCGAAAGACAGCCCATTTTCAGCCAGGCTATACCGGATTTTTCAATTCGGGCACGTAATCGAGGACATGGCCGCCGGCTGGTTTCGCCTGGCCGGGTTTTCCCTGCTTACCATCAACCCTGAAACAGGATCCCAATTTGAGATATCCGCAATGGGCGGCAAGTTTATGGGTCATTGCGATGGGGTGTTTACCGGCGGACCGGACGTGATCAAATATCCGGCACTTTGGGAATGCAAGTCCATGAATAACAAAAAATGGACAGAATGCAAGACCAGGGGCGCCCGGGTGTCGCATCCGGATTATGTTGCACAGATCGCACTCTATCAGGCGTACTTCAACCTTGTTGACCATCCAGCGGTATTTACAGCAGTGAATAAAGACACGTCTAAAATATTGATCGAGTTGGTCGAATTTGACGGAGAGTTTGCTCAGAAGCTGTCTGACAAAGCTGTCCAGGTAATCCAGGCAAGTGACGCCGGGGAGCTTTTACCAAGGGCATATCGGGATGAGACATTTTATAAATGCCGTTTTTGCGACTGGAATCAACGGTGCTGGAAATGATGAACGAGTTCGATTTCAACAACGCCCCATGGCAAAACGAGGTTCTGGTAGTCCCTCTTGCAACCGATCCGACCGAAGCATTTATGACCGCGGCTGAAGCAAACGGGTTGCAAGGGCTTTCTCACGTAATCCCTGATGGGCAGATTCACAGGTTTCCGGATAAAAACGGCAGTGGCTGGTATGTTTTTTACCCGGGTGATTTTCCAGCGGGTGCCGCCGGCGACTGGAAAACCGGGGCAACTATGAAATGGAGTTTGCATCGCACTGAAGCCCTATCCATCGAACAGCAGGCCGCCTATCATGAGATGATGGACAGGACGATAGCGCTGCAAAACGCGGCCATGGATAAAAGGCGCATCGATGCAAGAACCCAAGCAGCTGTTATTATATCCGGCGCGGGTCCTGCCCCGGTCGACCATCCATATCTTGTCAAAAAAAGAGTTACCCCTGACGGTGCGTTTAATGTTGGGCATGGCTGTATCGGTATTCCTATCGGTGATTTCGACCAGCCGTTGGCGTCCATCCAGTTTATCTACGCCGACGGCGCCAAGAAGTTCCTTCCTGGCGGAGAGATCTCAGGCATGTTCCACAGGATCGGCACTGCCGAATCTACGACGGTAGCAGTTTGCGAAGGATGGGCCACCGGGAAAACAATCCACCAGGCAACCGGATGGACGGTTTATGTGGCACTCAATACCAGCAATCTTCCCAAGGTAGCTATCAAGATAAGAGAACGTTATGCCGGTTCAAGGCTCGTTATATGTGGTGATAACGACGCTTTCACGGTTGTTCGCGGAGAGCCGACAAACCCGGGAATTATCGCCGCGACAAAAGCTGCGAAAGAAACTGGGGCCGACATGATGTTTCCAAAATTTGCAGACGTTTCCACCAAACCAACAGACTACAATGATTTGGCAGTGCTTGAAGGGATCTCTATGGTTAAGGACCAGCTGATGGGCCCTGTAGCGCCAAGAGCGTTGAAATTTGACACGCAGGATTGGGTAGTAAGCGCTGCATACAAAGGAAACGCCCCCGGAATCGAATGGTTAGTCAACGGAGTGTTTCAGCTTGGGCAGGTTGCAATTCTGGCCGCAATGGGTGACGCGGGAAAGGGCATGATGACCCTCGATCTTGCGCTCAAAGTCGCCTTATCTCCGGCAGATGATCTTCTGGGTGAGGCGAACATGGCTTTCGGGAACCCCGTTGCCTGCCATGGACCGGCAGTGATCTATACCGCAGAAGACTCCATGGAAGAGGTACATCGCAGGCTTGAAGCCATCAATCCATGCGGCGCATGGCGTCATACCAAAAGGCTCTATGTCGTTCCTCTCCCAAACGCCGGGGGTCCGATCCCATTGGTTAAGGGTGGCAGGATGGGACCGGAATGTACCCCTTTTTATTATGGGCTTAGGGATCAGCTTCTCAGTCTTTCCGATCTCAAGTTGATTGTTCTGGACCCATTAGCGTCATTTATCAGTGCGGATATCAATGCCGATCCGGCCGTAGGTGCGTACACCACTGGATTGCTGGCTGCACTTGCAACCGAAACTGGGGCATGCGTACTAGTGGCGCATCACCTGAACAAAGGAAGCGTTGACAAACCGATCCGCACGGTAGAGCAGGCCAGAAATGCGGTTCGCGGATCTACCGCTATCGTCGACGGGATCAGGTCTCTGTACTGTCTTTGGCAGGCCGAATATTCAGAAGCAAAGAACGTTTGTAAAAAGATGAATGTTGCCCATGATCGCAACCGGGTTTTTTACGGCGCAGTAGCCAAGTCAAACGGCCCTGCCGATCGCAATATCAAGATTTTTTTGCGAAGCGATAGAGGCCTTTTGACATCCATTAACCACATCATAGAAAGGATGGACCCAACCGATGAGGACTATAAGATTGATCTTGAGTCTGAAGCCGGTGACGCTGCGGATGCCGGGCATCCTTATTCCAGAACCGGCAACACACCGAACTCGCTTTATGCCAGGCGGGGGGAGTTCAAATCCAAGGCTTTGCAGGAGCTTTCCAGATCCAGGCTTGAAAAGATTTCTGAAGATCTTTTGATCGAGGGGCGTTTGGTTTTGGCGGCATCAAAGGGTAGCGGATCGAAGAAATATTTATGCCGTCCTGGGTCGGCGTTTGCCTGCGGAATTGGGGAAATCATGTCAGGCGCGGCACCTAAGAAATAATGGGATATTTCCTCATTCCCATGTTCCCGAAAGTCGTTCCCGCTGTATCAATATATAAAATCAATATGATACGTTTGCTTAAAAAAAGTCATTCCCAAAAGAGAAATATAATAATAATGCCATTAAGCGCCTATGGGACGGATATTATGAGAAAAATCACATTACACAACATATTGAAATTTAACAGGATATCGACGGGAACGACTTCGGGAACGACTTTTTATAACTTGTTGAAATCATTGCAATTAGTCGTTCCCGGAAAAAGTCGTTCCCGACGTTCCCGAAAGTCGTTCCCGCTGCAAACTATTGAAATCATAGCAAATAGTCGTTCCCGGCGAAAAGTCGTTCCCGAAATTCAAGTTCTTGATATTATTGAAAAAAGTCGTTCCCGAAAATCCTCTCTCTCTACGAGAGAGAGAGAGAGAGAGGGGGCTTGTAGAGCCCCCCTCTCTCTCTTTTGGTTAAAGCTGGTTATAATCAAAAATCTTAAAACAAAATCTGAAAGGAATTCCAGCATGGAAAAAAAAATTGGCATGAGCAAAAACCAAAAAACCGGGAGGCCCGCCGCATGATTATTCTCGCATTGGATATGGCAACAAAAACAGGATGGTCTATCTATGACACTGGCAAGGCTGCAATTATGGAATCAGGCATCCAAGACTTCACCCGGCGTAGGGGTGAATGCAACGGCGGCATGTTCCTCCGGTTTCGGACATGGCTTACGGCGATTTCAGACTTTAAGCCCGAGATCGGCCTGATCGCATACGAGAAGGCGCACTTCCGGGGCGGAGCCGCGACAGAGCTTTGCGTTGGATTTCAGACCCGGGCGCAAGAGATCGCCGCCGAAAAGGGGCTTCCCGTCGCTCCGGTAGCGACAGGGACGCTCAAGCGCTTTGCCACAGGATCTGGAACGGCATCAAAGGCGATGATGATTGACCTGGCACGGCAGGTTATCGGGCGGGAACCTATCGACGATAACGAGGCCGACGCCGTTTGCATAGCTCTTTGGGCGGCGGACGAATACGCAGGACTGCATCAAGCCGATATTGTCCATGATAGAATGGGCAAAATCAAACGATAATTTAAAACCCATACTTGGGTATGGGTAAAAAAAGTTTGAGCGTTTCACACGGTATTAAACCGAGACAAAAGCGCAAGAAAGGGATTTCTGACATGTCAGTGAAACATAAAATCGTAGTAAACGCGAATGGAACGATA
>AMWB02138507.1_pt1 | contig 11974 bp, 3 predicted proteins | sample 200311 | NCBI WGS metagenome assembly AMWB02 (sample SAMN02737377, study PRJNA173069) | bioreactor metagenome | biome: anode biofilm in microbial fuel cells | place: USA: California | collected 2010-12-16 | reverse complement strand
TAATATCTCTTCTGTTTCCAGATATCTGGATAAGCNNGGATAGTACCGAAGGCGGGATATTCCTGTACTATAACTTTTTCCGAACCACCAGGGATTCTGCTTTTCCAGCACATCTTTTATCAGTTGTTCCATAGCAACTAGTTTGATTCCAATATTAGTTAAAAGTATCGATTATAACCTACGATTTAATTAAATTTTGCCGATCATAATCTATGATTTTTAGTATTATTACCGGTTATCTTTGTCAATTTGGCTGCTACATTCATCAGCACAGATGAAAGTGGCTTCTGAGAATTCTCTGGTATATTCTTTTCTGAAATACTTGTTTGAAATATCCTTTTCGATCATGTCAAATATATGAAATTATGGTAATTAAAAATAGCCATATTTATTTCTGATTCTTGTTAGAAAAATAATAGTATACTTTAGTATTTCTATATATTGGGTATAATAATTTTTTAGTTACTTCTACTTTAATAAGAAGTATATAACATGCTGTTGTACTCTTCAACAGTACATTGAGGCGCTTTCTGTTAAAGTTGAGAAGAAAGACAAAGTGTTATACTAAGAGTCTTGAAATGCTGAAGTACTCTGTTCTTCTATTAATGAAATACAGAAATAAAGAAATAACTATGTTTAGATAACAATGCCATCCTTTTTTCATTAGAATCACTTATTTGAGATTAGCTAATTGTGTATTATGCGTTTGCATGGTATATATGCTTTTTTTCGTTATCAATTGCAATTCTTCTCTCCCATTGAAATGGGTGGTCTTCTTGCTCCAGACCGACAAAACCGAAGCATTAGAACGGTTGGCTTCAACTACGGAAGTTGCAGAAGTTGTTTTGTGACAAATCCTAAAAGATACTCGTCTACAGATTGGAAATCTTTTTATTCTGTCAACGAAATATTAAAGTGAAAAATCCTGACGACTAGATATGAAGTATTAAAGTATCAAAACTACTATGGAAATTATTATCTGATAAAATTATATGGAGCTATATACGTGAACCCCCTCGAAACCATTATTGAGTTAATTAGTGTTTTCTCGTTTCTGCTAGCGTATATTCCAGTGGTCTCAAAATTATTAAAAGAATTAGAGAAAAAACCGGGCGTGCCACCGTCACCTAAATTCTATTTTCTGTTCTTTTTAGCGCTTTTTGCAGCTGGTTTAGGTGGAGTTCTGTGGATATGGTCCCAGAAAGTTTTTCCATCGCTATACGCTACTCCTCTAAATGTTAGTTTTAATCCTAGTCTGGGAGGATCAAGGGAACCGCACAGTTTAGCAGCTTTTCTATGGCCTATTGTAACCTTTTTGCCGTCGATAGTACTTTTTCTCTGGACCTCAGAGAAGCATAAGTTGCTACCTGGGAAAAAGGCAATTCTCGTCTCCCTTACCATGCTGGGTTCTTTGATGATTGCCTCCTGGCTGTTCTATGATACTCCAATCATTGGACCACTACTTGGATTTCAAGGTGTCCGTTCGTATATACTGGACCAAAGTTTTGGCTATCAAATGACAGAAATATTGCTGGTCATTATCTGGTCAGCAATGCTCTCCGCAGTTCCATTTTTAGTTATATACGGCTTAAATTTAAAGGGATCGATTTCTGGACCTGGAGCATCGCTCATAACAAGCGCTTATGCAATATTCACTACTATTGGTTTAACGACGTTTTCCATCGCTCTCTTCATAACTTTTTTCACTTCCCCCGAATCTGAGTCATTACGAGGGGCAATTGCAGGAATAGTGTTGCGAGTATCGTTATTCTTTGGTCTTTTAATCAGCAGCAATGGTTCTGTTGCAAAAAAAATCTCTGATGATATTATAGAATCAATTAAGGGACCTTAAGATGGTGACCTACCTCCCGTTAAAACGGGAGGTAGGTCACTGAGGGGAGTCGTCAGAACTTCTCCTACAAAGTAATTGTTCCTAACTCTTTGATTTTCTCTTCGATATTATCGTCATACCTAATCACAAAGACTTGCCATCCAGAGAAATCAAGTGCTACTCTTTTTTCTTCATCATCTCTCTTTACAGATTCCTTATCATGGTCAGGTCCATCTACAAATACAGCAATTGATTTTCCCTTTGTATAGACAAAATCAGGTTTTGCTATGCTTACCCCATCAACTACGATTAGATATTGTGCATCATCCGGGAGCCTGATGCCATTTGACCTAATTGCCTCTAAAACCTGTTTCTCAAATAATGAGTCGCATTTTGCCATGAGGTTAGTGTAATTTGTACTTGTAGTGGAATCCAAGCTTTTCTGTACATTTGATCCAGAAAGAACTTTCAGGATCGGTAATACAAGGTTCCTGTTAAGGTTTTCATGCTCGTGCTGGTTATAGTAGTTGCATAGGCATGAATAACATGCTTTCTGGCATGCTGCAGAATCGTTTTCATGAAGGATTTTTCTTCCTTCTTTCATCACTGTACGGAACGTACTGGTTTCGGTCAGAGCCTTTAGTATTCCTGCTCCGCCTTCTGCAGATTCGTAGATAACGATCACTTCGCGTTTCTCATCTTCCGGATGTGGCATAAGGAAAGAGTCGAGTTCATCAACATCAATGTTCATTGCTATCTGCAGGCTTTGCATTATGGCCTCTGAAAGAGAGATATAGAAGGAGTGATAGTCATCTTCTTTGATATCAACCAATGGTTTGCAGTCAATGGTAATGACATCGTGCTTTGATTCAGTATATAGTACAATATTTTCTACAATATCTTCTGGCCTCGCTCCTTTCCAGCACTTATTGTTATGTTTTTCGTCAAGATGTTCCTTAAGCTGTGTCTTGCTAGTGATCCAGCGGTTGCATGCAGTACAAAGAATGAATCCGTTGACGTTGTTATCTTCGGTATTTGATACAGGGCCCTGGTTTAGTTCCAGTATCTTTCCATCATGGTCATAGCTGATGTCCATTAGAATATCAGTGCTATCCAGTACTGAATATTTAGATAGGCTGCCGGATCTCTTGTAATGAGAGGAGATTTTGTAACCAAGCCTGTATCTTTCTTCTTCATCACTTGTAATGCCATTGTTCTCAAATGCTCGCTGATCAAACATTGGGACAGCAAAATTGAATATTTGATTGTTGGATAGATTAGCTCCACAGTATTGGCAACATCCATATGCAGAAGCTATATCAGTATTCATGTACGGAGTTCCGCATTTATCGCAGATCATAAGAGTAGAAGAGTCGATTTTGTTTTTCTCGGTCTTGATACGTGCCTCTTTTATGACATATCTAGTCCCTTTGAAATATACACTGTTTCCGGGAGCATATTCCCTTAGAGCTTTGCTCTGATCGCGTACAAGGTCTTTCTCTTCCCGTCCTTTCTTACTGCGCTGGACCAGTGAAAGTGATGTTGTCAAGGTTGGGAAGCCATAGTTAGGAATGAATCCCTGCTGAGAAAGGTAACTATAAGTTGCATATTCATCACTCCCCGACTGCATCTTATCTAGTTTATTTTCAATTGCTTCTCTTCTCTTTCTGTACATCTGCTTCTTTTTTGGATCAACGGTATGTTTGTCTATCTCTTTGACAACTTCGTATTTTTCATCCTGGAGTTTTTTGTATTCATAACGGAAGGGATTAAATGAATTATCAAGATCAGCAACGAACATGTCAACAATATCTTCGATATACTTATCATTGAACCACTCAAAAGCATTAATCTCCGTGCTCATAGCTTGCTTGATATTGTCAATAATTTTTCTCCGGTTGTTACTGACTTGATCATTGATCTGATTCTTATCGATAGCATCGGATAATGATTCATCAATATCAGAGTACATTGGCAGGGTTGGCATCTTTTGCATATCGATAATTTGACTGAGGCTTTGCGGAATCTTCATTTCCAAGGATTCGATTATAAGAGAGTGAATGTGAGATCTTACAATGATCTGGTTATTCAGCATGAACCTTGGAACTGAGATCTTACCGGAAATGATGTCCTTTGGATATCTATAGAAATATTGATCATGAGGACCGCGTTTCATTCCTACTCCACAAAATGTAGAAATTATCGAGGACTGAGATTTTCTTCCTGCACGTCCTGCTCTCTGTGCGTAATTGGATGGAGAAGGTGGTACATTTCTCATGTAAACTGCAGAAAGGCTTCCAATATCAATACCCAACTCCATGGTAGGGGTGCAGACGATAACATTAACATCGCCTTTTTCCCTGAACCTTACCTCAAGATCCTTTCGGGTATCTCCGTCGATTTGGCCACTATGCTCTTCAGCATGGATAAAAGTGGCTTCTGAGAAGGCTTTGGTGTACTCTTTTCTGAAATACTTGTTTGACATATCCTTTTCGATCATGTCTAAACAGCTTGGTCCGGTACATAGGTTAAGGGACTTGAAATGATGTACCTTTCCGCACTTCTTGCATATGGAACATGTGCTTTTAGAAGGTACTGATACTTCGATCTTTTCATGATCGATCATCCATAATTTTCCTACATACGGAATGTCATAGGAAACGATCCTTTTGATGTTCTGCATCTGGGTAGCAACATGTTTCACTATTTCTATCGCTATGGTATTATCTGAAATATCCAGTGCTCGTTTAGTCCATTTGACCAGATTTCCATTCGGACTTGAAAACCTCAATACAGTTGCTTCTCTTCTCTCGGAATTTGCATTATCACTGTAACCGATTGGTTTTCTGTTGATGTTCTCGTTGTGGAACAACACTACAGGCTGTAATTTATTCGTGACCTCTTCATTGAAATCTCTGGAATCGAGCAGGTACTTGTAATTGATCGCCATGTTGTACCGCATTATATCAAGGAATCCTGTTAGGAAATCCCCTCTTACTTGATCGGACAATTTCATTAGTTCAGGTTTATCTTTCCATAGATTCTCGGTATCTGCAGCGATCTTGTCAATTCCAGTATAAGTTACCTTGAGTAATCCCATATCTTCAAGGTTTGACTGTGTTTTCTGTTTTGTAGATCCAAGTTCAAGATACGCATTGAAAAGTAAATAGTCCTTATAGGCGTTTACACCGGCTTTGCTCTTTCCGCCATATGGATCTTCTTCTGCGAATTCCGGGAGTACCTTGTTTTTCTCAAGAGTTTCATAGATCATTTTCCGAAGATCAGTAACAGAAACAGGATCTGGCTGGTCCTTAAGAGCATGGTACATGCCTCTTCTGAAGTGCATTCTTTTCTGGATATTGTTAATGTGAGCAGACTGGAGTGCAGTATCCTGTCTGTTATCGGTAAAAGCAATTATTTTCTTTTCTTTTTCAGGCAGATTGTTCAGTATACTGGCTACCAATACATCTGTAGCCGTAGATCTTCCCACGGTACTAAATGAGAACAGCTTGTTGAACTCTTTCTTGACACGTTTATCGTAAGAAATACTGCAGTCTTTCGAAGGACAGTACATGAACGGGGATGGAATTATAGTGACCGTGACTTTGTCTGTACAAATGCATGCTGGATGGCTTTTGTCAGATACCCTGTAGATCTTGTTGCATGATGGGCAATATTCAGCAACCTCGTAGTTAACGGCCTCTTTGTGCTGTTCCTTGATATTATGTTTCTTTTCTGTTATCCAGTTATCCGGTAGATCATCCACGGACACGGAGATCTTTCCCGGGTATAGGTAGAATGATTTCCCTTCTTCAGTATCTTCCTCACCAAGCTCATGAGGAATAAGAGTTCCATCCGGCTGGATCTCTACGCTATAGTACTCCTGACCACATGAACGGCAGAATACCAGGGGGAAAGTTTTGTAATCTTTCTTTTCTTTAGCACAATGGGGACATGTTACTTCTCCTGCGTCATTCAGATGCGGAGCTTTTGGAGTTATACAGCTTTTGATGTCCCGTCCCTGGCTGAAGAATGTATGGATCTTTGGTACAATGCGTGTCTGCAGAGTATCGTCAATTATGACTTTAGTATACATGCCTGCAAGAAAAGCGGCTGTGATCTCAAGGCTGCAGTCATTGTACGTGTTATTCGGTCGTATTTCCTGATTGTATTTCTTGACCAGTTCAGAATACTCGTGGATATCATTAAGCAGATAGTTTTCAATGAACTGTACTGTCTTTTGCTTGCTAAGATATGATCCAAGAGCTGTCCTGTCCATGGTAGAGTAAGGCAAGGCCTGTCCAGTAAGAGCTTCAACGATCTTCCCGATATTTTCCTCAGTATCCTTAAATTGGGATACCATTTCCTCTGTGATGAGGATATCCTTTGACAGAAGTGCATCAGGATCGTGTGCCAATTTGGTATAATGCTCACCGACTACAGCATCCTCTGCGAAATGCTCTCCAAATAATTCACTTGCGAATTTGGTGATTGCTTTTGTAGAGCTTACATTGTCCAGGTCCTGTACTGTAGCACTGGTACCAATGCATCTTAATTTGTTCTTTGTTCCCGTACTCTGTTTGATCCTGCGGATAAGATATGCTACGTCAGCTCCTTTCTTACCTGTATAAGTGTGTACTTCATCGAGTACAAGGTAATGGAGCACTCCTTCATTTTCTATTGGGAATAATTTCCGGTCTTCGAACCTTGTGAGAATGTACTCAAGCATGACGTAGTTAGTGATCAGTATGTCAGGTGGTGTTTGCTGGATCTCTTCTCTTGAAAGCAGTTCGCTGTCATAAGGATCACGGCCAAACCTGTTCCTATAATCCTGTAGTCCCTGCAGTCTTGTCTTTGCTGTGTCTCCGGTATAGATAGCTATCTTAATTCCTGAATTATGCAATCTCTTTGCAAAATCATCATACTGGGAATTTGCAAGTGCGTTCATAGGGTACACAAAGATAGCCTTTATTCCTTTGATCCCTTTATCCTGCATTTCCAGGCATGAACTGACAACAGGTATTCCGAAACAGAATGATTTACCAGATCCTGTACCTGTAGAGATTATCGTGTTGTTTCCTGCAGTGATTGACCGGATTGCTTTGCTCTGGTGTTTATGCAGGCTCACCGGACGTGCTGAACTGTTTCCGGGATCTGTAGTGAAGCAGGTCGGTGTATCTGGATGAAGAAGTTTTTCTTTTACTAGACCCTCGAAGCTATCTCCTTTTTCAAAACGTCTGTTCAGCTGTATGAATGGCCCTTTGTAGAGCAGGTTTTCATCCTTGACCTTTTCTTCTACCCATTTTTTGATAGCAGGATTTTTGAATTCCTGGAATGATCCTACATAATTACGATACGTGCTTTTGATATTATCAAGAGCACTTAGAGGATTTAGCTGCTGAGACATTTTATACCACCTTACACTCCACCGGTTTTATTTTACCATTCAGTTCATCATAGTAAGCTAATACACGTTCCTTTGTTTTAAACGATCCGTATACTTTTTCATCGTTCTTTTTGACGATAGGGAAAGTTTCAAGGATATATTCAAGGTCCTCTCTTGAAATGCCATATAGATGTGCGTAAATTGCATCCAGTTCACGCTGTAGTTCGAATCTCCTGTCAGTATCCCACTTGAATGGATGTGGTCTACCTTCCTGTAAAGGATTCTGTGGGAACCATTCATTCCATTTATCGTGGCCTATTTCAGTGAGAATATCTTGAGCAAAAGGTTCCAGATCCCATGCTGTATAGGTGAGCCCCACTACTTTTGGAGAAATGATATTGATGAGATCATCAGTGTAGCATTCCGGTGGGATGACGGGGAGCTGTTTAACGATGAAATATGCGAATGAAGTACCTCCCATTTTGTTTCTTATAACATAATCTAAAACAATAGAGTTCAAATTTGAGAAAAGAACCAATATATATTTTGTACTCATTCCATTTGAATGGATAATAGGAGCTTTATGATTTACAGCATAACTAGGGATAATTGAAAAAATCCCTGTTCTTTGATTTGTAGAGTTTGTAACATCTCTGAAAGCAAGTAACCATTTCTTGTCTGACATATTTCTCCCGTCAATATCCTTCTGACTTATCCAGTACCAGGATAAAACCGAATAGCGAGGGTCCTGATATTCTGAATCTAGAGGAGATGGCAAACTAGTATTTGTCCTGGTTTCTATAGCTCCGAATGAACCAAATCGGTGATCATATTGCCAGAACATCTTTGCTTCATATAACGGTAGATACGTTTCATTACCATTGAAAAAAGTATTTCCTTCAAGAACAAATCCCATTGTTTCAAGTTCATCCTTTGTGCGGAAGAAAGATGAATCATTAGCCATGTGAAACATTGATGAAAATCTTATTTTCCAAGTGTTTTTATCCAGATTTTCGTTCCATAGAACTGGAATATTACTATGTATTGCTTTTACAATCCTTGAATCCCATTTCGACTTAAACACCGGGCTGCTCTTCTTATTTGGATTGATTGTCTCAATATCCTTTGGTGTCAGGGAGAAATGTCTGTCAGGATTGTTAAGGTCCATCATTGTGTGTAGATAATAGGCAAAGTCTATAGTGGCTGGTGCTATATTTACGCCATTCATTGTTAGCAAACAGAATTTAAATCGACTGTCTATAGGAAAAAACTTTGATCTATTCTCGAAATCATATAGGCTTTTCAGATTCTTATTATCAACTAGATCCCCGAAAAATGCAGAGGTAGTATCATCAGTTGCAATTCCGGTGGGTACGATAATACCAGTTTGTCCCACAGAGTTAATTATAGCTCTATCATGCTCTGCAAAGACCGAGTAAGTATTCACATCTCCCTTACCTGTAAATGGATAACGATTTGATTTTGTGACAAATGCAATCTCACTTTTGCTTTTCCTAAGTTCCTGTAGATAAGCTTCATGCAGTTCAGGGTTAGACTCACAAAGTTTTTCGATAATCTTTTTTCTCTTTGCTGCATTCGGAGCGTTTGCTACTTCCGGAGATCTATACTCAAAGAACTCTTTATCCTGTAGCTTTATTCTCTCCCAAGGAGGATTCCCTAAAACACAATCAAATCCAGGATAATCTTTCCCGAAGATATCAGGGAACTCCACATGCCAATGGAAGAATTTGTGTTTTCTGGATAGGTCTTCAACCGCTGTTCGGATATCCGGATCAACAGAATCAATGTCTTTCATTGCAGCCAGAAAAACACTTTGTGTCGGGACTTTAGCATTCTGATTATCGAGTTTCCAGAAGAATGCGCTTGTCCAGAGGTCAGCAAGGAATTTTTCCTGATGGAATATCTCATTTGCAAGCAGTTCATCATATTTATGCTTCTTCAGGTGAACTGAATCAGGATTAGACTCATCAACATTATCCAACGCAGCAAACTTTGCAGAGCAGATACGGGATTTATCTTTCCTTTCCTCTTGCCATGAATCAAGTGTCCTTACTTTGTGTTGTTCGTTATTGATCTTCTTAAAGTAGCTTGCAACTTTCTTATCATCGCCTTCCACAGGTTCAAAAGCATCAGACGGAATACCTTTTGCCATGAGTTCCGGAGTTGCACCAATCAGAGAATTTCCGCATTTTATGTGGTGGTCCAGGAAGTTAAGCGGTTTATCCTTAACAGCTGCATTGATCCACAAAGAAACCTTTGCAAGCTCAACGGCCATCGGATTGACATCAACACCGTAGATACAGTGCAACATGACATCTCTACGTGCATTCTTTTCGATGTCTTGTGCAGGTATTTCATCTTTGGATCTGATCTTTGCAAGCTCTTTTCCAAGACGATTACATGCTGCTATAAGAAAAGCTCCGCTACCGCTTGCACTATCACATACTTTGATAGACAGAATTGCTTTTTCTTTTTCCAGAGGATCATTCGATTTCACCTTGCTCAGTCGGTCTTTAATAACAGGTTCAAGAGCACTTTTTATGAGCTGCTGTACGAGCTGTGGATTAGTATAATATGATCCTGTGGATTTGCGGTCAGAACCCGTTGGATCCAGAATGAAGCTGTTTGCAGAGTATGTTTTTTTATTAATTATTTCTTCTTCTAATGTTATCCTTGGTCTGTAGTCCAGCAGACTTTCATAAACAGAACCGAATTCTTCAACTGAAAGGTCAGCATAAGAAATGATCTGAGATATATTTCCTTCCCGGATAAGCGTAAGGGAACGTATTGCTTCAAGGAAACAGGAATTCTTACACCTATGAGTTGCAAGATATTCAGTGTCATTAATATCAAAGAGCATGCCATTGTATGGATATATACCCATATCTTTGACACCATCTCTGATCATCCCAAAGGTTACAAGCAAACCTTCCCACAGGTCAGTATGGTCATCAATTTTATAATATTTGTCGTGTTCTTTTTCAATGGCAAGCTTGCGTAATGAAGTTATGCTGTAATTCTCAAGAAAGATATCCTGACCAGGACCTCTCCGGCCTCCGATAAGTCCTCTCTGCTCTGCATATAACAAAAAGATGATACGATAAATAGCTCTAAGGATCTCGTTGTAGTAAACCTTACACTTTTGTTCGTTGTTTTTTAGCTCCTCACGTAATTCATTTGTAAGGAACCCGTTTCCAAGAGCAACTATGGCCTTAACGACATTCTTTCTGAGATCTTCACCAACCTTTTCACCGGCTTTCTGACTGTTCTTAAAATATTCTTCCAGATAAATGTCTGGTTTTTCATCTTCTTCCCTTTTACCGGATTTCGCAAGAGTGAACCTGCTAACGTGCAAAAATCTATAGAGGATCTGGAAATCAGAGTACAAGCGGTTCGTAAAGATAGCTTCGATATCGAATTCAACATATCCCTTTACGGTTGTATGATGGAAATCCCGGATAAATCTGAGAAACCTGCCGTTAAATAACAGAGCCCAGTTATCCTCATTCCTGTTCAGATACGCCTGCACTGTATCATGTGGACAGGGTTGATTATTCTCTATCTTCTGGTCAAAGGAATGACCATAGGGTATGATATGAACGACTGGTGGATTGGGATTAGTAGAAGGATTCCATCCTCGATGAGAGAAATTGAATTTCATTTTTTCTGTTAAGTAAAATTGTTTAGTAGTGCGAGTAATATTGAAGCCAAAATGATCAAAGAAGGGTTTACCCCAATATTTCAGAAACTCGTCGTAGGTGACATACTTAAGATTCTGTCCATATCTGTCCCATCTCTGTTTTAAGGACTTAAAGGTCTCATTTACTTCGAAATTATAATCTTCATTTTTAAGAGTGACACTATTATCTTCATCTAATTTCCTGAATGTTTCGGGTCTGGCAAAATCAAATCCAACTGACTCGCCTTGCATCGAAGAGATGAACTGTGATGTAATCAAGCCACCTGATACATTTACATATCCTGATCCATTTGATTCCACTTATATCACCCTACCTTTGGAACAGGCTCATACAATCGAAATGCAATCAGATCGTGGGATGCTACTTTGATATTGTCGATGCCCTCTAACCATTTCGGATCCTTGCTGGAATCCTTCATGAGCTTTTCCTTTAGGATTTTACGATCTTGAGTTATTGTCGCAATGTGCTCATTTACTACAGTATCAAAAGGATCTCTATAGTTCTCATCCTTCATTGCTATCGCTAAATGCTTTTGATAATATTCGATAGGATGATTGCTCCGGGCTGGCATGGCCTTTTGCAGCTGATCGATTTCATTATCTGATAGTGGCTTCTTATCAATGAGATTAAAGGCTATAGGCAGGATCTCTTCAATTATACTGATAGGATTAGTACCAACAGAGAAACGCACCAGGAAATAATATAATGCAGTTGTCTTTGAAACATCAGTTGTAGTAATGATAGCTGTACGTCCATAATCCTTGTTCTTTGGATCGAAGAATCCAATTTTGACCAGTTCGAATAGTCTTCTGATAGCAGGATGGCCAATATTAAGATGAGCAACATCAGAATTTTCGATTGCTATTTTGGGATCAAATGTCGCCTTCTTTATGATATTTTCAGATCTAGTGACCTTTAGTTTATCGGATAGCTCGATCTTCATAGTTCCATGAATATCTTCGTTATCTGTGATTATGCAGCCGAATTGCTTCAGGCCATTGATAACAAATTTCTGGAAATCTTCCTGGGTTCCGA
>AMWB02142577.1_pt2 | contig 11986 bp, 12 predicted proteins | sample 200311 | NCBI WGS metagenome assembly AMWB02 (sample SAMN02737377, study PRJNA173069) | bioreactor metagenome | biome: anode biofilm in microbial fuel cells | place: USA: California | collected 2010-12-16 | reverse complement strand
CCGATGACATCCCCGCCTGCGGCGGCTGCGGCTCCTGCTCCCCCAAACCTCCGACCACGGCCTGAATTCAGCGACCGAAAACCTGTGCCGCCGATCGCATCAGGCCGAACACGCGCCGTTCCAATAACGGCGAGACCGCCGATAACCGTCGGGACATTCGCAGGCGCAGTCGATGACTCAACCGCACCAGCGCCGGCGCCTCATGCAGATTGTACATGTACATGAATTCGAAAGCGTCGTGGATCTCCTTCTTCACGCTCGATGGATATCGGAAGAAGTCGGCATCCAGCACCGCCGCCACCGGAAAGACACTGCACTCGAAATACGAATGCGAGCTCGGGTCCGGCGGGCTACAGGCGCGACGATCATCCAGCCACCAGCCGTCAAGCCCGTACTCCTTTCGATACCGTTCATAAATCTCCGTTCCCGGAAACGGGATCAGGATCGAGGCCAGTGCCGGGTGAAATTGACGGAGCGATGGCGCCAGTTCTTTCATGAGATCAAGTGTCACGCGCGTGTCTTCGGCGCTCTCCCATGGGAAACCGAAAATGAAAAACACGCACGGTTCGATCCCCGCCTCAGCCGTCAGGGCGATAGCCCGTCGGACCATGGCGATAGTGTGCGGCTTGTGAATGCGCCGCAGCGTCTCGACATGCCCGCTTTCCACGCCGTAGTCGATCCGAATACAACCCGATCGCGCCGCCATCCCCAGCAACGCCTCGTCCACCGAGTCGATCCTCGTCATCATGCTCCACGTGATCGCCAGCTTCCGCTCGACAATACCCCGACAAATCGCCGCCGCCCGCTCCTTGTCCTGCGCCATGGTGTCATCCATGAAATGGAAGTGACTCGTGTGGTATCGCTCGTGAACGCGACTGATCTCGTCCAGCACATGCTTGGCCGTCCTGAAACGGAACTGCTTCCCAAACAGCCCCCCGGCGCAGTACGCGCACCGCGCCGGACACCCCCGCGAACTGAAAATGTTGCCGTGAATATTCCCATTCGACGATATCCCGTAATCCGCGCCCCTCACCAGATGTCGCGCCGGATCAGGGAGGTCGTCCAGATTCGCCACCGCCGGGCGCGGTTCGTTCCGATGTATGACTCCGTCGGCGTCCCGCCACACCAGCCCCTTCACCTGCGATGGCGCTATTCGTCCCAGGACCGCCTCCACCGCCTCCACCACCGTCGGTTCCCCTTCTCCCACCACCGCGCCGTGGAATCCATGTATCACCGGTTCCTCAGGCAGGAGCGTGGCGTGCGGCCCACCGGCCAGTAGTTTTGCCCCGGTCGATGCCAGCCTGCCCGCCAACTCGTACCCCTGCCGCACCAGCGGCGTGACCAATGTCACCCCGACCACATCGGGCTTCGTCTCGGCCACCACTTCCACGATCTGGTCGATACTCCGTCGACAATTCGCCGCACAAGCATCCAGAATACGTACGTCGTATCCACTCTGCTCCAAAACGGCCGAAAGCATGAGCAAGCCCGCCGGACAACTCGAGTGGCTCTGCGACCGCGATGGCGGGTACACCAGCAGTACCCGCGCCTTGTATGGTCTGGACTGACCTTTTTCCATCAGGATACTCTTACCTCGCCACAACTGCATTCAGCGACCGCTCCTCCTGCCGCCTCGGCGGAAGATGCTCTATGTTAAGTCGGCGTCAACCGAAAAGGGCTCCACTCTCCGCCGTAAGAATCCGCGATCGCCTCCCGGATATGCCGGATTTGTCCCAATACCAACGAGCCCTTCACGGCTCAAGATACTGAACACCAATACGTTACGCTTGGCGCAACGCGGTCGGCCCGCCAGAAGGATTGCCCCCACGTCCTGCCGTTACACCTTGACGATAACTATTCCCTGCCTATCTTGAGAATAGGCTAGGATACGACTTCACGCACAGACACCCATGGATTCCCGAGGATGGTCGGGGGCTGCGCCCAGGCAATCCCTTGACCGACAAATTACAGCCATGTCCCCTTCACACCTGGGAAGGAGAAGAACTATGAAGACGTTTGTGCTCATGAGTCGGCTGTGCCCCCACGGCCCCAGTCTTGTCGAAGTTGCTTCGCGAACCAAGGATGGCCAGAAGGTCGGTCGCGACTGGGTCGAGCAAGCTCGCCGGTTGTGTCCGGAGGCGAAATTCGTCGCCCACTATGCCCTGCTCGGCTCCTATGATTTCATGGATATTTACGAAGCCCCGGATGAGCAAACCGCCGCCAAAGTTGCCATGATCGGGAGCGCCTGCGGCGCCTTTCAGGTGGAAACATGGACCGCCATACCGGACTCTCACCTGATTGAACTGGCCCATGCTCTGAGCGATCGAGCGAGAGATCACTCCTAAGCCGGCCGGCCCCCCATTCGTTGTTGAACGGCAGCAACCGCCTCGCGACAGGCAACAAAAAATGGCGCCCCACAGAATCGAACTGTGGACACACGGATTTTCAGTCCGTTGCTCTACCAACTGAGCTAGGGCGCCAGATATCGTCGCTTGTCAGCGAATCGGCAAATTATCGGGATTTTCGAGGATGTCAAATGAATTTATCGGCCCTTCAGGACCAGGCTCTTGGTCGGCGCCATGAACAACGCCGTCAGCGATCCGAGCGATAACACCATGAGCACGACATTCTCATAGCGAGCCATGCCAAAAAGCGCCGCCAGAACCACCAGCCCGTTGATCGCTACCAGCCCGTACCACCCCCAGGCTTTCAGATCGCGATACGCAAATACCACCGATATCAGCAGAATGCCCACCACCAGAAACAAAAACGACTGACCTATGTCCGCGTACGTCCGATCCAGAAACGAGAGAATGATCTTCACGCCCCCAAACAGCAGGAAGGTCCCCGCTATCCCATACCCATGCCACTTGCTTAGCTTAAACGACAGCGGATACTGCTTGCTTTCCGTTCCCATGATCGATCGCTCCCGGTCTTAGACCTTATACTCGCCCAGGATACTCGCGCCGATGAAACCGGCATCATTTCCCAATGTCGCCTTGGCGACGCGGAGTTTCTCGGTCGCCGACCCAAACGCCCGCTTCCGGATCTCCGCACTCACGGCCTCAACAAACCCGCCACCGCCGTCGGCAACCCCTCCGCCAATTATTACGATCTCCGGGTTCAGAAGATTCACTACTCCCGCTAAACCTGCCCCCAAATACGATGCCGTCTCAGAAATAACTTCAATCGCAACCTCGTCCCCCTTCTTGACCGCCGCAAACAGCTTCTTGATCGTCAAGGTCTCAATGTCGCCGTCAACAACCTCTTCAAAGACCGGCGTCAACCCATTGCGCAACTTATTCTTGGCGCGCCCGATAATCCCCTCGGAAGAACAGTATACCTCAAGGCATCCCCGGCTTCCACACCGACACGGTGGTCCGTCATGATCGATCGATATGTGGCCGATCTCTCCGGCCGTATAATTCGAGCCCCGCCAGACTTTGCCGTCAATGATGATCCCCCCGCCTACCCCCGTTCCCACCGCCACGCAAACCGCCGATGAATACCCCACTCCGGCACCGAACTTGGACTCGGCCAGCGCCATGGCGTTCACATCATTGTCCACATGAACCGGCAGATTGAGGCGGTCCTTCAGCGCTCGGCCGATCTCCATCCCCTTCCAGCCATCGATATTTGGGCTCAGACTGATAACTTTGCCGATCCGGGTGTCGACTGCCCCCGGCGTTCCTACCCCCAGGTTCTTTATTTCATATTCCTCTTCGGCCGCATGATACAGCAGCCGTTCGGCAATATTGGTCACCAGATGCATCAGTGGTTCCGCCCCCTTCTCGACCAGCGTCGGGCGCTGCTCCCGAAACAGCACCTTCCCCTTCGGATCCACCAGACCGTATTTGATGTTCGTCCCGCCGATATCCACACCGGCGAACGCTTGCTTTAGCGCCATTGCTCCCGCGCACTCCCTTGACTCCGGGCCGACCTGCTCGGCTCCCGCGACTTCTTGGAGCAAAGCAACCCGGCCAAATTACCGCGAAAAATAGAAGGATGACGTGAGCCCGTCAACTTCAAAAGGCCTGATCTGATCGCCGGCGGTACAACAGTGCTGCCACTACGATCAGAAGACAGATAATGGCAATGACGAAATACATGACCTCCACCCGCACTGCGCGTTGCTGTACGAACACGGGTAGATACCGCAAAAGCGCGTTCGTGACCACCGCCAGGCCCAGCGCGCCAACCAAACGACGGTCGTTCCAGGTCAGCGCGTCGCCAATCACGAGGCCCGCCGTAACATGAAACAGAATCAGCGCCCCCCGCTCCAGCAACTGGAAAGAGAACACCGTACTGGCATTCGTCGCGTACCCCTGATAACACGCCTCCAGGAGCCCCAGCCCGGCACCGCAGAATGCTCCCAACACCGCAATCTGTGATTCACTCGGCCGGCGAAGGCGAACCACCAGCCACAAGGCCAGCAAGAGAAGCCCGACTTGCACCACGCCTGCCACGAGTCCCGGCAGCATTCCCCATACATAGAGCGAGCCGCCCGACGTTACCTGCGGAATCAACCAATGGCTGATCGTCCAGGTCTGCAACGGCACCTGGCTGAAAGGCACCGCCCAAAACAGCACGCCGCCCGCCAGCAACGCCCAGTAGGCGTTCCCCCAGCGATACCCCCGCTTGACATAAAACACCAGCGCCAGAGCGGAGATGACCAGATAGGCCAGGAAGGACGGGATCATGCGAATCAGGCGGACCCAGTCGAATGGCTTCGCCACGCTCGCCGCCTGCTTCGTCCCCTTTTGCACGAGATCCAGATACACTTTCGTGCTCTGGCCCGGCATCTCCACCTTCACCAACCGCTTGTTCGGCGCAAAATACAGCACCCACTGCTCGGGCTCCGTCAAGCGAATCACGAAGCAGGAGTCAAACCTGTTGTTGTATAACCGTACGTTCCCGAACTCTTCCACCCGCGCATAGACCGGTGAGGTCACCATCGGCTGCGGGGCGAACACGGTATCGATGATCACGTCCCCGACCGTCAGGTCCCGCATCGCCAGCAGCATCTCCAGTTGATCCAGGTAGTTGTTGTCCCACCCGAAACCGTTTCGCCGAAACGCCTGCGCCTGCCGTATTTCCTCGCCGCCCCGGGTGAAAGTCGCCACTACGCTGTCCCCCACCCGACGCACTTTCAGATTCTCGGTCTTGTCGGCGATCGATACGGTCAGGTCATCCCCCAGATACACGCCATCACTGCCGACCAGATGTACCCCCTCCGTGCCGATCGTCAGCTCCGACCCGATCTTCCGGTAGTCGAAACTGAGCTTCTCCGCGATCTTCAGCGCCGGCCGCCCGTCAACGGTCGTTCGCTCCAGTACCGTCGAACTCAACTGCCCAACCGCTGAATCGCGACTGACGAACGTCCAGACCCGAATTTCCCCGACCGGTCGATACGCTTCGACCGAGAGCGACCGGGAGACCGATCGACTGCCAACCTGCCCGAACAGACTCGTCGCTACCAGCAGGATCGTGCCCGCATACAACAATAGACGCTTCATATTGTGGCCGGAAAGATAATGAATGCGGGTGCGAAAGCAAATGCTAACGCAGCGAGAGAGGTCGTTTTGCCGTAAGCACCAGATCGCGCGACTTGCGCCCGAAACGCCGGCGGAACAGCAGGTCTCCGAATGCCCTGATATCCCGAAATCCGGCTTTCCCAAGCGACCGTTCAACCTGCGACCTGGAGAATTGTTCACTCTCATTGCGAAACGGTTCGAACGTCGGCGGTGCCATGTTCTGATCCACCCGTATAATGTGCAGGATGGTCTTCATACCGACCCGCTCCATGAAGCGCAGATAAAGAATGCCGTCCTGCTGGGTCGCGCGTACCGGCATGATCTCCCCTTCCCGTATTGCATCGACATTCAGCAACTGGAGCACGAGCGTGCCGCCGGGCCCGAGGACACGACAGAACCCGCTCAGCGCCGCATTCAGCTGTGCGACCGACCCCACTCCGGAGATCGAATTGGCCAGACACACCACCAGGTCGAACCTTTCGTTCATCGACTTCGGAAGCGCCTCGAATCGCCCCGGACGAAAGCTGACCGGCCATCCCTTCCCGTCGAATTTCGCGCGGGCTACCGCCAGCATCGCACTCGAGCGATCCAAGCCGACCGTCGCGATACCCGTCTCGGCAAACAGACCGCTCGTCAGGCCCGTCGCGCAACCCGCATCCAGAACGCTGGTCGGATGAAACCGCGCGATTAATGCCGTCACTTCCTTCCGGTGCCCCTCGGCTCGCACCGCCGCATTGGTCAGGGCATCGTACTCCCGGGCATAAAGATCAAAGAACGATCGCTTCTTCACGTCTTACCTCAGTAACTCGGGTGCGTATACTGCCCCTGCTCAATTCCCGGCATATACTCATGATACTGCTCATTCGTGACGGCGTTCTGCCACGGTCCCCAGAGCTTCGCCGCCAGAAGTGCGCCCCAGAAGAACACCAGCAGCACGGCTGCCCATTTCCAACTGGCTACCGTTCGGTTCTTTCGGACCATGTGAATTTCCAGCGTCTGCTTCACCGGGCAGGAGTCAACGCACGCCATGCACCCGACACATTCGTCGGACACCACTTCGGTCACCTTATCTACTTTTATGAACGCAGGACAGACTCTGGCGCAGGCCGCGCAATCGATACAGCTCGCGGCGTTTCGGCGAATTCTCGTCGGCGAGATGAGGTTCACCAGACCCAGCAGCGCCCCATATGGACACAGGTAGCGGCACCAGAATCCCCGAATCACCAAAGACAGGGCGAACAAAACGCCGATCACCGACAGTGCGAACAGACTGATGTCGGCAAAGAACCGCAGCATCAGCACGTCCGAGATGACATTGTAGTCCGAGTAGAGAAAGGCTTTGATCGACTCGGAAGACATGCTCCAGAATACCGCCCACACGAAAAAAAGCAGCAGCAGGTATTTCAGCGAGCGAAGTGGCCAGTCGAGCCACCGCCACGGCTTGATCCGTCGACCAAACAGCTTGTCAGATACTGCCCCCAGCATCTCGGAAATGAAGCCGACCGGGCAAACCCACGAACAGAACCCCTTCTTGAATACCAGCGCCGTCAGCAGGATCACGACCAGGATGACCAGGCCGGCCGGATGAATCGTATTGAGTATCCCCGTCTCGAAGAAGTACCGCAACCCCACCAGCGACCCGATCGGCAGCCACCCCTCGACGCCCGGCGGTCGCGCAAGCTCCGTCCCTGCCCCCGCTCGAACTCCCTGCACCCAGAGGTAGAACTGAACGCCGATCCAGACATTGACCAGCAAAGAGAATACCTGCGCCCAGAACCGCAACGGTTGAACGCTCTTGCGTTCAGCCCGCTTTCGCGGTACCGGCTTGCCGACTGTATGCGCGGTCATGCGCTTGGTCGTCTCCATGCCCGGAATTTCGGCCTCCCACTCGCCGGCCGCCTTGATTATAGTCAAGCCAAGTCGACTATTAGACGCCGAGCCTGGCTTGGAGGTATCGAATAAGCTCGGTCCTCGGTATTCGCTCTTGGAACCCCTCCGCGGCCAGCCATTCCTCCCGGTCCGTGGTCCCCTGTGCCTTCTGTGCCCCGGCCGCCATATTCTTCACCGTCACCTGGCCCGCCTCGAATTCGTCCGAGCCGGCGATTACGGCAAACGGAATCCCTACCTTGTCGCCGTACTTCACCTGTTTGGTGAGGTTCTTCGTGTCACCGGCAAAAATCTCCGAGCGAATTCCCGCGCCGCGCAGCTCATGCAGTATCGCCAGATACTCGGGCAACCTCTCCCGATCCATGACCGTCACGAGCACCTGAGAGGTCGCCCGTGTCAGATCCAGCGCCTTCAATTGAATGAGAGCGGCCAGGAGGCGGTCGATACCGATTGATGATCCCACCGCCGGAAACGACTTGTTCAGAAACCGCTCGACGAGATTGTCGTATCGCCCGCCCGAGAACACCGAGCCGAACTCCGGCAGGTCCAGCAGACTGGTCTCAAACACCGTGCCGGTATAATAGCCCAGTCCCCGCACGATCGTCAGGTCGACTTTGGTCTCATCGGTCGTCACCCCCATGGCGCTCAAATGCGCGGCGATCTGTCGAAGGTCGCTCACGCCCTCCATCGTCGCCGCTTCGCCGCCGGCCATCCGCTCGACTGCAGCGAGCGGATCACCGTCACGGTTCGCCGCCAATTCCAGGAACTGCTCGATCCTGCCAATCTGCGCCGCCTCAAGCCCCAGCCCCGGTATCTTGTCGCCGGATCGATCCGTCCGCCCCGGTCCCAGCTCCAGCAGCACCGCCTCTTTCCCCTGCTTCTCCAGCTTGTCGATCACCCGCATGACATCAGGCGCCCGCTCCGGCGCCACTCCCGCCCACGCGATCACGCCGTTCAACAGCTTGCGGCTGGAGTACCGCACCGCAAACCGCTTCACCCCCAAATGCTCGAAGATCGTTACCATGGCGTCGATAATCTCAGCGTCCGCCAGGAGGTTCTGCGTCCCGACGATGTCGATGTCGAACTGCATGAACTCGCGAAACCGCCCCGGCCCCGGCTTGTCCACCCGCCAGACGTTGCCGTATTGATACCGACGAAACGGCATCGCCAGTTCCGGCTGCCCGGCTACGAAACGCGCCAGAGAAACCGTGAACTCGTAACGGAGCGCCATGTCGACCTCATCGGGCCCAGGGAAGCCGAACAACTCGGCCAGCGAATCACTCGAATAATGCGGACCCAAAAGCGTCTCGGCAAATTCCAGTGACGCCGTCTGCAGCGGCAGGAACCCCATCAGCTCCACCGCTTCCCGGACTTTTCCCAGCATCTTCTCGCGCGCAATCTGCTCCTCCGGCGGGTAGTCCCGGAACCCTTTGAGAAGCTGCGGCCTGACTCGTTGCGGTTTTTCCTTGGCCATCTTGCTGACAAGAATAGCGTGTTGACGACCATTTGGCAATTGTCGATTTACCGCGCCGGTGCGGGCAAAATCGGTTGTCTGCACGCCTGCGAACGCGTACTTTGGCTCTCGCATGAAGAAACTCGTACGCGGCCTTATCGACTTCCGCAACCGGATTCGCCCGGAGTATCGCGAGACCTTCGCCCGCCTGGCGCTGGGGCAGTCCCCCGACGCCCTCCTGATCGCCTGCTCCGACAGCCGGGTGGTGCCGAATCTTTTCGCCTCCACCGAACCGGGAGATCTCTTTGTCACCCGCAATGTCGGGAATCTGGTTCCCCCGGTTTCCGATCGGACCGCCTCCGATTCTCATTCCGAGGCGGCGGCGCTGGAGTTCGCGGTGCTGTCGCTCAATGTCCGCGACATCATCGTTTGCGGTCACTCCGACTGCGGCGCCATGCGTACAGCCCTGGAACCGCATACGCCCCCTGGCTCGCCGCATCTGCAGGGATGGCTGCGTCATGTCGAACCGGCGCTGCGTCAGTTCCAGAGGCCGCATCCCACTGCCCTGTCGATCGAGCCGCACAACCATCTGTCGCAACTGAACGTCCTGCAGCAGATCGAACACTTGAGAACCTATCCCTTCGTCCGGGAGCGCGAGATCGCAGGAACACTCGGGCTGCACGCCTGGTGGTTCGATATCGCCGATGCCGAGGTCTGGGCCTACGAACAGGATCAGCAACGCTTTGTCGTCATCGATGAGGCCGAGGCGGAGCGGATACTGGCCCGGCTTGACCCCGGGACCACCTGATCCCTGGTCCGATCGGGCGGGCAAACAAACTGCTTGACGGAACCCCTGATCGGAATAGCTTTAGCCCCAATGAGGACGATCCACTGGAGATACCGACATGTCTAAGAACTTTGCCATGACCGGCGTCGGCGGCTTCGTTGCCCCGCGCCACCTGAAAGCCATCAAGGATACCGGCAACAAGCTATTGGCCGCGGCCGACCCCAACGATTCGGTCGGCATCATCGACCGCTTCTTTCCGGAGGCAAAGTTCTTCACCGAGTTCGAGCGGTTCGACCGTCATCTGGAAAAGCTCCGTCGTATGGGCGAGGAACATCGCGCCCATTACGTTTCGATCTGCTCGCCGAATTATCTCCATGATGCCCACGTGCGGTTTGCGCTCCGCATCGGCGCCGATGCCATCTGCGAGAAGCCGCTGGCGCTCAATCCGTGGAATCTCGATGCCCTCGCCGAGCTCGAGGCCGAACACGGTCGCAAGGTGAACACCATTCTTCAATTGCGGGTCCACCCCGCCCTGATCGAGTTGCGCGAGAAGCTGCGGGCGCAGAAGTCGACCAGGAAGCACGATGTCGTATTGACCTATATCACGACCCGCGGCGCCTGGTATCTGGTTTCGTGGAAGGGCCAGGCCGATCGCTCCGGCGGTTTGGCCACCAACATCGGCATCCACTTCTTCGATCTCCTGATCTGGTTTTTCGGCACTGTCCAGAAGAGCGAAGTGCATCTGGCGACCCCGACCCGCACCGGCGGCTTCCTGGAACTCGAAAACGCCAACGTGCGGTGGTTTCTCTCGATCGACCGCGCCGATCTTCCGGCCGAGGCGCTCAAGAAAGAGCAGACGACCTTTCGTTCGATCACGATTGATGGCGTCGAGGTGGAGTTCTCCGAAGGATTCACCGAACTGCACACCGAGGTGTACAAGCGGACACTGGCCGGCCACGGATTCGGCCTGACCGACGCGTATCCCTCGGTGAAGCTGGCGCACGAAATCCGCGAAGCGATCGCCACCGGCCCCAATGATCGGTCCCACGCGCTACTGGTGCAGAAGTAGACATTATCGTCATTGCGAGCCCGCCGCAGGCGGGCGTGGCAATCTTGGGTTGATATTCCGTCGAAACTCCTGCGGTTTTGACGAGGTGCCTTGTAGGTCATGACCCCGCTTCGGGGTCTTGACGGGGAGACTAATCCCGAACACGGTTTCTGCCGATCTATTCCTGCAACAGGCGTAGAATCGTTCGGGAAAGGCCGGGGCCGGTTATGCCATACGTTTCGTGGCGCGACAGTTACTGCATCGGACACAAAATCATCGACTTGCAGCACCAGAAGCTGGTCAGCATGATCAATGCGCTGTATCGCTCGCTCGATCAGGGTCCGGTCAACGACGAGGTTGGCAAAGTCCTGAAGGAGCTGGTCGCCTACACCCGGTACCATTTCCGCACCGAAGAGAAGCTGATGCGGGAACTGGGGTACCCGGGGCTGGTCGAACAACAGGAGATGCACAAGGCGCTGGTAGCGCAGCTCGTACAGATCCTGCAGGGGCTCAAGGACGGCAGGCAGGTGACGGCTCTCGATCTCATCGCCCTCCTGAGCGAATGGCTGACCAGCCACATCGTCAAGGAAGACGCCGGTATCGGCCGCTTCCTCCGCCAGGAACAGCTGCGGCTGCTGCATCCTCAGCTCACCCAAAGCTAACCCGGGCGGCTATCAGCCCCTCTCCTCTCCGACTTCGCACGCCCGCACAGGGCGAATGACGAAGCAGTCTCGATTTGCGCAGTTTCTCCAGACAACGGTCAATTGATTGGTATTGTGTACGGACGTTTATTCGTACTCGGTTTAGGAATTGCGGACCCGCATGGGTGCCGCCTGCCTCTTTACCTCCTCGCTTTCGTTAGGGCCGCGACCGGTGATCATCCGCGCCGGGGTCCGTTTCGAAAGACATTAGTGTCCCTACTAACGCCGACTAATCGGTTATCAGAGGAAAAGTTACTGCGATTTTGCGGGGGGATTGGTCCAAGTAGTTGGGGGTGAGGGGGAAAAGCGCAATATCGGTGGCGCACAGCTTGATGTGCGACCGATGAGGAGGACGAGGGGCCGCAAGGGTTTCGCGCTGGGAGATCGGTCTGGTCACACGCTCCGAAGCGGAGCGCAAGACCCGACTGAACGGGGCATCAAGCCCGCCGCAAGCCCACGGCTCCGCTCGGGGTGTAGGCGGTGGGGTACCGTTCGCCGGGCGACAGGCGCACCTGATGGGTGCGGCACAAAACCCACCAACACCCACCGGAACTGAGATTGCTTCGGCGAAGCGCC
>AMWB02081515.1_pt1 | contig 12011 bp, 12 predicted proteins | sample 200311 | NCBI WGS metagenome assembly AMWB02 (sample SAMN02737377, study PRJNA173069) | bioreactor metagenome | biome: anode biofilm in microbial fuel cells | place: USA: California | collected 2010-12-16 | reverse complement strand
GACAGCGGCTCCCAGCCGGGGAAGCCGGCGCGCAGCCGGTCCTCGCCGTGCGGGAAGCTCACCACCAGCGTCGCCAGGTATTCGGGCTGGGTCGCGTTGAGCAGCCGCGCCGAGTTGTCCGCATGCTGCTGCCACAAGCCGAGGCCGCCAAGACCATTCAAGATCATCACCGAGCGCGTGATGCCCGTCTCGCCGAGTTTGAGCAGCGCCTCGCGCGTCGTCTCGAAAGTCTCCCCCTTGCTGACACGCGCCAGCACCTCGTCGTCGCCGGATTCCGCGCCGACATACACGAGCTTCAGTCCGGCGTCGGCCAGTTCCTGCAGTTCGGCGACCGACTTCTTGCGCAGGTTGCGCGGCAGGCAATAGCTGGAGATGCGATGCACTGCCGGCAGATGCGAGCGGATCGCCGCCAGGATGGCGAGCAGGCGGCGCGTCGGCAGCACCAGCGCGTCGCCGTCGGCGAGAAAGACGCGGCGCACTTCGCCGCCGGAATGCTCGCCGCAGGCGCGGATCGCCTCCAGCGTCTCGGCTTCGTCGCGTGCGCGGAACTTCTTCTGCGGCGCGGTGTACATCTCGCAGAAGGTGCACCGGTTCCACGAGCAGCCGTCGGTGACGGGCAGGATCAGCGAGTCGGCCTCGGAGGGCGGACGGTAGACGGGATCGATATAACGGATCGGAAACATGTGAAATGGCGGGGCTTCGATGTCTGCCATTATGGATCAGGCGGCTGCCGCGGCTGCTAGCATCGCCCGATGATGCCCGCCTGCTCCGCCTGGCTTAGCGCCCTCCTCACCCGCCGCATGCTGATCTGCGTGTTCACCGGCTTCGCGTCGGGCATGCCGCTCTACCTGCTGCTCAACCTGCTGCCGGCCTGGCTGTATTCCGAAGGCGTGAGCCTCAAGGCGATCGGCCTAATGACCCTGATCCAGTTTCCCTACACCTGGAAGTTCCTCTGGTCGCCGCTGCTCGACCGCTACGCGCTGCCGATCTTCTCGCTCGGCCGCCGGCGCAGCTGGATCCTCGTCACGCAGGGGCTGCTGCTGGTCGTCATCGCCCTGCTCGGCCGCTTCTCGCCGGCCACCGAACTGAGCGTGGTCGTCTGGCTCGCCGCGCTGCTCGCCTTCGTCTCGGCCACCGGCGACATCGCTCTCGACGCCTATCGCCGCGAACTGCTCGCCGAGCACGAACTGGGGTTGGGCAACTCGGTGCATGTGAACGCTTACCGCATCGCCGGTCTGGTGCCGGGCTCGTTGTCGCTGATCCTCGCCGACCATCTGCCGTGGGACACCGTGTTCCTCATCACCGCGCTGTTCATGCTGCCCGGCATGGCCATGGCGCTGCTGGTGCGGGAGCCGGTCATCGCCGGCGGTGCGCCGAAGACGCTGCGCGAGGCGGTCGTCGAGCCATTCCACGAATTCATCACCCGCGCCGGGTTGAAGGAAGCGCTGCTGATCCTCGCCTTCATCTTCCTCTACAAGCTCGGCGATTCGATGGCCACCGCGCTGGCCACGCCCTTCTATCTCGACATGGGCTACGCCAAGTCGGACATCGGCCTCGTCGCCAAGCACGCCGGGCTGTGGCCGGCGGTGATCGGCGGCCTGCTCGGCGGGCTGTGGATGGTCAGCCTCGGCATCAACCGTGCGCTGTGGCTGTTCGGCGTGGTGCAGGTGGTGTCGATCTTCGGCTTCGCCTGGCTCGCCTCGCTCGGCCCGCAGGCCGCCGTCGACGGCGCGGCGCTGGCGCGGCTGGCCGTGGTGATCGGCTTCGAGGCGCTCGGCGTCGGTCTCGGCACGGCCGCCTTCGTCGCCTTCATCGCGCGCGCCACGCATCCTGCCTACACGGCGACGCAGTTCGCGCTGTTCACCAGCCTGGCCGCCGTGCCGCGCACCTTCGTCAATGCCGCCACCGGTTGGCTGGTCGAGTCGCTGGGCTGGATGCCCTTCTTCCTGTTGTGTGTATTGCTGGCCCTGCCCGGGATGGCGTTGCTGCTCAAGGTCGCGCCGTGGCGCGCGGGCCACAAAGCGGTGCCGGCCTTGGAAAAATGAGGGTCCGTCTCAACTTTTTTTGGCGGGCATCGTTAAGGTGAACACGACGCTTCGATAGTGAGCGGGGGGACAGGAAATGGTGATCGTCATGGACATGGAAACGGGAAAAAAGATGACCGAGGCGGAAGCGGTCGCCGCGGAGTTCGGCGAGTTCGTCGATGAGGTGCTCAACGCGGGCTGGCTGCCCCAGTCCGAGGCGAGGCTGGAAGTGCACTCCCATGTCGATGGCGTGCCGGCCGCTGCTGCCGACGATTTCCTGCGCACCCTCTATCGCAACCAGGAGTAGCCGCGAATCAGAGCGCGTGGCGCCGGTCGCCGTGCGCGAAGCCGAGCAGCGGCGTGTCGATGCCACGCCCGAGCGCGATCACCTTGAACAACTCGCCCATCTCGCCTGGCGCGAGCAGCGTCTGCAGCGCGCCGCTCGCGCGCAGCGCCTGTTCCCCCCCGGCCTGCTGGCGCGCGGCCAGGAGCTCGCCGATACCGCAGTTGATCAGGAAGGTCGCCTGGCTGGTGTAGCCGAGCACTTCGAGGCCGGCGGCGTAGCCCGTCTCGGCGACGGCGGTGAAGTCGACATGGCTGGTGATGTCCGACAGTCCCGGCCACCAGAACGGATCGTCGTGCGCACGCTGGCGGTAGTGGCAGCGGAGGGTGCCGCGGTTGCGCTGCGGATGGTACAGCTCGTGGCGCGGCAGGCCGTAGTCGATCAGCAGCAGCGCGCCGCACGCCAGTCGCCGGCCCCACTCGCCGACCCAGGCGCGGGCCGCGAGGCCGATCTCGCTCTCGTAGGGCGCCGCCAGGTCGAGCTCCGCCATCGCCGCCGCCAGCGCGCCGTGCGCCGGCCGCTCGGCCCAGGCGAAGCCGCCGTCGGCGCTGCGGACCACGCCGCGCTCCATGAGCCCTGTCTCGCGCCAGGCGACCGCATGTGTCGGCAGCGCGTCGAGCAGTTCGTTGGCGACGACGACGCCGGCAAACGTCTCGGGCAGTTCGTCGAGCCAGGTCACGCGGTCGGCGAGATGCGGCGCCGCCGCCAGAAGCGTCTGCTGCTGGCGTGCGCGCAACTCACCCGACAGCTCGAGGATCAGATAGCGCTCCGGCAGCGCGCCCAGCGCATCGAGCGCCTGCAGCAGGTCGGCGGCGAGCCGGCCGCTACCGGCGCCGACCTCGAGCAAAGTCGGTTCCGGCGAAGCGGCACAGTGAGTGAACACTTGCGCAATCTGCCGGGCGAGCGCCTGGCCGAACAGCGGCGTCAACTCGGGCGCGGTGACGAAGTCCCCCCCTGCGTGCAAATCGCCGAACTTCAGCGAGCCTCCTGAGTAGTAGCCGAGTCCCGGCAGGTGCAGCGCCATGTCCATGTAGTCGGCAAAGGGCAGCCAGCCGCCCGCGGCGCGTATCGCATCGGCGATGCAGGCGGACAGCGTGCGGCTCGATGCCTGCGCGTCGGCGGAAGGGATCGGCAGGAAATGCGGCGCGTGCTCGGCGGAGGTCACCATCGGCCGGCATTCTACGGGTTGTCATCAACCCGTCGGCGCAGCGCGGGCGCTCGCTTGCGGCAGCCGCTCAGGGCGTCTGGTGCTTGCCCTTGCTGACGCGGTTGGCTTGCGGTCCCTCGGCGCCCATTTCCTCGAGGAACACCACCGGATCGCCGACCTTCAGCTGATCGAATTCCGGATGGGCGCAGTTGTAAAGGTGGAAATAAAGTTCGGTGCCGTCGGCCCTGGCGATGAAGCCGTAGCCTTCTTCCGGGAACAGCCGCGCGATCTGGCCGTGGGATTCGACCTCATGCACCTTCACGTCGCCGCGGATGCGCCGCGCATGCTCCTCGAGCTTGCGCTTCGTGGCGTCGAACGCGTCGCGGATCGCGACGTAAATGTCTTCGGCCTTGTCGCGGTTCACCACGATCTCGCTGCCCGGGATCGTCAGGTCGATGCGGATGTTGTAGAGCTTGCCCTGATGCTTGTGCTTCTGGATCATGCCGACCGTTATCCGGCAGGACATGATGTGCTCGAAGAAATGATCCAGCCGCTCGGCGCGCTCCATGATGGCGGCCTCGACGGCGTCGGAGCGGGGCAGGTCGCGAAAGGTGATTTGCACTGGCAATTGCATGGCATTCTCCTGGGTGATTTCGATTGGCCGAAGGCCATGATCCGCCCCTTCCAGATCGTCATTGCTGCCGTCCCGATGGCAGGCGTCAATCGAATTCTAGACCAGCACGAGGAAGCGTCCAGTCCGATACAACGCCGGGATTCAACGCTACCATTGGCCTCCCGATCAGTCAGACAACGATGGAAGACAGCATCGCCAGCCGCCGCTTCGGCGGCATCGACCGGCTCTACGGCCACGGCAGCCTCGCGCGGCTGGCGGCGGCGCACGTCTGCGTGATCGGCATCGGCGGCGTCGGCTCGTGGGCGGCCGAGGCGCTGGCGCGCTCCGGCGTCGGGCGGCTGACCTTGATCGACCTCGACCACGTCGCCGAGAGCAACGTGAACCGCCAGGTACATGCGCTCGAAGGCACGCTCGGCCAGGCCAAGGTGCTGGCGATGGGCGAGCGCATCGCCGCGATCAACCCGTCCTGCACACTGGTCTGCGTCGAGGAGTTCGTCACGGCGGATAACGTCGCGACGTTGCTGCCCGCCTGCGATGCCGTCCTCGACTGCATCGACGACGTGAAAGCCAAGGCGGCGCTGATCGCGCACTGCCGGCGCGGCAGGCGCGCGGTGGTGACGACCGGCGGCGCGGGCGGGCGGACCGACCCGACGCGCATCCGGATCGACGATCTGTCGCGTACCACGCAGGACGCGCTCGCCTCCAAGCTGCGCGCGCGGCTGCGCAAGGACTACGGCTTCCCCCGCGACGCGAAGAAGAAGTTCGGCGTGCCCTGCGTGTTCTCCGACGAGCAGATCCGGCGGCCGCAGAGTGGTGATGGATTGGCCTGCGATGTGGACGAAAAAGGCTTGCACGGACTCAACTGCGCGGGCTACGGCTCGTCGGTGGCGGTCACGGCCGGCTTCGGCCTCGCGGCCGCCGCGCACTGCCTCGGTATACTGCTCGGATGAAACCTCCTGAAACACCGGTCGTGCTCGTCACCGGCGCCGCACGGCGCGTCGGCGCGGAGATCGCGCGTGCGCTGCACGCGGCCGGCGCGAACCTCGTGCTGCACTATCGCGCGTCGGCCGAGGAAGCGGAACGGCTGGCCGCCGACCTCAACGTCCGCCGCGCAAACTCGGCGCTGGCGAGGCGGCGCGACCTGCGCGACATGGCGGGCTTGGCGAGCCTGGTCGAGGAGGCGGTCGCGCACTTCGGCCGGCTCGACGCGCTGGTGAACAACGCTTCGAGCTTCTTCCATACGCCGGTCGGCACGATCGACGAAGCGGCCTGGGACGATCTGGTCGGCAGCAACCTCAAGGGACCGTTGTTCCTGTCGCAGGCGTCTGCGCCGCATCTGGCCGGCTCATTGCTGCCTGGTGGCGGCTGCATCGTAAACATCACCGATATCCACGCCGAGCGTCCTTTGAAGGGCTATCCGGTCTACAGCGTCGCCAAGGCCGGGCTGCTCGGCCTGACGCGCGCGCTGGCGCTCGAGCTCGCGCCGCAGGTGCGCGTCAATGCCGTCGCGCCCGGCGCGATCGAATGGCCGGAGAACGAGGAGCATTTTCCGTCCGTCGAGCAGCAGGCCATCATCGAGCACACGCAGCTCAAGCGTACCGGAACGCCTGCCGACATCGCGCGCACGGTGAAATTCCTGATCTTCGACGCACCCTACATCACCGGCCAGGTCATCAACGTCGACGGCGGCCGAACCGCACATTTATGAGCACCTACAAGCAGGCCCACAAGCAGGAGTTCGAGGCCAACAAGCTCGCCAAGCGGCTGCGCCGCGAGGTGGGCCGGGCGATCGCCGACTTCAACATGATCGAGGACGGCGACCGCGTGATGGTCTGCCTCTCGGGCGGCAAGGACTCGCACGCGCTGCTCGACATCCTGCTGTATCTCAAGGAGAAGGCGCCGATCCGCTTCGAGGTGATCGCCGTCAATCTCGACCAGAAGCAGCCGGGCTTTCCGGCCGAGGTGCTGCCGGCCTATCTCGACGGCCTCGACATTCCCTACCGCATCGTCGAGGAGGACACCTACTCGATCGTCAAGCGCGTGATCCCGGAAGGCAAGACCACCTGCTCGCTTTGTTCGCGGCTGCGGCGCGGCATCCTCTATCGCGTCGCCGACGAACTGGGCGCGACCAAGATCGCGCTCGGCCACCACCGCGACGACATCCTCGCCACGCTGTTCCTCAACCTGTTCTTCGCCGCCAAGCTCAAGGCGATGCCGCCCAAGCTGGTGTCGGACGATGGCCGCCACATCGTCATCCGTCCGCTCGCCTACTGCCGCGAGAAGGACCTGGTCGAATGGGCGCAGTTGCGAGCGTTTCCGATCATCCCCTGCAACCTCTGCGGCAGCCAGCCCAACCTCCAGCGCCAGCAGGTCGCCGAGATGCTGCGTGACTGGGATCGGCGCTTCCCCGGCCGCATCGAGACGATGTTCAACAGCTTGTCCAACGTCGTGCCTTCGCACCTGCTGGATGCGAAGCTCTTCGACTTCGCGAATCTCAAGGCGACCGGCGTGCCCGATCCCGACGGCGACATCGCTTTCGACGAGGATTCCGCCGCCTCGCCAGCGCCGAGTTTTCCAATTCACTTCACAACGTCATGAAATCCTTCAATCCGCCCGAACGCACCCTGATGGGCCCCGGCCCGTCGAACCTCGACCCGCGCGTGCTCGCCGCGCTGTCGCGGCCGATCGTCGGCCACCTCGACCCGGCCTTCGCCGCGATGATGGAAGAACTGAAGGAACTGCTGCGCTACGCCTTCCGTACCGATAACGCGCTGACCTACCCGGTTTCCGCGCCCGGTTCGGCCGGCATGGAAACCTGCTTCGTCAACCTGGTGGAGCCCGGCGACAAGGTGATCGTCTGCCGGAACGGCGTGTTCGGCGGCCGCATGATCGAGAACGCCAACCGCTACGGCGCGCAGACGGTGATCGTCGAGGACGACTGGGGCATGCCGGTCGACCCGCAGAAGCTGGAAGACGCTTTGAAGGCCAATCCCGACACGAAGATCGTCGCCTTCGTCCAGGCCGAGACCTCGACCGGTGCCGAGTCGGACACGAAGGCCCTGGCCGAAATCGCGCATCGTCACGGCGCGCTCGTCATCGTCGACGCGGTCACCGCGCTCGGCGGCACGCCGGTGCTGGTCGACGAGTGGGGCGTGGATGCGATCTACTCCGGCAGCCAGAAGTGCCTCTCGTGCGTGCCGGGCCTCTCGCCGGTCTCCTTCGGCGAGCGCGCCATCGCGAAACTGCAAGCCCGGGAAACGCCGGTGCCGAGCTGGTTCCTCGACCTCAACCTCGTGCTCGCCTACTGGAACGCCGAGGGCGGCAAGCGCACCTACCACCACACCGCACCGGTCAACAGTCTCTACGCACTGCACGAATCGCTGCTGCTGCTGCAAGCGGAAGGACTGGAAAACGCTTGGGCGCGCCACAAGGCGCTGCATGAAAAGCTGGCGGCCGGGCTGGGGAAGCTGGGGCTGGAATTCGTCGTCCCGGCGGGCGCACGGCTGCCGCAGTTGAATGCGGTGAAGGTGCCGGCGGGCGTCGACGAGACCGCCGTGCGGACGAAACTCCTGAAGGACTACAACCTCGAGATCGGCGCCGGCCTCGGGCCGCTGGCCGGCAAGGTGTGGCGCATCGGCCTGATGGGCTACACCTGCCGCCAGGAAAACGTGCTGTTCTGCCTGGCGGCGCTGGCGGACGTGCTTAGTTCGAGAGACACTCGCTCATGAATTTCTTGCGCGCGTCGCCCTTGAGTTTTTTCTCCCCGGCCTCGGCGTTGCAGGCCTTCATCTTTTCCCGCTGAGCGCTGCGGGCCTCCTTGGCGGCGGCCTGCTTGCCGGAAAGGCACTGCTTCATGAAGTCCTTGCGTTCCTGGCCTTTCAAACCTTCGGCTTCCTTGTTGCAGTCGCGCATGCGCTGCTGCTGCGGGGTGGCGGCTTTCTCCGCGGCGGCGAAGGCGGGCAGCGCGAAACCGAACTGGGCGGCGACGGCGATGCTGGCGATGGCGAGCAGTTTCTTCATGGCGACTCCCTCGTGGTGATAAAGGAATGAAACCTGGCCGATTCTAGGCCACAGTGCCGGCATTCGTGTGGTTCGGCTGGCAGGTCAGCCCAACCCAGGGCTTTTTCATTGTATTGTTACCCCCAAAGTAATAACTAGACGGCACAGGTATGTTGGTATGTTCAGCTGGCTAAGCAAACGCGGCGGCGGGAAGTCGAGCGATGCCGCCCATGATTATTTGTCCACGCTGACGGGCAGCCCCGCTGCGGTGTTGCAGCAGGTTGCGGACTGGCTCGAGGATCAGTTCGAAACGGGGGTAGCCCGCCTGGCGTTGCTCCAGGCGGCGGATGACCGCCTGGGGTCGGTGCGCGCCGAAATCGAGACAGACCTCGATGTGCATCGCCGCCTCGGGACGAAGCACAAGCTGTTGCTCATGTACTGCGAGCGCTTCGCGCGCGCCTATGCGCACGTCGCCCGCAAGCTGCCGGCGGGACATGCAGACAGGCCGCTCGCGGTTCTGCGGGCGGTGCATCTGTTCTCCCGCGCCTGCCGGCTCGTGCGCATGACCGGCGGCGAACCGGCGGAATTGCGCAAGGCAGCCCTGACCCTGTTCCAGGATGCCCAGCAGCAGGGCAACGCCAGCCTGAACCTGTCGCCTTACCCGGGCTGGCCGAAAACCTCGGTGAAGCAGGAGTTGGCCGTGGCCCTGCTCTGGGATACCGCGCCCTTCGATACCCTGACGCTCGAGCAGACGGAGTATTTCGAACGCTTCGTGGTGTCATGCGGCAGCCAGATCATCCTGAAGACGACGCCGGGCAGCATCACCACCCATGCCCTGCTGGCAGACGGGCGGATCGTCACCGCGGAACAGGCGGGCGATGCCGGCGTGCTCTTCTTCGGCCATGGGCCGCTGGCAGGCATGCTGGCAGGCATCCTGAAGCTGCCGGACACCGCATTCATGCCCGACTGGGCGGGCAACCCCTTGCCCCATACCGACCTGCAGACCGTCAAAACCCTGGCACGACGCGTGACGGCGACTTGGGAAGGGAAGCGCATGGCGCGCAGAAGCGAGCGCGTGGAACGCCGGGACCAGGTGCGCGTGACGGGCGGGTTCGACAATATCCGCCGTGCCGTCGCCTATGCTGCCTACGTTCGCGGCGGCGGGCAGCTGAAGGCCTACGATACGCGCGAGAAAGTCCTCACCGAACGCATGCGTGAGGTCATGGTGGGACTGGAGAACAATGAAAGCCAGCAACTCACCCCCCTCGAGGTTCTGACGGCGATGGAGGGCGCCAGCGGCAGCAACGCGGTCGAAGCCTGGACCGTCCATGACAGCAGCGCGCAAGGCTACAGCCTGGCGGTGCCCGGGTTCCGCGCCTGGCTGGCGGTCGGCAGTCTGCTGGCGGTCCGGGAGACGGACCGGATCGACTGGAGTGTCGCGATTGTCAGGCGGCTGTTCGGTCCGCCCCATGCACGCCACGCCGGCATCGAGATCATCCCCGGCACACCCGTGCCTGTCGGCATCGGCGACGAAGCACTGGGCGCGTCCGCGAGCGTGGCCGACCTGCGCGATGCCATCCTGATCGGCCGCGAGGCGGAATGCTGGCTGGTCACCACCTTTTCCTGCACCCCCGGCAGCTGCTGCATGGTGTCGGGCCAGCACGGCCGCGCGCTCTACCGCATCACCGCCCGCAGCCACGGTAACGCCGACTACCAGCTCTTCAGCTGCGTCCCGGTCGAGAAGTCGGCCTAGTTCAATGACGGTGCGGATGCTCGCCGACGTGATGGGTTTCGAGCGCGGCGTGGTGGGTCAGCTCGTGCAGCGGCCGGCCGGGCATCTTGTGGCCGACCCATTGCGGCAGCAGCGAGCCGGCGATCATGCCGAGCGCCGAAACGGCCAGGCCGATCAATTGTGGCGGGATGCCTTCCTCACCGACCAGTGCGTAGGCGTAGATATCCGTGTCGCCGCCGCTGGCGATCAGCACCTCGACCATGATCCACGACAGCAGGCCGCCGAAGATCGCCGCCAGCGCGCCCTGGGTGGTGGCGCGCTTCCACAGGATGCCGCCGACCAGCGGCACGAAGGCGCCGGCCAGCGTGATCTTGTAGGCGTTCTCGACCATCTCGAAGATCGACGATTCCGAGTTGAGCGCGAAGGCCAGCACCAGCGTGGCGAAGCCGACCAGGGTGGCGCGCATCACCCAGAGGAAATGATGGTCGCCCATCCTCGGCCAGAAGCCGCGGATCACGTTCTCGGCGAAGGTGACCGACGGGGCCAGCAGCGTCGCCGAGGAGCAGCTCATGATCGCCGACAGCACGGCGCCGAAGAACAGCACCTGCGCGACCAGCGGCGTGTGCTGCAGCACCAGGGTCGGCAGGATCAGCTGCGTATCGCTTTCGAGCAGCGCGGCGAAGCGTTCCGGATCGATCAGCGTCGCCGAGTAGGCGATGAACATCGGCACGAAGGTGAAGCAGAAGTAGATCGAGGCGCCGAGGAGCGAGCCGTAGAGCGCGATCTTCGCGCTCTTCGCCGAGGTGACGCGCTGGAACACGTCCTGCTGCGGGATCGAGCCGAGCATCATCGTCACCCAGGCGCCGAGGAAGGCCACCCACTTGAGCGGGTCCATCTCGGGGAAGAACTGCAGCTTGCCGGCCTCGCTGGCGTGTGTGACGATCGCCGTCGTGCCGCCGTCGACCTTGCCGCTGACGATCCAGGCGATGAACAGCAGGCCGCCCATCGACACGGCCATCTGCACGAAGTCGAGGATCGCCACCGAGAACATGCCGCCGAAGGTGGTGTAGGTCAGCACGATCACCGCGCCGAGGATCATGCCGGTGTTCTGGCTCACCGCGCCGTCGGTGACGACGAAGAAGATCAGGCCGAGCGCCTTGATCTGCGCCGCCACCCAGCCCAGGTACGAGGCGACGATGCAGATCGTCGTCAGCACCTCGACCGCGCGGTTGTAGCGCATGCGGTAGAAGTCGCCGAGCGTCAGGATGTTGAGCTTGTAGAGGTAGCGCGAGAACAGGATGCCGGCGATGATCAGGCACAGCGAGGAGCCGAACGGGTCGGCGACCACGCCGGTCAATCCGTCTTTCACGAAGGTGGCCGAGACGCCGAACACCGCCTCGGCGCCGAACCAGGTGGCGAACACCGTGGCGGTGACCACCGGCAGCGGCAGCGAGCGGCCGGCGACGGCGAAGTCCTTGGCGCTGTGCACGCGCGTCGCGGCGAACAGGCCGATGCCCACGGAGATCATCAGATAGAGGATGACGAACCACAAGAGCATGCGGACCCCTCGCGCCAAAAAACAAAGGAAAACCAAAAACCGGCTGTCGGCGCGCGATTATACTGATGCCGGTTTTCCGTCGAATACTGCGCGAACAGGGCCCTTGCCATGCTGGAAACGACATTTGCCGCAACGGAATTGAGCAGGATTCTCGAGCAGGCGGCGATTTACGATTGCGCCTGCCCGGCGCAGATCTGCAAGCAGATCGGCAGCCTGCGATCCTTGTACGATTATCAGATGCACTGCCAGAACATGACTGATTCGGACCGGCAGGTGCATGAACGCATCGCCGCGGCAGTGCATGTCTCCCACGCCGAAATGGAGCGCTGCCTCGAGGACGTGCTGGCGCTGGAAGGCTGGGATCGTGCCACCCTGACCATGCCGGAGAATCTGCAAAAGCGCCTGTTCGACGCGGCGTGCCAGGCCGGGGAGCCGGATTCCAGCCCGGATTGAAAAGGCGCGGCGCGAACTGGCGGAACGCACCGACGAGGCTGACTGAGGCGCCGCCTCGCCAGCGCCGAGTTTCAGAAGAACTGGAAGGCCGCCAGCAGCAGCGCGGCGGCGGCCACGAGCA